>Ga0255334_1001094_pt1 | contig 14149 bp, 11 predicted proteins | sample EtOH5_35cm_T3_12_FD_202080 | JGI IMG/M metagenome (GOLD analysis project Ga0255334, IMG submission 202080) | Sandy soil microbial communities from University of British Columbia, Vancouver, Canada - EtOH5_35cm_T3_129 | ecosystem: Engineered > Artificial ecosystem > Sand microcosm > Unclassified ...
AATCCCCACCTTCCGCCGCACCTCCGTGAGGTCTGCAGCATCCTTGCCGCCGGCCTGCTGCGGCTGCGCAGCCGCGCGGCCGAGGAAGCTGCGCGCGAGGCTGCTGACCAGGGAGAGCGTGGCCTACACTTCCCGGCACCCCAGCGCGTGGATGCGAACCGGACCAACCGGAGACCCGCATGACACGCGCCACCAAATCCAAAGCCGGCACCCCGCCGGCGCCGACCATCCCCGCCATCCCGCCAGCCGATGTGCTGGGCCGGCTGGCCGCGTTGAAGACTGCCGCCACACCCGACCTGAAGCAGCAATGGCGGGAGCTCTTCGCGGCCGAGCCGCCGCCCTACAACCGGCGCTTCCTGGAGAGCCGCCTGGCCTACCGGATCCAGGAGCTGGCCTTTGGCGGCCTGAAGCCCGAGACCATCCAGCGCCTCGAAGCCCTGGGTGAGCAACTCGATGGCGGCAACCCCGTCCTCCGCCGCATCCGCGGCGACGACAAGCCGATCACCGGCACGCGGCTGATCCGCGAGTACCAGGGCGTCGAGCACAGCGTGACCGTGCTGCATGACGGATACGAGTATCAGGGACGCCCCTACCAGTCCCTCTCCTCCATCGCGCGCGCCATCACCGGCACGCGCTGGAATGGCTGGCTGTTCTTCGGCCTGAAGAACCGGAGGGCCGCGGCATGAAGCGCAAGCCAGCCGCCGAGGCCGCGATGCCGGCCACGGTGAGGAAGATCCGCGCCGCCGTGTACACGCGCAAGTCGAGCGAGGAAGGCCTCGACATGGAGTTCAACTCGCTTGATGCCCAGCGCGAGGCCTGCGAGGCGTACATCACCAGCCAGCGGTCGGAGGGCTGGGTGCTGGTCCGTGACCGCTACGACGATGGCGGCGTGTCCGGCGGCACGCTGGAACGGCCGGCGCTGCGGCGACTCCTGGCCGACATTGAGCGCGGGCTGATTGACGTGGTGGTCGTCTACAAGATCGACCGGCTGTCGCGGGCCCTGATGGATTTCGCCAAGCTGGTCGAGGTGTTCGACGCGAACAGCGTGACCTTCGTTTCCGTCACCCAGTCGTTCAACACGACGACGAGCATGGGCCGGCTCACGCTGAACATCCTGCTCAGCTTCGCGCAGTTCGAGCGGGAGGTCATTGGCGAGCGCATCCGTGACAAGGTAGCGGCGTCGCGGGCGCGCGGCATCTGGATGGGCGGCTTCGTGCCGCTCGGCTACGACGCGCGCGACCGGAAGCTGCTGGTGAATGAGACCGAGGCCGCTCTGGTACGCCGGATCTTCGAAGGCTTCGTCGAGACGGAATCCGGCACGAAGCTCGTCCAGGCACTGCGCGCCGAGGGCGCCACCACGAAGCGCGGCCGCGCCTTCACTAAGAGCGACGTATATCGGGTGCTGAGCAACCGGACCTATCTCGGCGAGGCCATGCACAAGGGCAAGTCCCACCCCGGCGAGCATGCAGCCATCGTGCCGCAGGCGATGTGGGACGCGGCGCACGCCCTCCTGACGATCAGCCCGCGGACCCGCGCCAACCGCACGCGCTGCCAGTCACCTTCGCTGCTGCGCGGGCTGATCTTCGGCAGCGATGGGCGCGCCATGTCGCCCACCCACGCGCGGGGGCGGCGCGGGCAGCAATACCGCTACTATGTGAGCCAGTCCGTGCTGAAGGGCAGCGCCGCGGACGGCCCGGCCATCGCGCGCATTTCCGCCGCGGAGATCGAAAGCGCGGTCATCGCGCAGGTTCGGGGGCTGCTGCGCCAGCCGGAGGTGGTGCTCGGGGCTTGGCGCGCGGCACGGGCATCGGCGCCGGACATGACGGAGGACGAGGCCCGGCTGGCGCTGGAGCGACTGGACCCGCTGTGGGAGGAGCTTTTCCCCGCGGAGCAGGCGCGGATCATCCGTCTCCTGGTCGACCGTGTGGACATCGGGGTGGGCGGCGCCGACGTACGGCTGAAGCTGGAGGGGCTGGCGAGCCTGGCGCGAGACCTTGCAGCGCCGCCGGCCGAAGCGGCGAGGGTCGCAGCGTGACCGGCGCCGCGCAGATGCTGACCGTGCGGGTGCCGCTGGCGGTCCGGAAGCAGCGGGGTGGGCGGAAGCTGGTGCTGACGCCGGGCGGCATGGCGCCCCGCGGCGCCTCGGCTGCGGACACCACGCTGGTGAAGGCGCTGGCCCGGGCGTTCCGGTGGCGGCGGATGATGGAGACAGGCCGCTACGGCACGATCGACGAACTGGCCGCGGCCGAGAAGATTAATTCGTCCTACGTCTCGCGGCTGCTCCGCCTGACGCTGCTGGCGCCAGGCATCGTCGAGGCGATCCTCGACGGGCGGCAGCCGGAGCCAATAACCCTGCCGGCGCTCATGGAGCCGTTTCCGGTGGAGTGGGAGAGGCAGCGCTCGGCCCTGCCGAACCGGAGCTAATCTCCACCTCTGCCGCCGTCCATGTGGATGACGCGAGGCCATACGACCGGCCGCCCACGCACATCTTCTTCCGGCCAAATCACCGCGGGGGGCTGATATCCCCTGCCGCATTGGGGTCCTGCTCGGCCGGCAGCGTGCATCCGGCTCCCGTGCACGCCCTCCGGGGAGCGCACCTCCTCGCCCCGCGAAGGCGGACCCGCATACAGATCGTCTGCTGGACACATTCAGCGTATTTTTTCCCTTGTGCCTCGGTCCCGAATCGTGCATCTTGAGCTCGCAAACAGGAGATAGCAGCGCTTTGGTTCGCATTGGCGACATTTCGGAAGCCCGCATCGGCCATACCTTCAGGGAGGGCGTTACGCCCGATCTGGAGACCGGCCTGCCGGTGCTGCAGTCGAAGGACCTTGCTGAGAGCATCTCGTCGGGGGGCAGCGGGCTGGTCCGCGCGCAAGTCCTCCGGTTCGACCCGGGGCTGGTGACTATCGAAGGGGATTTGGTCTTCCTGCCGCGCGGCACCCGCTTCCCGGCCCTCGCGGTGACGGGCGACTTGGTCGGGGCGCTGGTCGCGGCGCCGCTCTACCTGATCCGGCCGGACCGCAGCCAAGCCGATGCCGCCTACCTGGCGGCGCTCATCAACACCCCCGCCCTTCAGGCCGCGCTGAAGGCCGACGCCAAGGGCAGCTACATCCCGCAGGTTCCGGCCGAGGCGATCCGTGCCCTTCGGCTTCCTCTTCCACCCCTCCACGAACAGCGCGCCATCGCCGCGCTGGCCGAACTCACTCGGGAGGAGGCTCGCATCGCGGCCGCGCTCGCGGCCCACAGGTCCGTCTGGCTCCATGCCCTCGCCGTTCACCGGGACGGCAAGGGGCCAAAACGGAACAGCCGGAGGCACGTCAATGCCCCCGGCTGAAACTCACCCCCATCGGCGCGTCAACGCCTCTGGGGGCCTCACTCACAGCAAGAAAGATACCCTACACATGCCCATCCAGATCGACCAGTGGAACTTCGACGGCCCCTTCCACAACACCACGCCGGTTCAGAGCCGGTCCGGGGCCTATGCCGTTCTGACCCGCCAGCCGGGCACCGCGACCTACCGCGTCGTGGACGCCGGCGAGAGCGGCGACCTCCGCTTCCGCATTGAGAACCACGACCGCGGAGAATGCTGGCGCCGCAACAACGCCGGTGAACTCGCGGTCGCCGTCCTCTACTGCGACGAGCGCAGCCGGATGGCTATCGAGGCCAGCCTGCGGCGGACCTTCAATCCCACCTGCGGCATCCGCTGACGGCAACGGGGCGGCGTGACCACGCCGCCCCAAACCTCGCTTCTGGAGATCAACATGTCTGACACCAACACCCTCTCGCTCGACGATCTGAAACGCCGCCTCTGGGCCGCCTGCGACACCTTCCGGGGCGTCCTCGATCCGAGCGAATACAAGGACTTCATCCTCGTCATGCTCTTCGTGAAATACGTCTCCGACGTGTGGGAGGCGCATGCGGCCGAAGCGCGCGCCCGCTACGGTGAGGACGAGGAGCGCGTGCGGCGGCGGCTGGAGCGGGAACGGTTTTTCCTTCCCGCCGACGCCACCTTTGAGACGCTCTACGCCGCGCGCGAGGCCGACAATATCGGGGAGCGAATCAACATCGCACTGCAGGCCATCGAGGACACGAACAAGGCCAAGCTGGAAGGCGTTTTCCGGGGCGTAGACTTCAACAGCGAGTCCAAGCTCGGTGCGACCCGCGAACGCAACCGCCGTCTCAAGATGCTTCTGGAGGACTTCCATACCCTCGACCTCTCGCCCGGCCGGGTGAGCGAGGATGCGTTGGGCGAGGGCTACATCTACCTCGTGGAGCGCTTCGCCTCGGACGCCGGAAAGAAGGCAGGCGAGTTCTATACCCCCTCGCAGGTCTCGAAGCTGCTCGCCCGCCTCGTCGACCCCCAGCCGGGTGCGCGAATCTACGATCCGACCTGCGGCTCCGGCTCGCTCTTGCTGCGCGCCGCCGAGGTGGTCGAGGCGAAGGGCAGCCGTGACTTCTCTTTGTGGGGGCAGGAGGTGAACGGCGCGACGTGGTCGCTAGCGCGGCTCAACATGTTTCTGCATGGCCGCGACGGCGCTCGGCTAGAGTGGGGCGACACGCTGAACGAACCGAAGCTCGTGGAGGGCAACGCCCTCTTGAAGTTCGGGGCCGTGCTGGCCAACCCGCCCTTCAGCCTCGACAAGTGGGGCGCGGAGAAGGCAGGCGAGGACCGCTATGGGCGCTACGCTCGCGGCGTGCCGCCCAAGAGCAAGGCCGACTATGCCTTCATCCTGCACATGATTGAGAGCGCGCTGCCGCAGATTGGCCGCGTGGGCGTCATCGCACCGCACGGCGTGCTGTTCCGAGCCGGCGCGGAGGGACGAATTCGGCGCACGTTGATCGAAGAGAATCTGCTTGATGCCGTTGTGGGCCTGCCCGCGCAGATGTTCCCCTCGACAGGCATTCCGGTGGCCATGCTGATCTTCGACCGCGCCCGGGAGCGCGGCGGGGCGCGCGCCGGCGCAAACGACGTGATGGTGGTGGATGCGAGCCGCGACTTCCGCCCTGGTCGCCGCCAGAACGCGCTTGAGGAGGTGCATATCGAGCGCATCGTAGCGACGGTGAAGGCGCGCCAGCCGGTCGAGCGGTATGCGCGGCCAGTGTCGATCGCAGAGATCACTGAAAACGACTTCAACCTGAACATCCCGCGCTACGTGTCGTCGGCCGAGGCCGTTGAAGAAGTAAACCTCGCGGCGGTGGAGGCGGACATCGAAAGGTTGGAGGCAGAACTGGCCGGGGTGCGCGTGAAGATGAAACAGCACCTTCGCGAATTGGGTGTCGCATGAGCGGCGCGCTTCCCCCCGGTTGGCGCCAGGGCACATTGGCCGACGTCATCTCTTCGATCTCTACCGGCGTCTCAGTGAATGGCGAAGACCGCCCCCTGCGCGACGGTGAAGTCGGTGTCCTGAAGATCACCGCCGTCCTGCGCGGTGTGTTCGAACCGGAGCATCACAAGGCGGTGGTAGCCGCCGACCGGCACCGTGCGGCCTGCCCGGTACGCGGCGGTACGGTGCTGGTGAGTCGTGCTAACGGCAATCCTGACCATGTTGGTGCGGCGGCATACGTGCCGAATAACCAATCGCGCCTCTTCCTTCCGGACAAGCTCTGGTGCATCGAGGCGAAACCTCGGATCGCCAGCCGCTGGCTCTTTGCTGCAGTTTCTTCGCCCGATTTCCGAGCTCGAGTTCGGAAAGCCGCTACTGGCTCGAGTAGCCTTAAGAATATCTCGCAAGATGCTTACCTGAAGCTGCCTCTACTGATTCCACCGCACGACGAGCAGGAGAGAATCGCGGAGATCACGTCACTTTGGGATCAAGGCGTCGCCGCAGCTGAAAGCTTAGTCGCCGTTTCGATGCAGCACGTTAGCAGCCTTACCAGCCAACACCTGGACACCTTCATTCCCGGAACCTCGCGCGAGAGCAAGTCGCTGCCGCTGATTCGTCTAGGCGAGGCTTTCGATGAGCGTGACGAGACGGGGCGCGAAAATGAATCGCTCCTCTCCATCACGGGTGAGCGGGGCGTGGTGCCACGCGAGGACATCGAGCGACGCGACACTTCGGCTGAGGACAAGGGCAACTACCGCCTCATCCTGCCTGGCGACATCGGCTACAACACCATGCGGATGTGGCAGGGGGTCTGTGGACTTTCCACGCTCCGGGGCATCATCAGCCCTGCCTACACGGTGGTGACCCCGAGAGTCGAAGTCATGGACGGCGCCTTCGCCGCCGCGCTCTTCAAGGCCCCGCACATGATCGAGTGGCTGCGCCGATATTCCCAAGGGATTGTGGACGACACGCTGAACCTGAAGTTCGAGCAGTTCCGCCAGATCCGCATCCGACTGCCTTCGCTGGAAACGCAGCGCCGGGTGGCAAACGCCATCCACGCAATTCGTGCCGAGGCTGACGTGACCGCCCGCCTTGCGGCCAAGATTCGAGAGCAGAAGCAGGCATTGATGATGCGGCTCCTGTCCGGCGCGCTGCGGGTTCCGCTGCGCAAGGCTCCCGAGCAAGAAGTGGCGGAGACAGCACATGCGTAAACCAAAGCCGATTTTCGCCATCGCCTACGACTTCGACGGCACCTTGGCGCCCGGGAACATGCAGGAGCACTCCTTCATCCCCGCGCTCGGCCACAAGAAGGCGACCGACTTCTGGAACCGATCGAACGAGGATGCGATCAAGTCGCAGGGCGATCCGATCCTTCTATACATGCGCCACATGCTGGAGGGCGCCCACCACGCCAGCGTCAAGGTGGACCGCAAGTCCTTCCGGGACCATGGCGCGACCATCCCACTCTTTGCGGGCGTGGAGGACTGGTTCACGCGCATCAACGCCGCCGGAAAGGAGCGCGGCATCGAAGTGCAGCACTTCATCATCTCCTCGGGGCTGCGCGACATTATCGAGGGAACGCCCATCCGAAAGCACTTCAAGGCCGTCTTCGCCTCCGGCTTCCTCTACGACCAGCATGACGTCGCGGTCGCGCCGGCGCTGGCCGTCAACTATACGAACAAGACCCAATACCTGTTTCGCATCAACAAGGGCGCGCTCGATCTTGGGGACCACAAAGCGATCAACGCTCGCCTCCCGCCCGAGGAACGGCCCGTGCCCTTTTCGCGCATGGTCTTCATCGGCGATGGCGAGACAGACGTCCCGTGCTTCCGGCTGGTGAAGGATCAGGGCGGCGGCTCTGTCGCCGTTTACGCTCCCGGTAAAACAGGCGCAAAAGCAAAGGCCAAGGTGCTGCATGGCGATGGCCGGGTCCATTTCGCTGTCCCCGCTGACTATAGCGCCGGCAAGGCACTGGAGCAGCGCGTACTCGCCTTCATGGACCGTGTGCAGGCCGAGGCGGCTTTGGCCGCATTGGACGCGGTGGTGTAACAATGCCTGACGACGCACCGCGCCCAGACCTGGACTTCGAGACCTCCGAGCAGGCCAGCACCATCTCCGCCGCGCTTCGACTGCTGCAGGGGATGGGGTGGCAGACTCTCACGCCGGAGGAGGCGCTGCGGATGCGCCGCGGCCGACTCGGCTCGGTGCTGCTGGAGCCGGTTCTGGCCGAACGCCTCGCCGCCGTGAACCGCGTCCGTGCCCGCACAGGCGACGTGCCTTTCAGCGAGGCCAACATCGCCACCGCTATCGAGCGGCTGCGCGGTACCGGCCCACTCGGCCTACTGCGCGCCAACGAGGCGATGACGGACCTCTTGCTACTCGGCACCAGCCTGCCGCAAATGGTTGAAGGTGAGACCCGCAGCCATTCGCTTCGCTACATCGACTGGATCACTCCAACCAACAACGTCTTCCACGTCGTTCCGGAATTCGAGGTCACACGATCCAGGCGCACAGACAGCTATATCCCTGATCTCGTCTTCTTCGTGAATGGCATCCCGCTCGGTGTAATCGAGGGGAAGGCGATGCGGGTGGACGTCAAGCAGGGCGTCAGCCAGCACCTGCGGAACCAGTCGCCAGACGGCATCACCTCGCTCTTCGCCACCGTGCAGATTCTCGGCGCCATCAATATCCGCGACGCTCGCTATGCGACCGTGGGCACGGCGGCCAAGTTCTGGGCCATCTGGCGTGACGATCCAGACGAAGAGGCGGCGGTGCGTACCGCTGTGGGATCGGAGCCATCCGCGCAGGATCGGCTCTTGCACGCCCTTTTCCGGCCAGACCGCATCCTCGACATGGCCCGTCGCTTTACGCTGTTCGACGCCGGTGAAAAGAAGATCGCTCGCTACCAGCAGGTCCATGCCATCAAGCGCATCCTGGCCCGGCTGCGCAACGTCGGCGCGAACGGGAAGCGATCCGGCGGCGTGCTGTGGCACACGCAGGGGTCCGGCAAGTCGCTGACGATGGTGATGCTCGCCCGTGCCCTCGCAATGGAGGAAGGCATCCCCGCGGCCCGCGTCGTTCTGGTAACTGACCGGACGGATCTCGACGATCAGTTGTCCACGACCTTCCGCAACTCGGGGCTGGAGCCCGTGCAGGCCACAAGCGGACGGCACCTGTTGGAAAGCGTGCTGCGCGGTCGGGGGTTGGTCTCCTCGACGTTGCAGAAGTTCAATGCCGCTTTGAACGTACGCGACTTGCGGGACGACAGTGCAGACGTGTTCCTATTGGTGGACGAGAGTCACCGCAGCCAATCAGGTGCCATGCACACGCGGCTTCGCAAGGTGTTTCCCAATGCTTGCTACCTCGGCTTTACCGGAACGCCGCTGCTCAAGAAGGAGAAGTCAACCTTTGCCCGCTTCGGGGACCTGATCGACCGCTACGATATGCGGCAGGCCGTGGAAGATGGGCAGGTGGTGCCTCTGCTCTATGAAGGCCGCTTGGTCGAGCAGGAGGTGAACAAGGCGGGCCTCGACGTCTGGTTCGACCGCACCACCGCCTCGCTGTCGCCAGAGGCACGGGCCGACCTCAAGCGACGCTTCGCCCGGATGGCTGAGGTTGGGCAAACCAGCGGTACGCTCGCCGCCATCGCTTTCGATATCTCCCAGCACTTTGCTTCGACCTTCGGAGGTACGCCGTTCAAAGGGCAGATCGTGGCCTTCAACAAGCGGACGGCCGTTCGCCTCAAGAGGGCGCTGGACGACATTGGCCTCGTGACAAGCGAGGTGGTCATCTCGCCCCCCGACGAGCGGGAGGACCACGAGGAAGTGGAGGAGGAGCCGTCCGACGAGGTCCAGGCTTTCTGGCGGCGCATGGTGGGGCCGACCGGGCGCTATGGTGACGAGCGCGCTTACGTGGATGGAATCACCACCGCATTCAAGAAATCCGAGACGCCCGAGCTCCTCATCTGCGTTTCGAAGTTGCTCACTGGCTTCGATGCGCCGCGGAATGCGGTGCTCTACATCTGCAGGAAGATGGAGAACCACGAACTCCTGCAGGCCATCGCCCGCGTGAACCGGCTCTTTGAAGGGAAGGAACACGGGCTGATCGTGGACTACCAAGGGCTGCTTGGCTCCCTCGACAAGGCTCTTGCTGCCTACGACGCGCTTGCGGGCTACGACGAGGAGGACATTTCGGACATTGTTCGCTCTGTGAAGGAGGAGGTGGACGCCCTGCCGCAGCGCCACGCTGACTTACTCGATGTCTTCCGGGGCGTGCCGGCGCCCGCCGACCTTGAGGCATGCCGCCGCCACCTAGCGGACGACGACCGGCGGCGGGACTTCTACGGCAAGCTCGCCGCTTTCGGGCGAACGCTGCACACAGCCCTCTCGGTGGCCGAATTCGTGAACGATCCCGCAAACGGCGGCGCCATCGCGCGCTACAAGGCAGATCTCAAGCGGTTCCACGACCTGCGCGCCGCGGCCAAGGCGAGCTACGAGCCGGGCGAGGACACTTCGGGACTGGAGCCTCGCATCCGCAAGCTGCTCGATCAGCACGTCACGGCACACCAGGTGCGGGTGCTGACCCCCGCGGTGGACATCCTCGATAAGGCGGCACTGGCGGCGTCGGTGGAAGCGGCGGGCGGCACCCCAGCGGCGAAGGCAGATGTAATCGCCGCCGCGCTAAAGCGGACTCTCACAGAGAACATGGACGAAGACCCGGCGCTGTACCGGCGCTTCTCCGACATGATCGAGCAGGTGATTCTCGATTTTCGGCAGGGGCGTCTCGACCAGTTGGACTACCTGCAAAAGGTCGAGGGTATCCAGCGCGACTTCACCGGGAAGCGTGACGACGCCTTGCCGGAGGGCCTGCGCAGTGCGCCTGACGCGGCCGCGTTCTTCCGTGAGGCCGCGGCTGCGCTGGCGGAAGCGGGCGTGCCAGAAGTACAGGCGCGCGACGTCGCTGCCGACTTCGCGACGGCGGCGGAGCAGGTGGTGACGCGGCACCGCAAGGTGGACTGGACCGAGGACGCCGACGCCCAGCGGGCCATGCAGAACGACCTGGACGACTACCTTTTCGACCACGTTCGGGGGGAGCTTGGCCTTAGTCTGCCAACTGCCGTCATGGACGATCTGATCGTCCGCATACTGCGAGTGGCGCGGGCGCGGATGGGAGGGTCGGGGGCGTGACGGAATCCCGGCTCGTCACGACCCCCGCTGGCCCCTTAACCTTCAAGCTACGGCGTTCGCGGCGCCGCAGCTTGGCCATTCATGTCCATCCCGATGGTCAGGTCGAAGTCGTCGCTCCTGAAGAATCCACTGAGGATAACGTGGTAGCTCGCGTTGCGGCCCGCGCTGGCTGGATTAGGCGGCAACAAGCGTTCTTCGAGGACCTCCGGCCGCGAACTCCACCCCGCCGCCACGTCGCCGGTGAGACGCACCTCCACCTCGGGCGGCGCTATAGGCTCCGCGTGGAAGATGGCCACGAGTCGGTGCGGCTGTCGGGTGGCTGGCTCCACGTCTCTGTACCCGGCAAGGTGCCCGATCTTGTTGCGATGGCGCTGGCCCGGTGGAGGCGCGAGCGAGCCGGGGAGCGGATCGCCGCGCGGCTAGCCGAAATCATCGAACGCCTGCGGGTTCCAGCAGGTCAGCGCCCCCGGCTAGCAATGCGATCCATGCAAACACGTTGGGCAAGCCTCTCCCCGGCGGGCTTGATGAGTGTGAATCCGGACCTGATCCGCGCCCCTCTGACGTGCATCGACTACGTTCTCGTCCACGAATTGTGCCACATTGAGCACCCGAACCACGGCCCGGCCTTTTGGCAGCTCCTTTCTCGCCGGATGCCGGATTGGCAAGAGCGAAAGACTCGGTTGGAGCGTATACTGATTTAAGCGGAAGCTCGAAGCTACGCCAACCAATGCATCAAGTGCGGTGAGCACGCCCGTGTCCTGATGCAGCTGTTCAGGTTCGGATCACGCCGGCGGCGCGGGCCAAATACCAACAGCCACTTCGAAAAGTGTGCGAGCGCGCTTTCCGATCCTGACCTCATCCCACGACTCGTATTTCACGAGAGCTTTGTTCAGCAGCAGCGCGCTGTGCTCGTCGAGCGCGTCTCGCTTGGACTTCTTCGGGTTGTCATGGTTCCAAGCGGCGTTTGAGAGAGTTGGGTTCAGGGCGCTACTCACCAGGGTCAGGTTGCCGATCCTGTTCAGATGCGCAGAGCGCTCCGCTTCCAGTTCGGCACGATCGCCCTCCGGGAGCGGCCAATGCGATTGCCAGCTCGTGGGCATAACGTGCTCGACCTGGAGCGTCGAGAAATCCACGCTCGTTGGCTCCATCTTGGTCTTCTTGGCCCTTAGCGCCTCTTCCAGCGCACGCAGGATCATGACCAACCGCTCGCGCCGTAGATTTCCGTACAGAGGGCGCGTCAGCCATTCTGCCTCGAACTTCGCGTCGCTGGGCCATACTGCCGACCCGTCCTGTGCTTTTGTCAGTTCTTGCGCTACGACCGGGGCCGCTGGGGACGTCGGATCAGCCTCTGAAATTGGCTTGAGCAGCTTCACAAATTGCGTGCTGTAGCCCCGTGTATTCAACCCGCACACCATCCGACGAACGAGGTAGGATTCGAGCATCTCAGCAATGGCGTTCCGATCCTTGGCATCGCTGCCAGTTCGGGCAAGGAGATGCATGAGCAGGGGATGCAGTGCGACGATATCCATCGCCTGAAGCCGATTGAGGAAGGCGGTAAAACGGTCGCCAGTCTTCGCAGGTTGGTCAATGCTCCGGTAAAGTTGGGACCTCGACTGGATCTCCGCCATCAGTGGTCCAACGGGCGGTCGGACGCCAGCTGCGGGAGAAACATGGCGGAGAAACTGTTCGTAGATGTGAGTCGCCGAAACGGGTTCGGCGCGGCGCTCGGACAACCAGTTTGCCAGAAAAGTGTCCACACGCGGCCGGCTGGCATGCCCCGTCCCGATCTTCTTCCGCCAGTACGCGCTGTCACTATCGAAGGGGCGCCAGTGCGCTTGGTAGAGCGCAACGAGGTCGCTCTGCTGCCGTTGGGCTTCCCACAGGAGCCAGTTCTTCACCAAGTCCGCGGGGAGCAGCGGTGTCCCGCGCGCGTTTAGCGTCTCGAAAATTGCCTGAGGCTCATCCGTTCCCTCGAGGTCCAGCACGATCAGCCTCAGGTGATCCTGTACCGCTGCCGCAAGGGCCTGGGCGCCACGCCCATCGGAATCACCCTTGAGATATTGCTCCGCGGCCGCGTAGAAAAAGCGATACGCATCGCTGAGCTTCGTCGCAGTGGGGGCGATTGCGTCGGGCCCGGCTGCATCCATAACCTCACGAAACGCTGCTCGATCATCGTTCGTGGGCCAGATCTTGTAGGCCTCCTCGTCCTCGCTCACGAGGGGGTTGCGTGTCAGCGCTGCCACTTGCTGCGCGGCAAGGTTAGCCACCCGACCGGCCTTGTCCTGGCCGATCTTCGCTACTTCCGCAGCCGAGGCGGTCATGGCGTGGGAGGCTGCGTGGAGGCATACCTGCAGGGTGGTCAAGCGCTGTTGGCCATCAATGACCTCCCGAATTGGAAGGCCGCCCGTGGCATGGGAGCGTTGCTCCAGCACCACCGATCCGAGGAAATGGCCCTTAATGGCTTCGCCCTTGCCGGCTTGGCGAACCCGCTCTGCCACGGCTTGGATGTCGTCCCAAAGCGGCTCCCACTGCTCCTCCTGCGTCCAGACGTATGGACGCTGAAAAAGCGGAACGATGAAGCGTTCCGATTGCCCGAACAGATTTCGCAGTGCCAAGTAGTTTGGTTTCATGGCGCTATCATTCCCCAGGTAACTGCCGGAGCGCCAGAGGGCTGACCAGGCTCCTTCCTACGCCGCCCGGCTTCTTTTGCTCAAGGGCGGGCCTCCCGATCTCTTGGACAAAGCCCTGCGGGGCAGCGCCGTACCAAAGTGTTCGCTCTCGAAGTACGGATTTCGAGCAAGTGGGGTTCGAACCAGGGCAAGTGCCGGCCGCGCGGAAACCGGCCATTTACCTAGGTTTTTGCGGTCCGTACTAAAACGCCCAAGTCAGGAGGTCCGGAGAGAATTGGCCTCCGGAGAACGATTTTCGGCTGTCTCCGCGTGCAGCCAGTCGACAGGTCTGCCCCGAAAACCCCAGGAAACCTGCCACTCAGGGCGGTGCTCGGTCTGGTGGAGAGCGCGGCTCGTATGGGAACTGGCGGACGAGGTGGGATTCGAACCCACGATACGCTTTCACGTATACACACTTTCCAGGCGTGCGCCTTCGACCGCTCGGCCACCCGTCCAACGCCGTCCCTATTAAGCAAGCCTCCGCCACCCGGCAACCCGCGGTGACGCTTCTCTGCAACACGCCGCTCCATTGGCCGCATAGGGCGCGGCAGAAGGCGTCGAGGCGGGCCTCCTGCCTTGCTCTGCCCGGTCGTGTCCCCCCACGTGGTGTAGGAGTTGTGCTCCTTGGCGGGCTGGGCTGCCGTGTCAGGCGGTCACGGCGGACAGGCTGACGTGTGGAGTGTCGCTGACGGCGCCGATGGTTTCCAGCGTCATGTAGCGTGCGCGCTGGGTGGCCCATTCGTCGGACTGCTCGAGCAGGATGGCGCCGATCAGCCGTGTGATGGCGGCCTCGTTGGGAAAGATGCCGACGACGTCGGTGCGGCGCTTGATCTCGCCGTTGAGGCGCTCGATGGGGTTGGTGCTGTGGATCTTCGCGCGGTGCTCGCGCGGGAAGTCCATGTAGGCGAGCACGTCGTGCTCGGCGGCGTCCATCAGTTCGGCCAGCTTGGGCACTTTCGGGCGGAGTTGG
>Ga0255334_1001096_pt1 | contig 14132 bp, 7 predicted proteins | sample EtOH5_35cm_T3_12_FD_202080 | JGI IMG/M metagenome (GOLD analysis project Ga0255334, IMG submission 202080) | Sandy soil microbial communities from University of British Columbia, Vancouver, Canada - EtOH5_35cm_T3_129 | ecosystem: Engineered > Artificial ecosystem > Sand microcosm > Unclassified ...
TGGAGCCGAACGATTTTTCGAAAATCAGTATCGAGCTGTTCGCAAGCAGGGACCAGGGCGCCACCTGGACCTATTTGAGCACCATCTTGTCCCAGGAATGGAATAACGGGGTCAACGACGGGAATGGACATAACATTTGGGAACCTTTCCTGCTGCTTCACAACGGTACGCTCATTTGTTACTTCGCGGATGAACGAAATCCGGAATACAGTCAGGCAATCGTTCATGTGACGTCGACGGACGGCATCCAATGGAGTCCCGTCACTTATGATGTAGCGTTGAAGGACCCAAAATTACGCCCGGGTATGCCGACCGTTGCTCGGCTTGGCGACGGCAACTTCATCCTGGCCTATGAAATGATCGGTCTGAGGCAAGGACAAGTACATTATAAAATTTCTGCGGATCCTCTCCACTGGGGACCTGCAACCGAATACGGAACGGCTCTGGAAGCCCGGGACGGCGTCATACCATACGCTACTCCTTACGTGACGTATATGCCGAACATCGGCCCGAATGGCATGGTGATCGTCAGCTCGCAGTTCGAAAGCACAGGCGATCAAGTCGGCGGCGATTATTTTGTTAACTATAATAATGGCAAAGGCTATTGGTACCGAATGGCATCCCCGGTATGGTACAACACTGCCGGCGGTCAAGCCAATAACCGGGCCGGATATTCCTTCTCAAGCGTGCCCAGCATGGATCATTTGACCTTGTACACGATCTCCGATCCGCGATATGAAGGGACCCGGCTGAAAATTACGTTTGCGGCACAGGAGCTCGGCATTCAATCCGGCCAGATGTATAAATTGACTGCCGAATCGAGCGGCAAAATATGGACCATCAGCGGGACGGAGGACAATGCACCGGTCACGCTTGCGATTGACAAGGAAAAGCCCGGCCAAAAATTTGAATTTGTGAGCGATCAGGACGGTTATTACAAATTGATCAATAAAAACAGCGGCAAGCTGGTTACGCTTTCCGACGGCAGTCTTGTGCAGATGAACGATTCGAACAGCCCAAGTCAACGATGGCTGCCCCGGCAAACGGAGACCGGCGAATACGAGCTGATCAATCAAGCGAGCGGCAGTGTGCTGACCGTACAGGATGGCGATAAAAACAATTCGCTCTGGGCTATCATGTTTACGAACAAGGGTTCCCGGTTCGACGTCCAGTTTCAACTCGATCAGCCGAGAATCATCAACGCTTTCGGTTATGACGGTAAAGTAGAGCTGTCCTGGAATACAACGTTCGGTGCGTCAAAGTATACCGTTAAACGTTCCACGAATAAGGGCGGCCCGTATACGGAACTTAAGACGGTTGCCACGCGTTTTTTTACCGATACGACAGTCGAGAACGGAAAAACGTATTATTACGTCGTGTCCGCTGCAAATTATGTTAAGCAAAGCGGGAACTCGCCGGAAGTGAGGGCAGTCCCGACGGCAGACGTGTTGCCGCTAAGCGTTGTCAATGTCCTCAGTACTGCCCCCAAAAACATAGACGATTCGCCCAGTAAAGTGTTCGATCACGACTGGGACACTTATTTCGAATCGACGAAATCCGACGTCATCTGGGTCGGCGCTGATCTCGGCGCCGCACAAAAGATTTCGACGATCCGGTATGCAGCCCGATTCGGCTATAATACCCGCATGGTCGGCGGCATTTTCCAGGGCGCCAATAAGCCGGATTTCAGCGACGCCGTCCAACTGGGCGACGTCAGCACGACACCCGCTGAAGGCTTCAATTCGTTAGCGGTCAGCAATGACATCGCCTTCCGCTACGTGCGGTATGTTTCACTGAACGGTCAAGGCGCAGATATTGCTGAGTTGGAGCTGTACGGCACGGTGCCGGGATCGCCGACAGGTGCTTCATTAAGCAATCTGTTCATCAGTCAGGGGACATTATCGCCAGCATTCTCATCCGTTATTAAAGACTATTCGGCTGTTGTTGCAAACGTTGTTTCGAGCATAGACATTACGCCGACAGCCACCGTTTTGGGATACGAGAGTCTGACCGTAAACGGCAAACCCGTAGTATCGGGAATTGCAAGCAGTGTGAATCTTGAGATTGGAGAGAATCGTATCCCGGTGGTCATTACAGCGCTGGATGGTACGACTGCCACGTACACAATTGTCATTACAAGAGAAGCGGCTCAGAGCAGCAATGCAACGCTCAGCAACTTGATCATCAGTCAATGTACGTTGTCACCGGCATTTACATCAGAACATATGGATTACACGGCCATGGTTGAAAACAGTGTATCCACAATAGACATTACGCCAACCGTGACCTCGCCGTCATATCGGAGCCTGACTGTAAACGGTGAATCCTTGGTGTCGGGAGCTGTAAGCCGTGTGAATCTTGCAGTTGGAGCAAACACGATCCCGGTGGCAGTAACGGCACAGGACGGCACAATTGCCACATACACAATTGTCGTCACAAGAGACGCGGATCATAGCCATGACAACTTTAACACCATGCCCACTGGAAGTGTGCCTGTGGGATGGGGCGTAAACACAAGTGTAGGCACGGTAACCGTACAGGACGTTCCAAGTACTACGGACAAGAGTGTATTGATTAATAAAGTCGGTGCCGCTACGGGCTCCAAGACGTCCCTGTATAAGGAATTTTCCCCGCTTAGCGGAACAGTAGTAATTGAAGCAAAAGTCAGAAGAGATAGTACCACAAATCTGTGGTGTTTGCCTTATGTTTATGGCAGCGATGGAACTACGATGGCCGCAACGATCCAATTTGACAATGGCACTATTAAGGCGTATAGCGATGGAGGTTGGCGGACGATACAGCCATTCACTGCAGGCACGTGGTATGATCTGAAATTAGTCATCAACACGGATACCAATAAATTTGATTTTTATATCAATGGCGTTCAGAAGGTTACGCAGGGGACGCTTAGAAACGCTGTTTCAGTTATCGGCAAAATTGAATTCTACGCAGCAGATTTTAACGCCGGCAAGACATACGTAGATGTCGAAAGAGAGCCGTATTCAATTAGCGATGCTACATTAAGAGGACTGGAGATCAGTTCCGGAACGCTGTCACCGTCATTTGCACCGAACGAAATGAATTATAAGGCAAGTGTTGCAGGCAACGCAACAAGTGTCGGCATTACGCCAACGGTATCCGCTTCGGTTTATCGGAGCCTGACCGTAAATGGTGTGCCCGCAGCGTCGGGATCTGCGACTACTGTGGAGCTCGCTGTGGGAGTTAACGACATTCCGGTCGTCATTATCTCACAAGATGGAACAACCGCTACGTATATGATAAGTATTACAAGAAAAGCAGTTCAGGAAGAACCGACGATCGTATCGATACAACCTGTATATGTATCGACAACAGCAGGTACAGCTCCAGTATTGCCGGGTACTGTAACCGTTACGTACAGCGACAATACAACAACGGATGCAGCCGTTCAATGGGCAGCAATAAGCCCGTCACAGTACGCACAAGCGGGAAGCTTCGAAGTAACGGGTGCAGTAGTAGGAACAGCAATTCCGGCAACAGCAATTGTAACTGTAACCGATCCGGTCGACATGACGGCTCCGGTTACGATCGTAACGGCTAGCGCGGCGGATGGGCGGAACGACTGGTACGTCGGCAGCCCGACCGTAACGCTAACGGCTGCTGACGATCTGTCCGGCGTGAAGCAAACTTTATACCGAATCGACAACGGGGCATGGGAAACGTACAGCCAGCCGGTTACGATTGCAATGGACGGCATCCACACATTGGAGTACAAAAGCGTGGACCGGGCAGGAAACGAAGAGGCTGTGCGGTCGCTGACACTGAAAGTGGATAAGGCCGCACCGACATTGAATGTGGTATTGGATAAAGACGCGATTTGGCCGCCAAACCACAAGATGGTTACCGTTACGGCGAACGTATACGCGACCGACATCGTTTCGCAAGTCGACTCGATCGTCCTTGTCTCGATTACGAGCAGCGAACCGGACGGCGGGCCTGACGATGGCGACGAGCCGAACGATATTCAAGGCGCGGAATTCAGCACGTTCGATACGTCGTTTCAACTGCGTGCGGAAAGATTAGGCGGCGCCGGACGCGTTTACACCGTAACGTATATGGTCACGGATAAGGCAGGCAATAAGACGACAATATCGGCGACCGTCAAAGTTCCGCACGACCAGTCGGGGAAGGAAAAATAAATTCAAGCTGCGTTTTATTTTTCGTGGACGATCCCGTCGTAGGAGTAATGTTGGGGTCGATGGAGGCCGGTTACCGGGAGCGATCGCGGAAGCCGGCTTCCTTGTTTCATATATTTATAGATGGGAAAAAAATCTGTTTTGAAACATATGCTTTTAACCCTATAAAGGCATTTAAACAATATGATAATTTTTTCTATCATTCAGAAAAAAGATAGATATTTCACTAAAATAGAGTTACTGACGCTTGCCAGGTGCTCTGTAATAAGCAACAGAGTACCTGGCAATAATTTGTTATCTCGCCGATCGAGATAAGTTTATATTTTCCACCGGACTATACTTCCGATGCTGGTCTTGATTCCTGATTGTTCTCCTGGATGGTTCGTTTTCCAATCCCCTCGCCTTCTATGTTGATGAATAGCGCTTTCGAATCCACATCACCCCGCTCGGCCAGATACTACTCCAGCACACGTACGCAGGTCTTTTGAATGGGAACCCGCCGCGATTTGCGCCCCTTACCCATCCGAATAATCAATTCCCGTTCTTTCAGGAAAATGTCGTCTACTTCCAAGGGTAGAGAAGGAAAATGATAGACTTGCCGAGATGTATACGATTGAAGATGTAGGAGTCAGCCCATCCAGGTAAAGGAAAGTCTTCATTGACGCTGTCCGGGAGGTAAGGTAAAATGTAAACGTATTAATTTAAACGTTTAAATAAAAATGCAGCGGCAGGGGAGGGCGCAGGCGCTTGAAGAACAAGCAGATGACTATTGTTGATGTAGCCAAAGCCGCCGGCGTGTCCATTGCCACGGTGTCCAATGTGCTGAACCGGCGGAATGTCCCCTTGGCGGAGGAAACCATTCTGAAAGTGGAGAAAGCGGCGAAAAGTTTGGGATATCGCCGCAATACCATGGCTGCTAGCCTGAGCCGCAAGAAAACCTTCGAGCTGGGTCTGGTCCTCCCGGGATTTGGCGGTTATTACGGAGATTTCGCCCAGGTGATGCAGGATATCGTTCATCAGTGCGGCTATCACCTGTCTGTTTATTCCTCCTCCGGGCAGCCTGAACTAGAGAAGCGGCACCTTGAAACATTGCTTCAGCGGAGGGTGGACGGGCTATTCTGCCATGGTCTGGCTATGTCCGCCGATCTGACACGCCAATTTGTCGGCGAAGGGACTCCTCTGGTGTTGTTCAATGCCTGGAATTGGCCGGAGGATGTAGCTCTGGGAGCAGTCAATCTTGATTTTGCGGACGGATCCGCCCAAGCGGTCCGGCACCTGGCAGAGCGGGGCTGCAGATCACTGTTCTATATCAGCAAGGAAAGCGCCAAGACCACGGATATACAGCGCAGGATCGGCTTTTTGAGGGGAATCGGTGCTCTGGAGAAGGGCGTATGTCTCCATCATGAAATTGTCACGTACGTCAATCTGAAGGAGGAAGCCCCGTACGCTGCCATTACGGGCAGGCTGCAGGAGGGAGAGCCGGTCGGAGTGCTTGCTTTTGACGATCTTGATGCTCTGGTGTTTATATCCCGGTTACAGGAGCTGGATTATCGCGTACCCGGCCAAATCAAGATTGTGGGTATTAACAACATGATGTTTGCCCAATACAATTGGCCCTCCATTACCAGCTTGGCTATTGATATTCGGAATCAGGCGCTACATGCCGTCCATCTGCTGCTGGGAGAGCTGGGTGAGCTGGCGGCCCTAGCGTCTGTGCCCTTGGATGGGCTAATCGCATACCGGCTGGAGGGATGCCCGGCTCACGAGCTTCATATTCCCATGCGCCTGATAGAAAGAATGTCCACGCAATAACCGTTCCATTAGTTGTTTGTATACCTTCCCGGGTATTTGCATTTTAATAGGATCCTAACAGGAGATGAATGAGATGAGCTTATGGAAACAGGCAATCGAGGATGCGGTTCACAAAACAAAGGCAAATATCGCCCGGTTTGGCGATCAATTTCCTCATGTCAGTGAAAACGGCAAGTATTTGCTCAATCCCAATACGGATTGGACCGACGGTTTCTGGTCCGGTATTCTGTGGCTGGCATATGAATACTCTGGAGACGATGTCTTCCGCACAGCAGCCCGCGGGACAGTGGATAACTTCCGCAATCGTCTGGAGACCAACATGGCCAGTCTGGACCATCATGATATCGGCTTCCTGTACTCGCTGTCCTCCAAGGCCCAATGGATGATCGAGAAGGAGCCTGCCGCAAGGGAACTGACCCTTCAAGCAGCCGATGTGCTGGTGAAACGCTGGCGCCCCAAGGCGGGATTGATCCAGGCATGGGGTCCGGAGGGCCATGAGGATAACGGCGGACGGATCATTATCGATTGTCTGCTTAATCTTCCTCTCCTGTATTGGGCTTATGAACAAACAGGCAATGCCCTTTACCGCGATGTAGCCATCAAGCATACGGAGAAATCCCGCCGTTTCCTGGTCAGGGGAGATGACTCCTCCTATCATACCTTCTGGTTTGATCCGCAGACCGGCGAGTCCGTCAGAGGCGGCACCCATCAGGGGAATTCCGACGGCTCCACCTGGACACGGGGCCAGGCCTGGGGTATTTACGGCTTTGCGCTCGGTTATCATTACACCAAGAATCCCTTATACCTGGAAACCTCCAAGCGTATGGCCCGCTATTTTCTTGAGCATCTGCCTGAGGATAACGTGGTTTATTGGGACTTCGATGTGGAGATTACCCCTGACACCAAGCGGGATAGCTCCGCATCGGCCATTGCGGCCTGCGGAATTCTGGAGCTTCTGAAGCATCTGCCGGAGAATGCCCCGGACCGGGCCTTCCTTACGGATGGGGTGCAGAAAACCATGGAAGGGCTGGTCAGGCACTATTCCACCATGCGCCAGCCGGAGGCGGAAGGATTTATCGAGCACGGCTCCTATGCGGTCCGTTTGGGGCACAACCCGGATGATTTTATGATCTGGGGCGATTATTACTACTTGGAAGCACTGATGCGTCTGGAGCGGGGACACAAGGGCTACTGGTATGAATAATTCGTGAAGCGAGAATTCCGTTTTTGATTTTTTGCATCGATGGGGTAGACTTCATCTTAAAGGTGCTCCTCTCTTTGGATAATGTTGCTTTCGCAAACATCATTCTACCAAAGATTTGGAGCCCTTTTCATTTTTTGTGATGGTCACTTTCGTAATTCAGAATTAACTAAGCTGTGGCGGCGGCCTACGCGCGGGGGGAGTTCCATGGCCAATTTCAGATGGATACGCAGGGCGCAAATCTTCATTCGCGACATGAAGCTCCATCATAAGTTTACCGCCAGCTACCTGCTGGTCTGTCTGATCCCACTGCTTATTGTCAGCGCAATCATTTACAACCGATCAGCGGCAAGCCTGGAGGATTCTTCTTTGGAATTCGCCTCTCTGTACACCTCGCAGATTGAAACCTCCACCAACCAATTTATTGACGAATATGACAGAATAACAAAGTCGGTGTTAGTGGACGGGGATATTATTTCTAGGCTGGATATAGAGGACAAGCTACCAATGGATGAGCTGATCATTCACAAGATGACGATTCAACGCGCTCTGATGCGCGTTGCTGTTCTGAAGCCGGAGATCGGCAGTCTGATGCTGGTCACAAGCCACAACGTTCACCAGTATTCCACCAGCAACAGTACTGTGAATGAAAGCCGCCTGCAGAACCAGGACTGGTACAAAGCCATTCACGACTCGGAGGATAAGTTCTTCATCACCGCGGCGCATGATCGTTCCTATTACGAGGATAGGGGGGAGGGAGCGGTGTTCACGGTAGGACGGGTGCTGCTCAATGCGGATGGATCCTATGCGGGGGTACTTCTTCTTGATCTTGATCCGTTCCAACTGCTGCAGCTGAACCAGAACTTCGTGGTGGCGCGGGATCGGTACGACATGAGGGTGATTATCAGCACCCAGGCTGGCGGGATCGTCTATCATTCCGATGCGGTCAGCGGCAAACGCGCCTGGAAGGAGATTCTCGATCCTCAGGCTGACTTAACGCTCAGGCATGATGATAATCTCATCGTGCTGAACGGCAGCAGTCCTGGAACCAAACTTACCGTCAAGACGGAGATTCCCCGGGACAAACTACTGCTTAAGATCAGCAAGATGAAGTACCTGACCTCCTTCGTAATTGTTGTCTGCGCCTTGTTCGTTGTGTTCGTGTCCATGGGACTGAGCTACACCATTACCAAGCCTATCAAGAACCTGCGCAGAAGCATGAAGCTGGCGGAAACCGGTCAGTATATCCCTATTGAGAAGCGGAGCGCGAACGACGAGTTGGGCAGTTTGGTCAACAGTTACAACAAGATGATCGTTACGATCAAGTCATTGATTGAGAATGTGTATATAGCGGATATCAAACAGCGGCAGGCCAAGTTCCTCGCGCTGCAGAATCAGATCAATCCCCACATGCTGTACAATACACTGGAATCCATCAGGATGAAGGCTCTTGTCAATGAGCAGGATGAGATTGCGGGGATGATCAAGATTTTGGCGCGGATGTTCCGGCTGGCCTTGGGCAAGGATGTCCATCTCAACCGGGTGAGGCATGAGGTGGAATATGCCGGGAACTATCTGCAACTGCAGAACATCCGCTTCGGCAACAGCTTCACTCTGGAGTGCCAGTTGGGCGAGGAGGTGCTGGAGAGCGCGATCATTCCCCTGGTCTTCCAGCCAATTGTGGAGAACAGCATCAACCACGGCTTTGTCGATTACAGCCAGCAGATGCATATCAGGATTGAAGGCAGCCTGACGCCGGAGCGGAACATCCTTATCAGGGTCAAGGATGACGGAGCGGGCATGCCCCGGGAGAAGGTGGAGGAAATAAATGCGCTTCTGCTGGACGCGGAGACGGACAAGCTGAAGCTGGATGATAGCGCCGAGAGGCCCGATAAGGGCATCGGCCTGAAGAATATTGCCGAGCGCATCAAGCTTCATTACGGGGACAGCTATTACTTGTCGGTATCATCTCGATTGGGAGAGGGCACCACAGTTGAATTGCTTATTTCTGCACAACAAGGAGATAAAGGTCAATGAACATCTTCCTGGTGGATGACGAGATGGGAATAGTGGAAGGGATGAAGACGGTCATAAGGCGCCATATTCCCGAATGTGAAGTAATAGGCATTGCCCATAATGGATTGGAGGGCGCCAGGCTTATTCAAGACGCCCAGCCGGATATTGTGATAACCGATATCCGCATGCCCCAGGCAGACGGCTTGGAGATGATTGAGCGGCTGAAGGCAGCGGGCTGCCGGGCAAAGTTCATTGTTCTGAGCGGTTTTGCGGAATTTGATTATGCCCGCAAGGGCATTCACCTGGGGGTGCAGTTCTATATCAACAAGCCTGTGGAGGAAGAGGAGCTTCGGGATTGTGTGAGGCAGGTGATGGCGGAGATCAACAGCGAGCGGGCCAAGCTGCGGGAGGTGGACCAGTTGAAGGAGCAGGTTCATAGCAAGCTTACCGAGAGCGTGCTCCGGGACATGATCGATGCGGGAGGGGAGGATCCTGCTTACTTGCTCCCCATGCTTGGCACCATCGGCTTTCCCCTGGCCGGGACCCGCTACTGTTGCGCCCTGCTGGAGTTTGAGACAGGAACGGACGCCTTGCAGGAGGGGAGGATCGAAGTGTTGTACAGGGAGATTGAGAGCTGCCTCCATCTGTACATGAATGTTTATCGATTCCGGTATGTGGGTTCCCAGATTGTGGTTATCGTCACTGGGGACCTGAGTCTGGAGGAGAGGGAGTTTGCCCGGTCGGTGGGCAAGATGAAGGAGAATTTTCTCTCTCGATTGAGTCTTCCCATGTCCGCGGGCATCAGCTCCGTCCATGACACTGTAAGCGGCATCAGCAAGTCCTTCGAGGAGGCGCGCCAGGCGCTAAGCGAGTCCATCCTTAAGTTCATTGAATTCAAGTCCACCCACAAGATGAGCAGGAAGAAGGATGTCATCACGGAGGTCAAGGAATATGTGGTCGAACACTATCAAGAGAATATCAGTCTGGCGGATTTGTCCGGCCGTTTTTTTATCAACCCCTATTATTTAAGCCAGCTCTTCAAGCAGAAGACCGGGGGTACCTACCTCAACTTCCTGGCCAAAACCCGCATCGACAAGGCCTGTGAGCTGCTGGAGAAGACCGAGTTGAGGGTTTACGAGATTTGCCAGATGGTCGGATACACAGATACTCATCATTTTACCAGGCTATTCGAGAAACTGGTGGGCTGCAAGCCTACCGAATACCGCAAAACCCGATTAAATAACGGTTAGCGGGATTGCCCTAATACTTTCCTCAAATGCCCTTTTCGTCGGCAGACGTAAGGGCATTTTTTTATAAAAACTTAAAAATCGCATGTTTTTAACTTAAAAACCGCGGTTGTTCATGGATATCAAACAAGTTAAATTAATAATGTAAGCGTTTGAAAGAGAGTACAGAGGATAGGGGAGAATAGAAGAACATGAGAGGTGCTGTATCAATTAGAAGCAAATCTGCAACTGTCTCTAGAGAAAAGCGAATGAACCAATCCCTTTGGCATAATATGAGATTGTATTGGCCGCTCTATATTATGGCTATTCCGGGAGTTATTTTTCTACTGGTATTCAAGTATATTCCATTGGCGGGCTCGGTAATCGCTTTTCAGGATTTTTCCGTGTTTAAAGGAGTTTTGGAGAGTCCCTGGGTGGGACTTGCGCATTTTCAGAAGCTGATGGATTATCCCGATTTTATACGCGTGTTTACCAATACCCTGATTCTGGGTTTTCTGAAGCTCGCAATTGTCTTCCCGGTTCCGGTCGTGCTTTCTTTAATGATTAATGAGGTCCGGAATGCCTTGCTGAAAAAAGGAATCCAGACCGCCTTGTACATTCCCCATTTTCTCTCCTGGGTGATTGTAGCGGGAATTGCCTTTGACATGTTTTCTCTCAGCGGCTTGTTCAATGTGGTTAGGGGGTGGTTTGGCTATGATCCCGTCTTGGCTATGCAGGAAAGCACCTATTTTCGCTGGATTTATGTATTTACCGGCATTTGGAGGGATGCAGGTTGGGGAACTGTCGTGTACATGGCCGCCATTAGCTCTATTGACCCCCAGTTATACGAGTCGGCGATGATGGATGGCGCTACGAAGTGGAAGCAGATGCGGTATGTAACCCTCCCTTTATTATTTCCTACCATTCTGACATTATTCTTACTTGATGTGGGCAACTTTATGGAACTGGGGTTTGATCATGTCTTTAACCTACTGACACCCATGACCTATAGTGTGGGAGATATCCTGGACACTTATGTTTTCCGTACCGGCATTCAGCAGGCTCAGTACAGCTTTGCCACCGCGGTCGGCTTGTTCCAGTCCGTCATTGGTTTTACCCTGATACTGATCTTCAACAAATTGTCCAAGAAATTTTCGGATGGGGGACTCTGGTAATCATGTTTATGACCAGAACTGAAAAAATATTTGAGGCTGCGATTGTGGCCTGCCTCTGCCTGCTGTCGTTAATCGCTTTGGTTCCTCTATTGTCGGTCCTCTCGTTATCCTTTAGTTCAAGCCGTATGGTGGACTTGAATGAAGTAACCATTTGGCCCAGAGAATTCAATCTGGATTCATGGAATTACATGCTTGGACGTGCCGATCTCTGGAAATCCGCTCTGATCACCTTGGTATCGACATTAATCGGCACAACATCCGCTCTGCTTATAACAGCCTTACTGGCGTATCCCTTATCCAAAAAAGAATTCAAGATTGGCGGCATTCTGATGGTGGCGGTTGTTGTTACCATGGTGTTCAAGGCGCCGCTTATCCCTTACTTTCTCACGGTAAAAGGCATCGGTCTGTATAACAATCCGCTGGTGCTCATTATTCCCCATGTTCTCAGTCCATTTAATCTGATTATCATGAGAACCTTCTTTAGGCAATTTCCTAAGGAATTGGAAGAGGCAGCTTTTATGGAGGGATGCGGATATTTCAGACTGCTGTTCCAATTCGTCCTCCCCTTGTCCAAGGCGGTGCTTGCTACTCTGGCATTATTCTATGGGGTAATGATCTGGAATCAATTCCAGCATCCCCTTCTGTTTATTCAAAATCCGGACTGGTTTCCGCTGCAAATCAAGATCAGGCAATTCGTTACCGACCCAAATGAAATGCTGTTTACAGAATCCATTATGAATATTAAATACAATGAAAGAACCTTGAGAGCCGTTACGGTAGTATTCGCGATCATTCCGGTTATTATCGTGTATCCTTTCCTGCAGAAATATTTTGTCAAGGGAGCTTTGATCGGTTCGGTGAAGGGGTAATCTCTGCTAGTAAAAGCCAAGAGGCTTTTATATAGAAAATTGATTTTTAGGGGGATTAAGAAATGTTGGGTAGAAAATTGGGCATGTTGACGCTTGCGGGAGCCATGACTGTATCCTTAATCGCAGGGTGTGCCTCAAAAAACGATGCCGGTCAACCGGCAGGAGCCAGTACGTCGCCAAGCAGTGCTTCTGCAAGCGTTGCGCCAAAAGAGATTGTTGATCTTGAAGTCTGGTCCACCAATCTGGGATACAAGCCCATTCAGAAAGGCAGCATGCTCTACGAGTTTTATAAAGAAAAATTGGGAGTGGGAGTCATCCATCCTTATGTAGAATGGAATGGAGGAACCGCCTATCTCAATCAACTGAATCTGAAAATAGCCGCAAATGAAATGCCTGACCTGTTTTACCCTTTGCAAGGGATTGAATCAAGCCTGGCGAAAAATGGGGCCATTGCCGATCTGACGGATCTGCTGCCCCAGTATGCCCCTAATCTTTGGAAGGCTATTCCTGAAAATGTATGGGAAGTGGTGAAGGCGAATGATCCTACAGGAAAAGGACGGATTTATTATATTCCGGGCGTAATTGAATATGGCAGAAACGGCGGGCTCATCCGCAAGGATTGGCTGGATAAGCTGGGTCTTCCTATGCCAAAAACTCAGGAAGACTACGTGAAGGTGCTCGAGGCATTCCGGGATAAGGACCCCAACGGCAACGGACAGAAGGACGAAATACCTACCGGCGGGCGTGAGCAGGCCGCGTGGATGGACCATCTGTTCGCCATGTATGGAATTGCCATGAATGAAGGCAAGCCCGATTGGGATATGTACGATGGAAAGCTCACTTATTCTGCGGTGACTCCCAATATGAAAGCGGCGTTGGAGTTTATTTCCAAATTGTACAAGGACGGGCTGCTGGACAAAGAGACACTGCTGAACAATAAAGCCAAATGGGACGGCAAGATTGATTCCAATAAGGTAGGCAATTACTTCCATTGGGCAGAGGATGCCGGCGGACATGCCGAGAGAATCCTGAAGAATACCAATGTCAAGGCTGATTTCGAAGTGCTCCCTATTCCTGAAGTGACGGGATACGAAGGTTTTTATACGATGAAGAAAGCGCTTGGTCCGGTATGGGTCGTTAAGAATAACAAGGATGAAAAGAAGCTGATGGCCACGCTGCAGCTGCTGAACAACCTGTACGACAAAAGCAAATGGGAAGATTTGTTCTATGGGGCAGAAGGCATGCATTACGAGATGAAGGATGGCAAGCGCGTATCGATTGCTCCGGACAAAAGCAAACAGGAGAATAAATTATTTGCTCCATTTAACGATTTGGATACGATGGAATACAAGGAAAAATTGTTTACCTCTGCCGTTGCCGCAGACAGACAATGGATGGTCGACATCAACATTCGGAATATGAAGGAAAATCAAAAATACGTCAAAGACATTGCCGGCGATGGGCTGCCTTCCACGATATATGAGGGATATGCGGATATCAACAACCGAACCCTGTATGTGGAATATGCAACCAAAATTGTATTCGCTAAAATAGAATTGAGCCACTTGGAAGCGGTTTGATCACAATAAAAGTGAGCCACTGAATTACCAATTCTCTTAGGAACCTCGTATGCTAGAGTTTGCCAGCAACTAGCAGAG
>Ga0255334_1001097_pt1 | contig 14131 bp, 6 predicted proteins | sample EtOH5_35cm_T3_12_FD_202080 | JGI IMG/M metagenome (GOLD analysis project Ga0255334, IMG submission 202080) | Sandy soil microbial communities from University of British Columbia, Vancouver, Canada - EtOH5_35cm_T3_129 | ecosystem: Engineered > Artificial ecosystem > Sand microcosm > Unclassified ...
CGCGCCAAACGAGCCGGCATGCACTGGACCATCGCCGGACTCGACCCCGTCCTCGCCCTCCGCACCCTGCACCACTCACGCCGAGACCAAATCCTCTGGGCCACACCACAAACCTGACGCACACCCGGAAACGTCGGCACCCAGCACCTGTGTCACCGGTTGCACCTAGGCTCTCGCCAGCAGCTCGAGGTTCGGTGGCCAGCGCTCGCCAAGGGCGCATGGCGTCAAGGACGACGAAGTGGGGCACGGGGTGCAGGGTTGGGAGCGCGGAGCGTCGCGCCTCGCCGATGTGATCGCGGAGCAGACCGACCGGTGTCTCGAGGTCTACGACAAGGACCCGAATCGCGTCCAGGAGGATGCGAACGGCGAACGGCGAATCTCCGAGGGCGGGTACCACAACCGGCAGCTCGAGGAACTCCTCCAGAACGCGGTCGACGCCGCGAGGCACGATGGTTCGCGCATCGAGGTGGTCCTCACCCGCCGGACGCTCTACGTCGCGAATGATGGGGAGCCCTTCTCGGAAGAGGGGCTGCTGTCGATCATGGCTTCCGATCTCAGTACGAAGGATGACGCGAAGGTCGGTCGCTTCGGCATCGGGTTCAAGTCTGTGCTCGCAGTGTCGGACTCTCCCAAGGTCTTCAGCCGATCGGTCTCGTTCGGGTTCGACCGAGGCTGGTCCGAAGACATGCTCCGCCGTGAGGGCTACAAGGCGGACCGCTACCCGGTGATGCGTCTCGCGCAACTCTTGGACCCTGCGGCGCAGGCGGGCGAGGACTCCGAGCTCCGCGGACTCATGGCCTGGGCGAGCACCGTCGTCGTCATTCCGCTGAAGGTCTCATCGGAGAACCTCTCGAAGCGACTGAACGGCTTCCCGGCCGAGTTCATCCTGTTCTCGCCCCACATCAGCCGAGCGGAGCTACGGAACCTTGCGCAGGATCCTGTCAACAGGGTCATCAGCGCAGAGCCCACGGAGGACGGGCTGACGAGACTCCGGGTCGGGTCGAACGAGAGTCTGTGGAAGGTCGTCCGAACAGCACACCACCCCTCGCGGGAAGCACTTCTCGATGGCGGGTACTCCGCCGAGCGCGAGGAGGTCACGGTCAGCTACGCCGTCCGAGTACCACCAGGGAAGAACGACGGGAACTTCTGGGCCTACTTCCCGACCGGCGACGAGACGACGCTCTCGGGCATCGTGAACGCACCTTGGAAGCTCAGCGAGGATCGCCTGAGGGTGCTTCCGGGGCGGTTCAACGGTGAGATTCTTCGAGGCGTCGTTCCGGACCTTGTGGGCGAGGCCCTTCGAGCGTTCGACACCCGGAAGAACCCCGGAGATGTGCTCGATGTGCTGCCCGCTCGCGGACGTGAAATCAGGAGTTGGGCAGACCAGGCGATCAGCAGCCGCGACGATTCGGCGATCTTCGACCACCTCCGCACGGTTCCCTCGTTGCCCGACGGCGAGGGAACGTTGCAGATCCCCTCGCACCTCAAGTGGCCAGGCGACCTGGACTCACGTTGGCTTCAGGCGTGGGCGAACGCCTCGCGTGCTCCTCGAGACAAGTGGGTCCACCCCGACCTGGCGAGCAACCCGGAGCGCAGCCTCAAGATCCGACGTCTGCTCAACGTCGCTGGCGCGGATGGAGACGGGAACGCGACCGTGGCCGAGTGGCTCGAGGCACTCGTCCGGGACCAGAGCGTCGCGGCCTCGGCCGATGCGATCCATCTCGCGGCACTCCTTGCCGACGACGGGGGTCGCTTGCTTGACGAGGGCATGCGCCTGCGGGCGCAGAGGGGCCTCGTCAACGCCCGCATCATCCGCTTCGAGGACGGCACCTTCGGTGCTGCGAGGCGTGGCCACGTGTTCGTCCGTGTCGAAGGCGAGACCCGCGACGACGTGTCTTTCGTCGACCCCGAGCTCGCAGCACTTCCCGGTGTCAAGGCCGATCTCGCCAAGCTTGGCGTGGTCGTCATGGATCGGACGGGCGAGCTTCGTGCCCTGCTCGCGCGCGCCAAGGAGCCCGAGACCATCCGCGAACCCGCGACGGTCTGGCACAAGATCTGGGAGGTGCTCCGCGACATCCCCGAGCAAACCTCCCTCACGATCCTCCGCGGAGACCTCGGCCGCGATCTCGAGAAGCTGGTCAGGGTTCGCTCTGCGGCTGGCACCTGGACCACGCCGAGCAACGCCTTCCTGAGCGGTGCAATCGTGCCTGCCGACGGGAGCCGCGACCGCGACCGCCTGATCGACCCCACGTTCCACAAGCAGGACGAGCAGTTCCTCCGCGAGATCGGAGCGGTCGACGCACCGGCGTGGCGATACGACGCACCCCGCGAACCGTGGGTCGACGCCTACGAAGAGGCGATGCGCGACCAGTACATCAAGGGCCAGGATGGTAAGAAGGCCGACCGGGCGAGAATCAGCATCGAGGGCACCCCACCCGCGTGGCCGCTCGAACCGCTCATCACCATGAGCGAGGCCGCACGTGTCGCTGCCACATCCCACATCCTTGCGCGCGGCATCCCAAGCCCTTGGAGAATCCAGCACGCGACGAACAAGGCCAAAGCACTCGCACCCGAGGTGTGGTTCCTTCGGAAACACGGCTTGCTGCCGACAGCCTTCGGGAATCTCCCGCCTCGCCGCGTTCTCCACGCTCAGGGGAACATCGACCCAAGGGTTCTGCCCGCCTACGACACCTCGGATGCGATCGCGGAGGCGTTGGCTCTCAGGAAGGACGTCGACGTCTACTCCGAGCAGGACTGGTTGTCGTTCAAGACGATCGCAGACCGCTGGGTCGGGCCCGACGACGACGAACGTCGCACGGAGTTCTACTCATGGCTGGTCGGTCAGGCGACCCCCGAGACGCTGGTCGTGTGCGTAGGTGCACATAGGCAAGCGGTCAAGCTCGAGAACATCGGCGTGGCGTCTGATCGCTCGGTCTACGACTCGATGCTCGAGGCGCAGATCCCTGCTCTGTACACGGAGAACGAAGAGGACTACGCGCGGTTCACGGATAGGGAGCTGTGGGGGCTCAAGTCCGGGACCGAACTCCTCCAAGAGGAGATCGTCGCCGAGCCCTCGGGCGAGGCCGAGTACCTGGTCGACCTCTTCCCTCCGATCAAGGTGCGTCTCGCTGCGATTGCGCCGGAAGCCATGGACGTCCGGGTCCAGCCGTGCGGCCGGCTCGTCAAGATGATCGCGACGCCGGATGGGCAGCGCGCACACGCGATTAGGTTCCGCCGTGACGGTGACACCATCCTGGTGACCGCCATCCAACCCCAGGAGCGGCTCGCCCAGGCGGCGGAGGCACTGAACCTCGGGCTCCAGCGGCATGACATCGCCAAGATCCTCGACGAGATGGAGCGCAGGGACGCAAACAAGCGGCGACACGAGGTCAAGGCCGCCAAGGACGATGACGACCGGCTCCTGAAAGCAGTGGGCGCCGACGCGATCCGCAGAATCGTCCCGGCGCAAGCTCTCGGGGCGCTCGGGGCCTCCCACGGAAAGCTGGACGACCGCGATATCGCCGCCCTCGCGCGCGCGGTTCACGGCGTCGGGATCCTGAAGCAGCTGCGCGGAGCCCTGGAGGACGCCGGTCTCGAGCCGCCGAAGGAATGGAGCGGTCGGAGGATCACGCGACAGTGGGTCACGTCGCTTGGATTCCCGGCCGATTGGGCGGGCTTCCCGAGCGCCGACCGCCCGGCCGTCGAGATCGTCGATGGCCCGGTGAACCTCGGGGAACTCCACCCTTACCAGATCGAGGTCACGCACCGGATCACCGCACTGCTGCGCGGGATCGGCCCGGATCGGGGCATGGTTTCTCTGCCGACGGGCGCGGGCAAGACACGTGTCACTGTCCAGGCTCTCGTCGACGGCGTTCGCGACGGCGACCTACCGACCGACGTTCCGCTGGTGTGGATCGCGCAAACAGACGAGCTCTGCGAGCAATCCGCCGAGACCTGGACCGAGGTCTGGCGTGCACGTGGTCCTCGCATGGCCATGCGCCTGGGCCGGCTGTGGGCCGGTAGAGAGGTCGACGAAGAGCCCGGCAGCTTCCAGCTCGTCGTCGCGACTATCGACAAGCTCGACTCCATCGCGAGGCGGGACGACGCGATGTACGAATGGCTGAGGAATCCGTCGGTCGTGGTTATTGATGAGGCGCACACATCGGTCGCGACCTCCTACACAACCGTCCTCGACTGGCTCGGGCGTAGTGGCCGTGGCCGACGCCAGGAGGACCGGAGACCACTGATCGGTCTCACCGCAACGCCGTTCCGCGGCAACAGCAAGTACGAGACCGAACGCCTCGTCGGCCGGTACGACAACAACCGCCTCGACCGAGGTGCGTTCCGAAACGATGACGACTCGTACGGCGAGCTCCAGTCCATGGGAGTCCTCGCAACCGTCCGCCACGAGCTCATCGACGGGGCCGAAGTCGAGCTGAGCGCCTCCGAGCTCGCTCGGATGGCGGAGTTCGGTGGTGGCCGCCTGCCGACCGGAGTCGAGACGCGCATCGGCGAAAGTCTGGACCGCACACGGCGCATCGCCGACCACATCGCGAGCCAACCCGACGACTGGACGATGCTGGCGTTCACACCATCGGTCGAGAACGCTCGAGTCCTCGCGGCCCTGCTGTCGCATCGCGGGATCGCCGCGGTCTCCGTGTCCGCCGACACCGACCCAGCGGCCCGACGGTACTACGTCGAGGAGTTCAAGGCGGGACGGATCCGGGTCATCACGAACTACAACATCCTCACCCAGGGCTTCGATGCGCCGAAGGTCCGCGCCGTCTACGTCGCCCGACCGACGTTCAGCCCGAACGTCTATCAACAAATGGTCGGCCGCGGCCTGCGCGGTCCGAAGAACGGCGGCCTGGACGAGGTGCTCATCGTCAACGTCAACGATAACTTCAAGAACTACGGCGAGAAGCTCGCGTTCACAGAGTTCGAGTATCTCTGGAATCCGCAATGACGCAGGTCGATCTTGACGACAGTCAACGCGCCGCCGTGGAGGTCGATCCTGACGTGCGCCAGCTCGTCATCGCAGGGCCGGGTTCCGGCAAGACGGAAGTCGTCTCGAACCTCATCCAGCACCTCGTGGAGGGGGCTGGTGTCGACGAGGTGGACGGGATCCTCGTGATCTCGTTCTCGAACGCAGCCGTGTTCGCGGCCGATGCACGGCTCCGGGTCAACGGCGTCGGACCAGTCGCGGTCCAGACGATGGACTCTCTCGCCAGCGATATTATCAGCGACCTCTGGGACGACGACCCGACTGGCCTTGGTTTCGATCGCCGGGTCGAATTGGCGACGAGGCTGCTCCGGCAGGAGGGCTGGGACCGCATCGACGATCTCAAGCATCTCGTCGTCGACGAGCTCCAGGACGTCGTCGGGATCCGGGCCAACTTCCTCCTCGCTCTGATCAGCGCACTCCCGGCGGATTCGGGATTCACCCTGCTGGGCGACCCGGCGCAGGGAATCTACGACTGGCAGCTCCGCGCCGAGAACAGGCCACTCTCGAAGACAACCTCGCTCGAGCTGCTCGCCCAGGTCCAGGCGATCGACCACGTGCAGGTCAAGTACCTCACGGGTCAGTACCGCGCACGCTCCCGTGACGCCCGCAGGGTCGTCGAGCTCCGCGAGTCCGTGCTGCGTTGGAGGTCGGCATCCCCGATCGAGGAGTTCTTCGCCGACCTCGTCGTGATCCCGTCGATCGGGGACGTGGTCGAGAGCGCGGTGAGATGGAGTGGAACGACCGCCTTCCTCACAGCCAACAACGGCCAGGCGCTGCTCACGGCGGGTGCCATCGCCGATCTCGGTGCACGTGTCGAGATTCGACGGAGCGCCCACCAGCGCGTCCTCGCCGGATGGATCGCGCGGTTGCTCGCCGAGAGCCCGACGCCGGGGGTCACGCGGGACGAGATCGAAGCGCGCGCGAACGGTCTACTCCCAGAGGTCGACCCGGCCGTGCTCTGGCGTGCCCTCCGATCCGTCACCGGGGGGCGCGGTCGGGAGGTCGACATCGCGGCGCTCGCGCGCGGCCTTCGCAGATCGAGGCCGCTCGTGCCCGACCTCATCGAGCCGATCGGCACACCACTCGTCGTCTCGACGATCCATCGGGCAAAGGGTCTCGAGTTCGACAACGTCGTCTACGTCGACTTCCCCGACAAGCCATGGCTCGTCCAGGACGAGGATCCCTACGACGAAGGCGAGGCAAGCCGCAGGCTCTTCGTCGCGCTGTCCCGCGCACGCGACGTGCTCATCCGGGCGGACGGTCCTGATGACCGACGTCTGCGCAGGCTCCCATCTCACGCCGATGCTCCCCGACACTGGTACCTGGGCGGGCGTGCGGAGTACATGCCCTTCGGATTCGAGCTGCGAGTGGACGACCTGGACTGGACCGAGCCTCCCGGCGAGGACTGGAGGGCGACCCAGAGCTACATCGCCGAGTCCGTGGAACTGGGTGATCGGCTGCGGATGGAACTTGACCTCGAGCGATCGACGTTGCGGCTTCCGGTGTGGCAGATGCTTCACGGCGACCACGTCGTCGGCCGCACGTCGGAGGCCTTCGGGCAGTCGCTCGTCGCCCGCATCCGAACGATCGAGAAGAAGCACCGGGGCTGGCCCGGCCTTGCGGGTGCCCGTGTCGAGAGCATCGCGACGATCTCCGGACCGACGCAGGACGCATCTGTCGGCCACTACGGGCTGTGGCTCTCGCCCGTCTGTGCTGGCATGTTGCACATCGAGTGGAACGGAGGGTCCGATGTCTGACCTCGACGTCTGGTACGAGGCCCGGGAGCACATGGTCGACGCCGTCCGCGCGGACCTCTACGGATCATCCGGCGACGAGTTCCTGAACGAGGAGCCGCTGGAGCGCTTCATCGTCGGGATCCTCCACCCACTGTCGGGGCCGGGTCGGGACCCCGCCATCGAGGACGCGAACGACACTTCCGAGGTGGAAGCCGGCGCGGCACCCGACGCCGACTATGACCCCGGCGTCTCGTTCGCGCACCTTCGCTACCCCTCCACCATCGGCCTGACTATCGGGCTCAGAGCAGACACGCGAAACCTCCTCGTGCGGGTGTCGGCTGACCGCTACGAGCCCGACGAGTCGGCAGGGTCTGACCCAACCGACGAGGCCGCCGCAACACGTGCGCGGACGAAGAGAATCACCCGCTGGAGGCGTGTCTCCGTCGGCTCCATCGAGGTCGCGGTCGATGTCGCACCTGACACCCATCGAACGTACGCGGTGGCCGAAGGCCTCGACCTGCGGACCGTCATCCGCCCAGCTCGGGACGCAGTCGTCAACGTCACGCTGGTGCTCGTCAACTCGAAGGTTCGCCCGGAGAAGGGGCGGGTCGACCACCTGTGCTGGTTCCGGCCCGAGATGCGCGTTCGAACGCTTGACGGCGAGTTCGCGGATCGTCGTCCTGCTGGTGCGCTCGCACACCAGGACGCGGACGAGCAGGGAGGCGAGCTGCTTTATCGGCGCCAGAGACATCTGGCCGTTGGTCATGGCGTGGCTGTCACCTGGGAGGAGAGCGATCACGTGACCGAGATCGTCACGACCTTCTTCCCCCAGCACGATCTGCGACTCGCCAAGGCCGAGCGAGCCGACGTGCCCGAGCTCACGATGCCGGCGCTTGCCGTCTCAGCCGATGTGCCGTCGCTCGTTAGGCCCTTGCTGGGGCTCGTCGGTGCGTACGAGGCCTGGATCGACCTGCAGGAACAGAGCGCCGACACGCAGGGCCTACCCGACCACCACGCGGCGACGGCACGCCTGCATATCGCCGAGGCAAGACGAGCGGCCGGGCGGATCCGCGGCGGAATCGGCCTTCTCCGGTCGGACGAAGTTGCGCGGAAGTCGTTCCAGGTCATGAACGCCGTGATGCAGGAGCAACGCTCCAGGCAGGAGCTCATCCGTAGCGGTGCGGCCGATGTCGTCGGGGTCTGGCGGCCGTTCCAGCTCGCCTTCATCCTGCTCAACCTCGAAGGCCTTGCCGACCCGTCGAGCGACGACCGCGACATCGCTGATCTCCTGTGGTTCCCCACCGGCGGCGGAAAGACCGAGGCGTACCTCGGGCTGATCGCGTTCTCGCTCGTTCACAGGCGACTGCGCGGCGATGGCGAGGACCATCTCGGTGCAGGCGTGGGTGTGCTCATGCGGTACACGCTTCGGCTGCTCACACTTCAGCAGTTCGAGCGCGCCGCCGGCCTGATCTGCGCGTTGGAAGACCTCCGGCCTCGAGAACCGCAACTCGCCGCCAAGGCTCCATTCTCGATCGGGCTGTGGGTCGGGCAGGGCGCGTCACCCAACAGCGTCGAAGCCGCTGCAAGGGCGCTCCGCAAGCTCGCGAACAACGAAGACCCAGGTGACGATGGGAACCCAGTCCAACTCCTGCACTGCCCTTGGTGCGGCCACAAACTCGGTCCGAACGACTACGAAGCGGACCGGCACGTGGGACGAATGACGGTCCATTGCCCCGGCTTGGGGTGCCGGTTCCACCAGGGGCTGGGACTGCCGGTGCACCTCGTTGACGAGGACGTCTACCGCGAAAGGCCATCGCTGGTCATCGGCACGGTCGACAAGTTCGCGATGCTCGCCTGGAACGAACGCGCCGGACGACTCTTCGGGCGAGGAGCCACGGCGAGCACGGATGCGACCCCCGACCTGATCGTTCAGGACGAGCTCCACCTGATCTCCGGTCCGCTGGGAACCCTCGTCGGCCTCTACGAGACGGCGATCGACTTCCTGTCAACCGATCCCGACACACACTCGCGGCCCAAGCTTGTGGCGTCCACGGCGACGATCCGGCGTGCCCCGGAACAGGTCGCGGCGGTCTTCAACCGCACCGCGCGGCAGTTCCCGCCGCCGGGGATCGACTCGGGTGACTCCTTCTTCGCCGTCGATGCGACACCGGAGGAAAAGGGCACACGACGCTACGTCGGCCTCATGGCGCCCAGCACGAGCCACGCGACATTGCTCGTCCGCACGTACGCAGCGCTACTACAGGGGGCCAAGGATCTTCCCGCTCCAGACGCGGTGAAGGACGCGTACTGGACGTTGCTCGGGTACTTCAACAGCCTGCGTGTCCTCGGTGCGGCCTACATCCAGTCGATAGACGACGTTCCCGACAGGATCAAGGTCGTGGCCCAACGGCTCGGAACTGAGCCTCGGAAGACCCGCGACCCGAACGAGCTCACGTCGCGAAAGCGGTCGAGCGAGATCCCTGAGCAACTCCAGCGCCTTCAGACCTCCTATCCGGCGCTCGACTGCCCGGATGTCGTGCTCGCAACGAACATGATCTCGGTCGGAGTCGACGTGGACCGCCTTGGACTCATGGCAGTTATGGGACAGCCACAGACGACCTCCGAGTACATCCAGGCGACCAGCCGCGTCGGCCGCCGGTACCCCGGGCTCGTGTTCACCCTGTTCAACGCGTCCAGGTCGCGTGACCTCTCGCACTTCGAGTCCTTCACGTCCTACCACCGCGCGCTGTACAAGCAGATCGAGGCGACCGGGGCCACTCCGTTCGCCCCGCGAGCGCTCGACCGCGGCCTCCATGGTCTGCTCGTCATCCTCGCTCGTCACACGACGGCCGGCGCCGCAGGTGACAAGTCTGTCGGTGTACCTCCCGAATCCGATGTCTTCGAGGGTGTCGCGCGAGTCATCACCGAACGCGCGGTCGCGGTTGCAGACGAAGAGACCGCAGGCGCTGTTGACGGCGCGCTGTCAGAACTCGCCGACATCTGGTCCGATGCCTGGGATGACGGTGACCTCGCCCAGTACGCGAACTGGCGCGTCATCCACAACGTCAAGGCGCTCATGGTTCCGGCGGGCAGCCCAGCGAGCGACGGGGCCGGCGGTCAGCTCGCGGAGACGTTCCCTCCCAGCGAGGTTCCGTGGGCGACCCTCACCTCCCTGAGGAACGTCGACATGGAGAGCACTCTCAAGGTCGTTTCGACGAAGAAGACGAAGGCGGGTGTCGACGATGGCGACGATTGACAAGCCGAAGGCTCGTCAGAGCCAGCTCGTCACCACGTACGGCATCGGCTCCCTGTTCCCCGCAGGCGACCAGAGCTTCATGATCTGCGGCCTCGACGACTGGGATGAGCAATGGTGCGTCGAGGTCGAGGAGCTTCGACTGGCCAGGTCACTGCGTGTCGACACATTCAGGGCACCATCAACGGGCAAGCGTTCGGGCGACGTCCCGGCAGTGCGCTTCCCGGCGTACCACTACTGCCCGAGGTGCCGGCGCCTTGACTATTTCTGGAAGTTCGACGCCAAGAAGATGCAGTGCCCGGACTGCTCGGCAGACCTCACCCCGTCGCGCTTCGTCGCGTGTTGCGAGAACGGGCATATCGAGGACTTTCCCTACTTCCAATGGGTGCACCGGGGCCACGACGCGCTCGGAGCCGATCACACGCTGAGGCTCACAACCCGAGGGGCCTCTTCGTCGCTCGCAGACATCGTGATCTCCTGCTCCTGTGGTGTACCCGCACACGACCTGGACGGGTCCTTCTCCGCCGGGTCGCTCCAGCAGATCAGGGGCTGCGGCGGGAGACGCCCCTGGCTTCCGGGAGCCCAGGACGAGCTGTGCGAGAAGCCGCTGCGTGTCCTGCAGCGAGGTTCGTCCAATGTCTGGTTCGCCGCTGTTCGGTCCAGCATCTCGATCCCACCGTGGTCGAGTCCGAACGCGCGCTTCGTCACCAAGAACTGGGGGCTATTGGAGCATGTGCCCACTGCAGTGCTGCCGGACGCAGTCTCCGGAGCGATCAAAGCCCAGCGGACGCCCGGGTTGACGCTTGAGGGCGTCCTTGCACTGGTGCGCCAGCGGAAGGGCCTTGACCCGAATCATGTCCCGACCGACCAGGAACTCCGGGCCGAGGAGTACCTGGCGCTCATCGACGGGAACGAGGGTGGATCGCACGACACCTTCCAGTGCGCTGCTGTCGATGTCGCGCCGGAGCTGCACGGAGTCGTCGCTCAGGTCTCCAAGGCGACCCGACTCAGGGAGGTCCGGGCGCTTCATGGCTTCTCGCGGGTGACGCCGATGCCGACGGACACGACGGCTCCGCGTTTGGCGCGCCTCAGCGAGCATCCGCGTCGGTGGCTTCCGGCGACCGAGGTCCTGGGAGAGGGGATCTTCGTGCGACTTGACGAGGATCTCGTCTCGACCTGGGAGAACGGCCCGCTCGCGAAGGCGAGGCAGTCACTTCTTTCCGAGTCGCTCGAACGCCGCGCCATCGAGTCCGGGGTCCCCAGTCCCGAGGCGCCCTCGGCACGGTTCCTCGCGATCCACTCGCTGGCGCACGCGCTGCTGCAGGAGCTCAGCCTTGACGCCGGCTACCCCGTGAGCTCGCTTCGCGAGCGGATCTACGCGGAGTCCGGCCAAGCGGGGGTCCTGATCTACACAGCTTCGTCCGACGCCGCAGGGAGCCTCGGTGGTCTTGCCGCCCTTACTCGTTCGGAACGCTTCTCCCGTGCCCTCCGGTCCGCCGTCAGCCGCGCAAGCTGGTGCTCGAACGATCCGGTGTGCTCGGAGTCGGGGCCGTCAGGGACCGACGGACTGAATCTCGCCTCGTGCCACGCCTGCCTGCTCCTGCCGGAGACCAGTTGCGAGCACCGGAACATCTATCTCGATCGAGTCGCGCTGGTCGGAACGGTCGACGATCCGGGTGCCGGACTGCTCGCTGAGCTGCTGCCCTGACCAGGGTATGGGTCGCACGAATCCTGTCGGCCACAGGTCGGGGCGTCTCTGGCTCTGGGGTACGACAGCGAGTAGCGGGGTGCCGTGGAAGCTGTCCACAACGCGCGCGGCGATCCACAGGCTCGGGAGTGCGGCTGCGATGATGTCGGTGGTTCGTGGTTCGGTTCGTCCATGAACGACCGGATGTCGCGAGCGGGTCGCGTTCGCAGAGTCGTCCTGACGGGAGGCACGCCATGAACGAGTTGCGCACGCTGGACCTCTTCGCGGGTGCGGGCGGGTTGTCCCTCGGGTTCCACCTCGCCGATGTCGGGTACACCCCGGTCCACGCGGTCGAGATCGACCCCGCCGCCGCCGGGACCTACAAGCGGAACTTCGGGGTGCCGGTCTACGTCGGTCCCATCCAGGACCTGACCGAGTTCGAGCCAGCCGACGTCATCATCGGTGGTCCGCCGTGCCAGGGCTTCTCGCCGCTCGGTCGTGACCGCGACGACCAGAGCCGTGCCGAGATGAACGAGCTGTGGAAGCAGTACCTGCGGGCCGTCCACGAGCTCGAGCCGAAGGCGTTCGTCATCGAGAACGTGCCCGAGTTCCAGCGCTCGGCGCAGTTCGCACAGCTCCTGTCGCTGATGGAGACCGACGATCTGCTGCGCCAGTACCGCTTCGGGTACGGCGTCCTGAACGCGGCGGACTACGGCGTGCCGCAGCGCCGGCGACGGGGAATCTTCGTCGCGGTCAAGCACCTGCCGCCGGACGTCACGGTGTTCCCGCCGACGCCGACCCACGGCCCCGGCAGCCCCACCGGCCAGCCCTACCGCACCGTCCAGGATGCGATCGGCGACCTGGAGTCCATGCCGTCGAGCATCGAAATCGCGGTGGGCGCGGACAACCGGCAGGATCTCCACTTCCGTCGCCAGCCACGGGATTCGTCGCTCGCGCGCTACCGGGCCATCCCGGAGGGCGGCAACCGGTTCGACCTCATGAGGAACCGCCCGGACCTCGTGCCTCGGTGCTGGGCCGAGAAGCCCACCGGCACGACGGACGTTATGGGTCGGCTGTGGTGGGACAAACCGTCGGTCACCATCCGCACGGAGTTCTTCAAGCCGGAGAAGGGGCGCTACCTGCACCCTGTGGCGGACCGGCCGATCACGCATCGCGAGGCCGCGCGACTGCAGTCGTTCCCGGACACGTTCGAGTTCGACGGCAACAAGATCGAGGTGGCGCGACAGATCGGGAACGCGGTGCCGCCGCTCATGGCGAAGGCGATCGCCCTCCACGTGCACGACCTCATCCGCCGCGCCGAGGGAACGCCCAAGGTCTGAAGCGCATGTCCGAACCACCGGTGCCCAGTTCTCCGGAGGTCTCGGCCCGGATGAGCCACTACGCGCGGCGGGACACCGGACCCGAACTGCATCTGCGCAAGCTCCTATACCGTGCCGGCCTGAGGTACAGGGTCGTCTATCCCGTCCCCGGGATGCCCCGCCGCACGATCGACATCGCGTTCACACGGCGACACATAGCGGTCTTCGTCGACGGCTGCTTCTGGCATGGCTGCCCAGTGCACGGCACGGCGCCGGTGGCCAACGCCGAGTGGTGGGCGCAGAAGCTCCGACGCAACGCCGAACGCGACCAGGAGACGACGGAGCGGCTGCAGGCGCTCGGGTGGCAGGTGATCCGACTGTGGGAGCACGAAACGCCCGAGTCGATGCTGCGCGCGGTGCTCGTCGGCCTCGGAGCCGGCGACGCTGATGGTCCCCAGCCTGGGACGCCCGGCGAGAGAGATGCAGGCGCTGGCTAGTCTTCCCCAGCACTGCTGCGGGGCAGGATCGGGCCGGCAATGGGTTGGTCCGTTGTACGCGCGATCCGCCAGAACCCAGCGCCGATCTCGGCGCGTGGACCCGACCACGAGAAGTCGGCCTTCACAAGTCGAGTCGAGACCCACTCGCCCTTAGCAGGTTCCGGGAGACCGATGCTGGCGGCAATCCGTCTATGTGGGCGCTCGTGGCCGAGGACGACGTAGCCCTCGGGGCGCAGCGCCAAACGGGCGTCCCGCGCTCTCTTGGGGGCGTCCTCTTGCTGGGCGACCGTAAGGACCGTCTGCCGACCGACGAGCCGTCCCGTCACCTCCCTGAACAGGTTGTTGACCCGCGCCTGCCCGGAACGACCCACGAGGATGCGATCCCGGACACCCGGATCGAGGTGCAGCAGGAGGTTCGTCGGCAGGTCCTCCTGGAGCCCCGTCCATAGCCAGTAGATGTCAGGGATCGTCGAGTCGGCGATCGCACGCTTGTTGTCCCGGTTGTACGCGCGAGCGCCGCCGGTCCTGAGGAAGCGGAGGCGCGCATCGGTGATCCGGACAATCCCGACGGCCCAGGTGCTGGTGTCGTCGTCCATCCAGACGATCAGTGCGGGGTGGTCGGCCTTGCCTGAAC
>Ga0255334_1001098_pt1 | contig 14122 bp, 13 predicted proteins | sample EtOH5_35cm_T3_12_FD_202080 | JGI IMG/M metagenome (GOLD analysis project Ga0255334, IMG submission 202080) | Sandy soil microbial communities from University of British Columbia, Vancouver, Canada - EtOH5_35cm_T3_129 | ecosystem: Engineered > Artificial ecosystem > Sand microcosm > Unclassified ...
CCAAGAGGCGATGGCCCGCACCAAGGCTCCTCCCCCAATTACGATAGGAGCGCCCGCGCCACAGAGGTGCTCCCTTTTCTCTGCCGGATGATGGGGGCAAGATGAAAGAGGGCAGAGCGCGCTCTGGTGGAAAGCGCGCCATTGTTGCGCAGCGTCCGGTTTTCTCTGCAGCAGAGTGGAAAACGCACAAATCCTTTGCCCTTCCCCCTATCATTTGTTGTAAACAATAAACAAAGAATGAAAAAGACCATGAAACATCGGACGAAACGTTGTGGTGGGTGCACACCCCAGCCAGTGGTGTTGAGCCTCGTCATGCTGGTCGGCCTCTGTCACGCCATCGGACACACCCATGCCATCCCCGTTGCCCCCTGCTCCGTGTGGCCCGGTAGAGTGGCCAACTCTGAGCCCTTTGACCGGAACGCCAATGGCGCCCATGCCGCAACGGACACCACGCTGCGGGCGCGCTACCCCTGCTGCCACCGCAGGGCCCCATGATAGTGATCCGTCTCTGTTGGTTGTTTGTTATTGTCTTTAAACAGATACTAGTCAAGAAGTCTTGCGGGAGGCACATCATGGTACACGAGGCAATGGTCCTACAGCGTCTATCCCATCCCGCGTGTGCCTCTATCTAGAAAGTACGTTTGACGACAAGGTGGGCTACTATCGACAATATGTGCCACACGCTATCAGCACCAGACAGAACAATACCGAGCGCGGTTCGATATGGGCCTCACCATCGGCGTCGCGCCGTGCGATCAACGCACGCTCTCCATGGTGGCGACAGACGGCGAGAATTGTGTCTGCAGCATGAACGTAATATGGCCTGCACAGGCCCGTACCGCAATCGTGCAAGATGCCTTGTTTTTGGATACACTGTTATCCGCACTGGCGGCGGCATGGGCTCCATTGAGCCTCTACTGCCTCCCATGTGCCTGAACGACAACGTTCTTCCCCTATGCGCCTTTACAGACCCCAACAGGCCGGTCGACTTTTGGTTCAGGTGATTCCCCTCCTCCATTGTTGTACCAATGACATTACCCATGATAGAATACAGAAGGATCGCGTTTGTGTGATCGAGACCGTTGCTGCTTCCAATGGTCCTTGCCGTTTGATCCGGCGGGACGATCGCTCGCGTCGCCGTCGACGGTGATGCTGATGGGTTCCTGCCGGATCGGTTCTATCGGATGGTCGTGGCTCTCGGTGGGAGGTTCGGGTTGGTCCTCTCGTTCGGGCAAGAGGCCATGTTCGAATACCCTGGCAAAGGGCGCGAGGTTGCCCTCGCGGTTGTGCTGCCGGTGCGCATTGTGGTCGTCGATGATGGCAAAGTAGACCCTGTGAAAGGCGTACCTGTAGACCGGCTCCGAGAGGACTCTGCGAAATATCTGGGCAACATGTTGGGGCGGGTTGCCAAACGCGCCGCATCCAAACGCGCCCAGCACCAGAGTGTCGTGCTGATGGGCACGCCCGATGTCGAGCATCAACCGTATCTTGTTTTCGGTGAGCGTCTCGCTGTCCCTGTCCAGCACTTGGGCGCCCTCTGCGTTGGCGAGGAGGCGCGGCCGGCGGCAGGCAGCGACGGCCACAAAGTCTAGGGACACGGGCTCGGGCAGGAAGGCAAACCCTTGGGCTTCCGACGCACGAAACACGAGAATGCCGGGAGAGTAGATGCCATCCAGGTCGGAAAACGGGTAAAAGTTGCGCTTGAGCGGCATGAGAGCCAAGTGGTATGTGCTGCGCCGAAAGATGCTCTCCTCCTGCGCTGCGGAGCCCTTGAGAAAGCCGCCGCCGGGATGCCTATAGCTGGCCATATTGAGCACGAGCGGACGGCACTGGGGATCGTCGCGCTTTAGCGACAGCGCAAGGTCCAGACAGTCGCCCTCGTGCACCACGACCTCGAGTTGCTGCTTCACATCGGCACTCTGTTGGATACGCTCAGACATGCGCCGGGCCTTTTCGTCATCGTACAGGACGGTGGCACGTGAATGGGCGGCGGCGTTTGCATCGAGGCGCACGGTGGTGCCGTCGGCAAGAGTGTAGGAGCAGGCCCTGGCACAGTCCATCGTCTGGCGAGCGATATCGACGCGCATGGCCGCAGCGGCGTCCCTGTCGTGCCGTACGGCATTGTATTTTGTGGCCCACGCCACAGGGTCGTGTATTTTGGGTGGCGGCGACAAAGTCGGCTTGGGGTCTGCGCCGCCCATGTAGCTACCGATGAACATGGTGCTATGTGTGTGTGTGTGTTTGGTGTGCCAGAGGAAGCAAAAGTATATATTGGTCGACCAAACACCCTTTATGCGCCCTTTACTACGCATTTCAGCAAACGTGGTCCGAGAATGGACCTCCTTCTTGCCAACACAACCAATGAAATCAAAGAGTGCATGCCGTTGGTCGATAGTTAGCATCAACAGTTCTCGGGCGAACCAAAGGGTCGGGGTTGGGAGAGAGAAACCTGCACAACGCACAGGGATATTGCCCCCGGTGGGCCCCGCCCTGGCGCAGCACATCAGAGTGTACTTTGCATAGACAATGAGATGCAACACGGCCCAATAGGAATTGCCCATGTATAAAAAAGGTTCAAGGACGATGCTCAAGGAGACAGAGGGTAGAGCGGGGCAAGGTGAGGCTCGACCCACTTTCTGACGGCACTGCTGTGGCAGAGGCGCGCCCAGTGCCAACACCTTTCAGGCTTCCACGGGCACCCACTGAGCACGGCCCATTGGAGAGCGTCCAACTGGCCATGTCGGGCGGCAGTGTCGGTCGTGCGTTCGCTCCATGGACAGCCTTGCTCGTGAGCCCACCGCAAGATCTCCAGGTGGCCAAAGGAGGCTGCCTCGGAACATGTCGTTTCGTCCCATGGGCACCCTCTTTCTCTGAGCCACTCGAGCATGTCCAAGTCGCCGCACGATGCCACGCCGGCGCACACCCACTCGTCCATGGGGCAACCGTTTTCGACGGTCCACCGCAATACATGTGATTGCCTGTTGCGGGCGGCCCCACGCGCCGTCATCACGTCCCATGGACATCCGTGCGCGCGCGCCCATACGAGAGCATCTAGGTGGCCACCCTCGGCAGCGCACTTGCACGTCTCCTCGTCCCAGGGGCACCCGTGCACGCGCAGCCACTGCAGCATCGGCAGATGGCCCACAGCGCTGGCGCACGTTTGGGGCGACCATGGGCCGCCGCTTTTGTGAATCCACTGGACGAGTTCCATATCGCCCCGCATCGCTGCGAGATTGGCTGCGCGCTCGTTCAACTCGAATCCATGGGCGTGCAGCCAGCGCACGATATGCGCGTGTCCGCCGCGCGCAGCCTCGCCGATGGGGTCTCCCGTGCGTGGAAAACTCTTTGCCAGGGCCCACTCGATTACGTGCAGGTGTCCGGCGTACGCCGCAGACCATAACACATTGGTGCTCTGGGCGCACCATGCGCGTCTCGTACAAAGCCATTGCAGCGTTGCAAGGTGGCCATTGCTTGCCGCGTACCGTGGGGTGCGTCCGTCCATTTCACATCCGCGCGCTAGCGCCCACTCGAGCATCATCATATTGCCGTGTGCGGCTGCGTGAGCGCACACCGCAGCGTCCAATGGCTCGCCCTGTTGGTCGTGCAGCCACACCAGAGTGTCTATACGGTTGGCTCGTGCGGCCGTGGCGCATGCATCCGACGGCCACCATCTCTGATCGGTCTCTATGCCAACGCGACCATTCTTGGGGCTGCCTAATGCGCTGTCTGTCTGTCGCTGCTGCCCCATCATAGACGCAACCCATTCAACTAGCGCGAGAGGGCAACCGCCCAGGATCGCGCTCATAAAGCAATGGCGTCTGCGCGTTGCCGCGCTTTGAGGCGTCTCGCGCAAACAGGCCTCGCCGGGTGGCCTGTGCACGCTCTCGTAGTAGAGCCACGCCTGGTTCCACTGTCGAGATACAAAGCGCAAGACCGGTACGGTCATGGGCGGCACACGGCGGATCACCTCGGCAAGCACCTCGCTGGGCACATTGGCTACCGACCTGCCGTCCATCCTTGATGGCTCTCTCTCTCTTTCTCTCTCTCTCTCTCTCTCTCTCTCTCTCTGCTAGTAACGACAACAACAACAACAGCAACAAGGCGATTACTACCTGCTTGTTTCCTTCACCCACCCACCCCCCAATTCTACAGTGTCGTTGGCACTTTATAATAATGGGGAACGTATGTTTCTTGTGGAAAAACGCTACCGCGAGATTGCATTTTGCGCGCGAGTCGGGAAAGGGTCACACCACGGTCATGCACCGCGGCACAGTACATGAGCATCGAGCCATGCGCGCGTCGGACCGCTGGCGATGCCGCCTACCGTTACGATGTCCCACGGACAGTCGCGTGATTGCAACCATTCGAGCATATCGATGCGCCCTCCAGAGAGGGCCATCGTGCTCACCTGCCATGTGAGGCGAGGGCATCGACCCGTTTCCCAGATCCAGTCGAGCATCTCCAGATCACCGTTGAACACAGCCTTGGCGACGACGTCGGTTCCCAGTGTGGCTCCCTTTTGGCAAGCCCACCTAAGCATGGGGAGGTGCGCGAGACGCGCGGCCTGGACGCAAACATGGCCCAGATCGTCGGCCTGATCGTTTCGATCATAGAGCCACTGGAGTATGGACAACTGTCCACGCTCGCAGGCGCACCTGACCAGCGAAAAAGGCGAGTGGGGACACCCCTGCTCGATGGCCCATTTGAGAACGTGAAGATGGCCCGCCAACGCAGCGACCTCGCACGTTAGCACACTCCATCCGCATCCGCGAGCGCGCAGCCACACGAGTATGTCCAGATGACCGCTTTTGGCGGCTGCTGAACAGGCCCAATGGTTCCATCGGTGGTGGGGGGCAAGATGCGGCGTCGCTCGCTCGACCCACTGCAACACGTTCAGGCGCCCATGAGCCGCAGCGCGCTCGCTTACCGCCATACACTCCGGACCGTCGATTGCACGTCGTGCGTGCATCCACTTGAGCACGTTGATATGACCGTGCTCTGCCGATTCGCACCAACCGGCGTCGTCGTCCCAGCACGTTGGCGGAGCGTGGTCGCTTAGCCACTGCAGGACATCCGTTCGGGCATGCTCGGCGGCCCCCGCGACCACATCGCGCGTCCACAGATTCGGCCTCTGGAGCGTGAGCAGCCACGCGAGGACGTGCACGTGGCCCCTTTGTGCGGCAAACTCGGTCGATGCACTCGAGATGGGACAGCCCTGTTCCAGGAGCCATGTGGCAAGTTCGAGGTTGCCCACGCTGGCCGCGCAGCACATGACATTGGTTCCCCAGGGACACCCATTGTCGCGCAGCCACTGGATCATTGCGCGATCGTCGGCGCAGGCGAAATTGGCGATCACTGTCGAGTCCAAGGAGAAACCGTCCCTGACCATCTGCTTGACCATATCGTTCCGTCCGGCTCTCGCAGCGCCGATGATGACACAATTGCTCCGCTTTACGATATCGTCGGTGCGTGCGCACAGCCAGTCAAACGTGGCGACATCACCACGCTCGGCAGAGACGCATATGGCATGAAACAGGCAAGGTTTGCGTTCGGAGACCGCGTGCACGTAACGGGCGAGGCCCGTGTGTCCCCTTTCGACGAGAAGACCAAAGTAGTGTGTAGTTGCATGACGTCGGCCCTCCAGATAGGCTCTGCGTTGGAGTGGCTCTCGTTCGTACTTGTGTGTGCGCCGTTGGCCAATCTCGCTCACCACCAAGTTGTAGAGATGACGGTTGACCGTGCGCACGACGGGCCACATAAAGAGGGGCGTGCGCTCAAGCACACATAGTACGAGTTCATTGGGCAGGTCGTTCCATAATCCGTTGGTGACAAGGTTGTCCATGGTGGCTGCCTGCTCCTTGCCTTGGTTCTCATATTCTTGAGTGAAATCGTGGGCATCATGCAGCACTTGCACGCGCGCAGTTGGCTGTCCGGGAACGTCATCGCCGAATCGTTCGATTTGCGGGTAGCACTCAATTCGTAAATGGCCAGTGTCGCTTTGGCGAGCCCGATAGCGTTTTGGATCATATGCGAGGCATCGATCAAACGAAACGCCGCACGTCGGTGCATCGCCGATTGGGAGAGAGCGATTTGTCGCCAAAAAAAGCGCACAGGGACAGACTGCGGACATTGGCCGTAAAAGTACAACATCGTTAGACGAGCAAACGTAAGGACGGCCATTTGAGAGACGAAAAGCGCCACGATGAGCGACGACCGCAGCATTGTCCAACACGATCGGTCCGCCGTCCAGCCAGCCACTGACAGTTCATGGCCTGGCGCGCGCGAACGGGTTCATAACGAAATCAAAGATATCGCAAACATGATGGAAGAGAACCACAAAGAATTTCAAAAGGGCTATCTCACCCTTTGCGAGTCGATCGACTATGAACACAGACTCGGGTTTGCGATCAAAAGGCTCGGTGGTTTACTTGCCCTCTGTCAAGAGGAACGCGTCCGGTGTACTGATAAGGACGACCGCACCGACTAACATCTTGGACTGGCCGGTGGTCGCATGCATTTCATTCATGTATACTGAAACAATAAATACAAAATAGCGAGAACAACCCTGTTGCGAGTGATTTATTCACTCCTCCCCCCTGTGCTAGGACATTAGAGGCTCTTGTTGGTTTCGCGCGTGTCCGCACACTACGCACGATTCTCCCAAAGGGTATAAAGGTGAGCCACGCATGTCATCAAAGCATCCCGGTCACGTCGGCAGAGTAGTGTTTTCGCTGCTTGGACTTTGTAGACAGTTTGGGAAATGGAACGTGTTTGTCGCCAGTGGTTCTCGGCCCGTTCAAACAGTAAAGATCGTATACATTATAAACTTTGTTGTGGCGCCCCTTTGACCTTACATGACCCATCGTTGTTTCTCCATTTAAGGGCGCGCAATCTGTAGCAGGCCACGCAATGGGAGGGCGCATTTGCGCGTTACACCAATAAAAGGGCGCTGCCCGTAAACTGATGCGCGCACCCCCACAAAACAGCCCCCGTTTCGAGAAACAACAGTCACACCCCCTGCCCACAAGACATACACGACAACATGCAGAACCCCAGATCGAACGCCTGGCTCTTGCTCTCGCTGCTGTTTGTGGCGGTAGCCTTTGCCCATTCGGGCACCAACAACAACAACAACAATGGCAACAACGGCGGTAATCAGCAGCCCCTGATGTCGGCAAGACCCTATGACACCCAATGCAAGCCGACCTATGCCACACGCGCGGCCCTCGAACGTGCTGAGCCTTTCAAGGGCACCAATTTGGGCTACTTTAACTGCACGGGTGCGATGACCACCTACGACGCCAAGAGCGGCAACATGATCTCCAACGTCAACGTGCCACCGTTTCTGCTCCACACCATCTACAACAGCACCTGCGGCTGCTGGGTGACGGCCAACCAGCTGTCCCCTTATGTAATCTATGAGCACATCAACGAGGAGAGAGGGCACGGCCTCCAGGGTACCTGCCTGAATAACGAGTTTTCCCTGCCGGGAATCGCTGGACCGGTCAAGGTCGTGGGCTTTTCTCGAAACAGGGACCTCGTGCACAGGGACCTGCCCTACTTTCACCCCGCGAACGGCACCCTCGCGGGACACCAGACAATCTACCTACAGCGTAACGGCAACGAGGTAGTCAACATCCGCCTGTTTGATCCGACAACCGGCGTGCCCGTGTCCATTCAGAACCTGCTCTGTACCAAGATTGCCTCTCAGCCCTGGTGAAAAAAAATGTTTTTTAATTATTAAAATTGTAAACTTCCACTCGTGCCGGTCATAGAGGGCTCCCGCGTGTCTCCCTTCATCAATCTGATGCGCGAGTGCAAGTGCCCCACTGATACATATCGGGCACTATCGCACAGAGGTCGCCTTGCTTACCATGAACCATGCCACATACGGGAAACAGATGCGCATGTGATGGGTGCGCCTCACCGTTCGCCTTTGGTAACACAAGTGGGGCAGATGCCTGGAAAGGAGTGCAGCGCGCGTTTGGCCGAAAAATATATTTGGCGAATGCCATCTGCGCGAGTGTCTAGACATGCACGCATTGTTATCATACTATTTGGCACACGCACAAAGGAACGACCGCGCGCGCGCCTACTGCGCGTTTGAATCAAACGCTACTATTATGGCCCTGGGAGCGGACGCAGTCAGGACAAAGGCCTCTCCCTCTCTCTCTCTCTCTCTCTCTCTCTCTCTCTCTGGAAAGAAATTAAAAAGAGAACGATACGTACTGACAGGATGGGGAGCGTTCGTGACGCAGGTCCACGATCGTCGAGAGCAAGTATAGCATTGCGATGGCCTTGACGGGCGCCTTTTTTCGCCGCAAATGGCAATCGTCAATGTGTATGTGGTGTGAAAAGAAATGGAAAAAACAAAAGGAAAAGCACGAATCCCTAAAAGCAAAAAGGCCAACAAAGGGCATTGTCCTGTTTACAGAGGAAACGTTTGCTGCGCACACCGCCGGCATACGCGCACTCGTGCAACCACAACCGCACCCTTTTGCTCTTGTGCGACTCCTGGGGATGCATCCCGACGCGCGCGATTTCACTCTCAAGGTCAAGGGCCACTTTGCCTCGCACTTTACCGGAGGCAAGAGGGTCCTCGATGTGGGCAGCGGTGATGTTAACGGCAACAATCATCATCTCTTTGACGCCTCGTGCACTTACGAGGGTATCGATGTGGCGCCTGGACCCAACGTCGACCACGTGTGCGCCGCGGGCGATTTCAAGATCCACGAGCCCGGTCCGCACTATGACACGATCGTGTCGACCGAGTGCTTTGAGCACGACATGGACTTTGTGCGCAGCCTACGCAACATCGTGCGCCTCGTCAAGCCTGGCGGTCTATTTCTCTTTACGTGCGCGAGCACCGATCGCCCAGAGCATGGTACCGCGCGGTGCGACCCGAGCGCATCTCTGTCGACCAAAATCGATGTGCATAGCGCCAAGTGGTACCCCAACTACTACCGCAACCTGACGCCCGATGATGTGCAGCGCGCCGTGCCCATCCATCTCTACTTTGACTCGTTTGCCTTTGAGGCCAACCGTACGGCCAAGGACATGTACTTTTGGGGCGTACGCAACGCCAAACCTTACGGGCCCGAGGAAAACACGCCCGAAAAGCGTTCTCTTGTGGCTATGGAGGCCACGTTTGCGCGCTTCCCGACGGACAAGGGCCCCAGCTTCCATCGGTACACGCGCCAATACCACGCGCTGTTTGATCGCTTTAGATACGCGACGGGTGTGCGCTACCTGGAGATTGGCGTGTTTGACGGCGATAGCCTGCGCGCCATGCGCGCGCACCTGCCCAACGCGACTCACGTGGTGGGCGTCGACATCAACCCCAGGTGCAAGGTCAATGAGAGTCCCGTTGACCACGTCTTTGTCGAGATCGGGTCGGCCACGGACAAGGCCTTTCTGGAGTCGGTGGTGGCCAAGTATGGCCCGTTTGATATCATTGTCGACGACGGCTCGCACATTGCCGAGCACATCATCAGCGCCTTTGAGACCCTGTATCCGCTGCTCAAGGACGACGGCCTCTACATTGTCGAGGACACGGTGTGCGTGTGCAAGCCCGAGGCCTTTAAGCAGAACAAGGAAGGGCCCGACCATATTTCCTACTTTCACCGGTACCTGCCCATGCTCAACCAGTGGAACTGGTCGAACCCGACCTACAGCGGACCCTATGGCAATTGCGTCGACCCGGACAAGATCGTCAAGCGCACGACCGACCCGTTTGAGGCCTCGATCGATTCCGTCCAGTTTGGCGTTTCGTTTGTGGCCATCACCAAGCGCATGCGGCGCAACTGGCTCGTGCCCACTGCCCACATCCCACTCTCGGTCCAGTTTTAGACGGTATCTCATTCTATCTGTCTAGGATGAGCATAAAAGAAAGTGGGTTCCATTTGCGCGCGTGCATGTGGTGTGTGCATACACGCGTAGGGACACGGCTCGTGTTGGTGGCCCAGCGCATACTGAAATGGCGGTTAGGTCGCGAGCATATATAGCCACTTGACAATGTGCCGGTGACCCAACGTCGTGGCATGGGTAATGCACATATTCCTGTCCACACGGCGCGCGTGCGCAACGAGCCACATCATCAGGATGGTCAAGTGACCTTTTACAGATGCGGTGGACATGGCGTACGGTGGGGGTCGCGTATCAGTGCCTGTAAAGCTACTCGACCATCTCCGGACAGCCCGAGTTGATCGCCCGATCGTACAGGCGCAGAGCAAAGACGAGACCCCTCTAGTAGTACCACTCAAGCACATGAACGTGCCCACGTTTGGCCTCTACGCATGTCGGCAGTTGCGGTTCTCTCTCAAAGCACCATCAGAGTATGTCCAAGTGACCACGAGGCGCATGACCGTGGATGTCAACGGAGCGCCATGCGCGTGGGCCCACTCAAGAACCTCTAGATGACGCCCAGCGACTGCATAAGCGCACACGTTGCTGGCAAGTTGGCAGCCCTTGGCCAGCAACCATTGCGCATCGTGCGGGTGGCCTCGCTTGCACGCAAGCGCGAGCACATTGGTATCGTCCGCCCAATGTGGCAACTCGTCCAACCACTCAACGACGGCAAAATCTCTATATCGAACGGCGCGCTCGAGGCACTGTTTGCGGTTTATCTTGAATCTCTGAGCGTGCATCTACTCGAGCATGTCGAGGTGGCCATGCGTGGAGGCCTCCGCACATGCCTCAGCACTTGCACGAAAGCCACAATCACGCGCCGTGTCCAAGTGCCCGTACCTGATCGCGTGCGTTAACCGCCTGTTATCGCGGTGGCACCCCTTACGCGAGAGCCAGTCGATGATGTAGTCGTCTCCCAACTGGGCGGCGACGCGGTACAAGGGCAACTCGAACTGGAGCCAGTACATATCGGTGATCCACTCGGCAAGGTTCAGATGGCAGCGCAGAAGCAGGCGCGCCAAACAGGCTTGGTGCTTGGCAGACAGCGCTCGCCTTTTGCCTCTGACACGCCGGTGTCCGCGTCTGATCGGAGATTCAGTGTCAACCCGCGCATGAACACGGCCAGTCACAGAGGCAACGCACCGGGGGTAAATGACCGAAACCATGTCGCGCCATCACCGCTGGACAAGGCGCATCATTGGGGGCCATGTAGGACGACGTGCAAAGCATCACATGGTCCAACATTTCATTGGAGCGGGGGCACATCTATGGGTATGGCCGCACTGCGCTGTCTCTGCTTGCGCCCCATCGACAGAGCGAGTCGCTCTCTTGTCTGTCCCCTTTCTCCTTTGTTTGCCACTCTTGGAGCAGGCCAATGAAAGTCCACCTTTCTTTTAAAACGTGCGTCCCCAGAGTCTGCCCGGAATCAGTGGCAACAGCGAGTCGTCCCGACCATATGCGATCGTGCGCCTGGACGCGCGGACCGTATGCCCTTTTCACTGCGCCGGTCTGTGCGAACTCGCCCATAGGTCGCTGGCCAATATCCGGGTAACGCTCGCCAACGTGCATCCTCATAAAGGATGTTGGAACGTGACGTGTCAGAGTGGATACGGCAGGAGCACTTGCCCGGACCGGGCGAGAACCAAACTAATGATGGCAATTATATATATTATACACATCATTCTTGTTTATTGGGGAACCTAGAGAGAATGGCGGAACGGGGGCTAGGTCCATTCTACGTCCCATTCCCACAACTGGACCATGTCGGCGGCGCGCTGGCGATGCCCTGCATTATAGGCCGCGCAGACCAAGCTATATCTGCATAGGCGTCCGCACCGCATGCACGGTTGCGTTTGGCCCCCATCCTTGGGCGCCGTTGAAAGGGGACCATCTCGGCATACGGGAACGGTCTGGAGACCAAACGCATCGACCAAGAGACGCCACGTGCGTTCCGACGGAGCCGCGGCAGCCCGCACCATGGCGTTCCATGGTTCGATATTGCGACTCTTGATCAGCTGTACTAGTGGTTGCACATTGGGCATTCGCACAATCGACGCAAGTGCGCTACCAAATACGGCTCCAGTGTGGGGCCACGCCATCAGGACAAAGCGCATGCTCTCTACGTTGCCGCTTTTGATGGCAATGGACGCAAAGCGCGCAGTCGTACCATCGTCGAAAATGCCGGGGCTTGATGACGCAATGACCGCGTCGCGCAACCGCGAGAGCATGTGTGGACGGTTCGATGCGAGGGCTGTGCAAAGTCCCCTTTCGACGATATCCTCGGCGCCGCAGTAGGGTAGGACCACATCAAGGCATGCGACGTGACCGTGGCGTGTGGCCGCATGCAGGGCATCTGCCGCCGGCTTTGGATCCATATGCCATCGACGCTCTTCTGGCGCACCGTAGCAATGATGGAGAAAGGAACAGAGTATGTCTGTGCGCCCCGAGAATGCGGCGGCGGCAAGGGCCTCGCGGTGGTGCATACGGTCGGATCCGTGAATTTGGCTCAACAGGGCCACGATGGTAGAGAATCCGCGCTTGATGGCGCCGCACAGTATCTCGGCGGCCTCATCAGATGTACAAAAGCCGCCAAAGAGCGCCACGGCTTCACTGTGGTTCCTGCGCATGGCCTCCTTGACCGTGCGCCGCGCAGGATACTTTTCCGTAAAGGCCACGTGTTTGTGGACAGCGCACAGGGTGTCGATAAAGTGCCTCTCGAGGGCGTGCCTGGCTGCGAGGGCCGGGTCAATGTCTGATGTCGAGCACACCATGTAGAGCACGACGCTCTCGTGCCCATGGCGAAACGCGTCCGCTAGGGCACGTTCCGTGCAGGCCACCCCTACAGTTTCGCGCATAAAGCGCACGATATGCAGATGGCCATGGGCAGCGGCAGCCTCTAAGACCGCAGAGTCCAGCCACACCTTTGGGCACTTTTTGTGCACATACTCGAGAATGTCAATGTGCCCGTTGGCCGCGGCGCTACGCATGTTTGCTTCCCCGAGAAGCGCGGGCGCCCGTTGGAGGCAAAACTTGACGACGGACATGCGGCCGGCTCCGGCGACCTCCTCGATGGTGCTTATGGGCAAGCACGCATTCCCGTATACGTCAAAGAGGACCTCGACGACCGACACGTGGTCCTGTTTGGCCGCCCCCAAGCAGGCCTTTGCGGCAGCGCGCACATTGTCGGCATAGTGCTCCATCTGCAAGAGGCAGAGCACGATTTCGAGGCGTCCAAGACTTGCTGCCATGCACAACACACGGGATTTGAAGCGAGCCACGCCCCTGACGTTCAGGGCCTGCAGCATGCCGACGCTCGAGTAGATAGCCGCGTTCACGGCGATGCTGTCCTTTGCCATTTCGATGCAACCATCATGGAGCAGCATGGCAACGTCCACGTGATCGTTCTTGACGGCATCGTAGAAACAGGCGACATCGAAAGTGTGGCCATCGTCGCGCAGCATGCGCACGCCATCGATGACGCCTCTGGCGCACAGCTTCTCGGGGTCCGCCTTTAGCCAGTGAGGCCGCTTGCGTTTGGCAAACACCTCGTCGGGGCGATGGATACGCAGTGCGCGACAAACGCACACGATGGCACAAAAGGCCTTGTCGTCGAGGTACTCGTAGATCATGGCGACGAGTTCGCACGGAAGGTCGACGAGGTTGGGTGCGCCCATTTCGTATCGAGGACGCTTGGTCGCTCTCTCGCGACCCATGTATGTGCGTGTATGTCTTTTGTGGTTGTCGAGGTCGCAGAACGCCATTGCCGGTGTTTCATTGTCCCACGCCCCATTTGTTGGTTTTGCGACCACTCATAGCCGGTGGCGGATGCTCATTGGGTGCGGTCGCCAAAATAGAGTGTTTCCCTCGCAGTCCTATGCGCAAATCGTGTGTCGCTCGTGCACGGTGCATGCACAACGGAGAGACTGTTGGACGTACAAGTCAAAGGATACTCGTTTCCCCTTTGCCCCCGTCGGTAGACGTTGAGAGGGCACCGCCTCCGAATGATGCACACTGCAGGCAGGACGTATGTTGGACATTTGCCTGTTTTCGTGCCCAGTCGTGCACAGCACACCACCGCCAGTGTGCTCGTTTAGTTTCAAGATCGGTTGGCGCTCTTGCAGTTGTTGCGTTTCTGCATCGAGCACATCCGCGCCGGTATCCGACGGTGTGGCCGTTGTTGGTGTACGACATCCCTGTTATTGTGCCGGCGCGGATG
>Ga0255334_1001099_pt1 | contig 14121 bp, 11 predicted proteins | sample EtOH5_35cm_T3_12_FD_202080 | JGI IMG/M metagenome (GOLD analysis project Ga0255334, IMG submission 202080) | Sandy soil microbial communities from University of British Columbia, Vancouver, Canada - EtOH5_35cm_T3_129 | ecosystem: Engineered > Artificial ecosystem > Sand microcosm > Unclassified ...
GTGACATTGCCCAGAACCAGCGTGAGCGCGTGATCGACTCCCTCAAGGATGGCCGTCTGGACATCGTTGTGGCGACCGACGTTGCTGCTCGTGGCCTGGACGTTCCGCGCATCACTCACGTATTCAACGTTGACATGCCGTACGACCCAGAGTCCTACGTTCACCGTATCGGTCGTACCGGCCGTGCCGGTCGCGAAGGTCGTGCACTGCTGCTGGTGACTCCGCGTGAGCGCCGCATGCTGCAAGTGATCGAGCGTGTAACCGGTCAGAAAGTTGCCGAAGTCCGCCTGCCGGACGCTCAGGCTGTTCTCGATGCCCGCATCAAGAAACTGACCAACAGCCTGTCGCCGTTGGTTGGCGACGCCGAGTCGACTCACGGTGATCTGCTGGATCGCCTGACCGCCGACATCGGTTGCACCCCGCGTGCACTGGCTGCCGCTCTGCTGCGCAAGGCCACCAACGCTCAGGCGTTGACCCTGGCTGCGATCGAGAAAGAACGTCCACTGGTGCCGAACAACGCACCGCGTGGCGATCGTCCAGAGCGTACCGGTGATCGTCCGGACCGTGGTGATCGTGAGCGTCGCGCTCCGGTTCCATTGGCCGAAGGTCGTGCCCGTTGCCGTACCGCGCTGGGCGCGCGTGACGGTATCGCTGCCAAGAACCTGCTGGGCGCCATCCTCAACGAAGGTGGCCTGGCACGTGAAGCGATCGGTCGCATCCAGGTGCGTGACAGCTTCAGCCTCGTCGAGCTGCCGGAAGATGGTCTGGAAAAACTCCTGACCAAACTGAAGGACACTCGCGTTGCCGGTAAGCAGTTGAAGCTGCGTCGCTATCGCGAAGATTGATCCGCTTTCGGGCTGATTGATCGAACATAAAAAATCCCCGACTGGTTCGGGGATTTTTTTTGCCGGCGATTTGTCAGTCGCTGCCGATCCTGCGTTTGGCCGCGAACCCTGTAGGAGCCGACTTGCTGGCGATGGACGTGAACGATTACGCTTGCGGCCTGAATGAACGCGGTGCCTGTGCGTCCATCGCCAGCAAGCCGGGTCCTACAGGGTGCGGGGTTCTTCCGTTGCTGGCCCGCCACCCGCCGTCACCACCTGCACACTCATGCGTGGCGTCGCCAGATCGAGCCCGGCTTCGTCCATGTGGCGTTTCAGGGACAGGTTGAACGCCCGGGAAACCTCCCACTGCTTGATCGGCGCGGTCTTGAAGCGGGCCCGCAGGATCGCGTTGCCGGACTCGAAACTCTCGACCCCTTGAATCTCCAGCGGCGACCAGATATTGCGCCGCTGCAGCGGATCGGTGCGCATCTTCTGGCCGACATCGCGCATCAGTTTGATCGCGTTATCGATGTCCATGTTCGAGGGGATCGCCACGCGGAAGATTGCGTAGCCGAACTCCCGTGAGTAGTTCTTGATGCTTTTGATCTCGCTGAACGGAATCGTGTGGACGATGCCGTCGATGTCTCGCAGGCGCACGGTGCGAATGGTCAGGCCTTCGACAGTGCCGAGGTGACCGCCGACATCCACGTAGTCGTCGATGGCCAGGGAGTCTTCGATAATGATGAACAGCCCGGTGATCAGGTCGGCGACCAGTGACTGTGCACCGAAACCGATGGCCAGACCGATCACGCCGGCACCGGCCAGCAGCGGCGTGACGTTCATGCCCATGTTGGCCAGGGCGACGATCAGCGCCACGATGAAGATCGCCACGAACAGCACGTTGCGAATCAGCGGCATCATCGTCTGCGCGCGCGCATTGGCCAGGCCTTTGCGTGAGCGGGTGAGGGCGTGGTGCACCGCGGTGTCGCTGAGAATCCAGATCAGCCAGGCAAAGATCAGCGTGCCACCGAGGCTGAACAGTTTGACGCTGACTTCATGGCCTTCGCCTTCGGTGAACGCAATCAACGACATGCCCCAGACGCGCAGGCCGAGTTCGATGAACGCCAGCCACACCAGCAAATGGGCGAGGGTATAGAAGAAGCTTTTCAGGCGTTCGGAATACAACGCATGACGCTTCACGCCGCGTTGCGGTTTCAGCGCATGGCGACGCACCAGCCCATTGATGACCATGCACAACACCAGCAGCACGGTGCAGATCAGCGACTGACGCAGTGCGGTGCTGGTGTCGCCGGCCGAGACGAAGGTGGCGAACAGTGAGATGGCCACCAGTACCAGCGCCGGCACGAACCAGAAGGTCCCGAGAATATCGATGGTGTCGCTGAGGGCTCGGCGGGTCAGGCGCCGGGACAGTGGCTGGTTGCGGATCAAATGGGCGATGGGGCGACGGAAGCGCAGGATGAACAGGCCGGTGGACAGTGCCGCCAGCACGTTCGCGATGGTGGCTGCAGTGTGCGCCAGGTGGCTGCCGAGGCTGGTCACCAGCCGCGGATCGTTCAAGGCCTCACCGAAGGCGGCGAAACTGCCGATCAGCCACAACGGCCGAAAGGCCTGGTGCCGCAGGATGTATAACGCGCGGTGACGGTGCGGGCCGTCGAGCAGGGAAAAGGCGATCACGCAGATCGCCGAAAAACACGTGCCGACCACCAGCGCGTAGGCCAGCACCATGGCCAGGCTTTTGCCCAGCGACGAGGGCAAGGCATAACTCATGTACACCGTGATGACCAACGCAATCAGCCAAGGGCCGAGTTTGCGCAGGGCGAAACGCAGCATGTCGAGGGCCTTGGGGTGTTGCGGCAATTCCTCGGTCAGACCGAAGCGCATCCGCACCCGATGGCCGAGCCAGATCAGCGCGGCGGCCAGCAGGCTCCAGACCATCAGAATCATGGCGAAGGCAAAAATCATCGGCAGCCATTCATTGGTCGGCAACGCTAGCGCTATCAGTTCGTCTTTGGCCAGATTGAATTCTTCGGACCAGCGCGTGAGCGGGCTGTCGGCGCCGGAGAACTGTTTTTCGAAATTGGCCAGCGTGCCGCCAATCAGGCCGAGTACGCCTTCTTCGGTGGCCGGCTGGGCTTTTTTGGTGGCGTCGCGCAGCTTCTTCAGGTCGGCCAGCAACTTGCTGCGTTGTTGATCGTTCTCCAGCGATTTGATGACTTCGTCGAGGGATTGCCCCAAAGGCTCCTGCGCTTCTGGCTGGGTTTTCGCGGAGCCGTTGAGCAGGCTTGGCAGGCCGGCGGCCTGGGCGGGCATGATCGGCAGCAGCGCCATGAGGCAGACGAGGAAAAAACAGGGCAGGGCAAAAAGACGAACGAACACTAGGCGGTCAACCTTGAAAAGAGCAGATCGACCGAGTGTACGAGCCCGCCAAAATCAATGCGAGCCAAGGGGAGGGATTTATTCGTTGAGTTTGGCGAGGATCTTGAAGACGACGGTGGCGAGGATGGTCAGCATGCCGATCCACATCGCGAACACGCCGGCATTCTTGTCGCGGAAATTGAAGCCGATGGCCAGCAGGATCATCCCGGCAAGAATCGGGATCAGCATGGCGTGGAATGAAGACATTGAGATCATGGGCGACTGCCTTGTCGGAAGGGATAATTTAATTCTAGCGGTTTTCACTCAGGTAGGAGCCGGCTTGCTGGCGATAGGATCGGCGCGGTGCGTCAGTTACACCGCGTCGCCTGGATCGCCAGCAAGCCGGCTCCTACAGGGATTACGGCAATTCCTGGCAGGCGTAAAACGCGCTCAACACTTTCACCAGGTGCGCCAGATCGTGGCTGCCGCACAGCTCGCGGATCGAGTGCATGGCGAACGTCGGCAAGCCGATGTCCACGGTGCGCACGCCCAGATGGCTGGCGGTGATCGGGCCGATGGTCGAGCCGCAGCCCATGTCGCTGCGCACCACGAAGCTTTGCACAGGCACTTCCTCGGCCATGCACAGATGGCGGAAGAACCCGGCGGTTTCGCTGTTGGTGGCGTAGCGCTGGTTGCTGTTGACCTTGATCACCGGGCCTGCGTTGAGTTTCGGGCCGTGATTGGCGTCGTGCTTGTCGGCGTAGTTGGGGTGTACGCCGTGGGCATTGTCGGCCGAGACCAGCAGGGATTTCTGAATGGTGCGGACGAATTCATCACCTTCAGGCAGCAGTCGACGCAGGGTCTGCTCAAGCATCGGGCCGTCAGCGCCGCACGCGGAGCAGGAGCCGACTTCTTCGTGGTCATTGCAGACCAGCACGCAGGTTTCGTCGGTTTCAGCCGTCAGCAAAGCCTGCAGGCCGGCATAGCACGACAGCAGATTGTCTAGGCGCGCGCCGGCGATGAAGTCGCCATGCAGGCCAATGACCGCAGCGCTTTGGGTGTCGTAGAAGCTCAGCTCGTAATCGAGCACCACGTCGGCGTTCAGGCCATGTTCCAGCGCCAGCTGGTTGGTGAGCACGGCGCGGAAGTCCACACGCTCATCACCGGCAAACTGCGCAAGGATCGGCGGCAGTTCGGTCTGGGCGTTGATGGCCCAGCCCATGTTGGCTTCACGATTGAGGTGAATGGCCAGGTTGGGGATGATCGCAATCGGTGCCTTGAAGTCGATCAGCTGGCTCTCGACCTTGCCGTCACGGCGGAAGGTCACGCGGCCGGCCAGGGACAGGTCGCGGTCGAACCAGGGCGCCAGCAGCGCGCCGCCATAGACTTCGACACCCAGTTGCCAGAAACCCTGGCGTTGCAGTTCCGGCTGGGGTTTGACCCGCAGGCACGGGCTGTCGGTGTGGGCGCCAACCAGACGAATACCGCCGTGCAGCGGCGAGTGACGGCCCATCTTGACTGCGACGATCGAAGAGTCGTTGCGGGTGATGTAGTAGCGGCCGTTGGCCTCGGTGGACCAGGGCTCGCGTTCATCGAGACGCTGATAACCCGCCGCTTCCAGGCGCTGAACAAGGCTGGCGGTGGCATGAAATGGGGTAGGGGAGGCCTTGAGGAAATCGATCAGGCCTTGGTTCAACTCTTCGCGCATAAGTAGCTCCAGACAGCAATGGCGCCAGTTTAACGTATTGGTCAGAGAATTGGCGTTGGGCTGCTGAGGGAGTAGCCCCGCAGATTTAGCCTGGTAAAGGGATTCCTTGTAGGAGCCGGTTTGCTGGCGATAGCGAAACGTCAGGCAACATTGATGTTGACTGGGTCGCCGCAATCGCCAGCAAGCCGGCTCCTGCAATTTGCGATTCGACTGTCAGAACGGTGCCGGGCACTCGAAGCGCAAGCGTTCACCGGTCTGTGGATGGGTAAAACTCAGCATGCTCGCGTGCAGGCACAACCTTGGCCAGGCGGCCAGCGCTTGCTCGTGGGCATAGAGACCGTCGCCCAAAAGCGGATGGCCGATGGAGAGCATATGCACGCGCAACTGATGGGAGCGGCCGGTGATCGGTGTCAATTCAACCCGGCACCAGTCGCCGCAACGTTCGAGTACGCGCCAGAAGGTCAGGGCGTTTTTGCCGAACTCGTGGTCCACCACGTGGCGCGGCTTGGTCGGTGGATCGTAGCGCAACGGCAGGTCGATGCTGCCACTGTCCAGTTCCGGTTGTCCCCAGCAGAGTGCGGTGTAGGCCTTTTCGGTTTCGCGGTCGTGAAATTGCCGAGACAATTCGCGATGGGTGTCCGGGTCGCGGGCCAGCAGAATGATGCCGGACGTTTCCCAGTCCAGGCGATGGACGATGCGTGCTTCCGGGTAGCCGTTTTCTTGCAGGCGGGTGATCAGGCAATCCTTGTTGTCATCGGCCCGGCCAGGGACGGAAAGCAACAGGGTCGGTTTATCCACCACCAGTACGCCGGCGTCCTGATGGATGATGCGGATGTTGGACAGCGGCATTAAAACAGCCTCGTAACAAACGCCAACGGCGGCTCGTCCACTTGCGTACCCCTTTGCGTAGGATGGCGATAGCATCAACGCGGTGTATCTGTTACACCGCGTTGATGCTATCGCCAGCAAGCCGGCTCCTACACACGAGGGCACCCAAATAATCGAGCCGCCGTGGCTCCAGCCGGGTCGACTCAGCGATCTGGCAGGGTGATATTGAGTTCCAGAATCGAGCAGCTACCCTGGTTTTCCAGGGCGACGTGCACGTCATCGGACCCGATATTGACGTACTTGCGGATCACCTCGACCAGTTCCTTCTGCAAGGCGGGCAAGTAATCCGGTGTACTGCGTTGGCCGCGTTCATGCGCCACGATGATCTGTAGACGCTCTTTCGCTACCGACGCGGTACTTGGCTTTTTGTTGGCGCGAAAGAAGTCAAAAATGTTCATTACCGACCTCCAAACAAACTCGCAAAGAATCCTTTCTTCTGCACATCGAGGAATCGATGCTCTACGGTTTTACCCAGCAGACGATCGACTGCATCGCTGTACGCCTGACCGGCGTCGCTCTGGTCGTCAAGAATTACGGGGACACCGGAGTTGGAAGCCTTGAGTACCGCTTGGGATTCCGGAATGACGCCCAGCAGGGTCACGGCCAGAATCTCTTTCACGTCTTCGACGCCGAGCATTTCGCCGTCGCTGACGCGTTGCGGGTTGTAGCGGGTCAGCAGCAAGTGTTCCTTGATCGGGTCTTCGCCATTCTCGGCGCGACGCGATTTGCTGGCCAGCAGGCCCAGCATGCGGTCCGAGTCACGTACCGAAGAGACTTCCGGGTTGGTCACGACGATCGCTTCATCGGCGAAGTACATGGCCAGGTGAGCACCTTTCTCGATGCCTGCCGGGGAGTCGCAAACCACGAATTCGAAGTCTTCCTTCAACGCCATCAGGACTTTTTCCACGCCTTCGACGGTCAGCGCGTCTTTGTCGCGAGTCTGACTGGCGGCCAGTACGTAGAGGTTTTCCAGGCGTTTGTCTTTGATCAGGGCCTGTTGCAGGTTGGCTTCGCCGTTGACCACGTTGACGAAGTCATACACGACACGACGCTCGCAACCCATGATCAGGTCGAGGTTACGCAAACCGACGTCGAAATCGACGATAACTGTTTTGTGGCCGCGCAGTGCGAGGCCGGTACCGATAGCAGCACTGGTGGTGGTCTTACCCACACCACCCTTGCCGGATGTAACCACTAGAATCTTGGCCAAGGTGTTTCACCCCTAAGGAAAAAGGACATTTAGCCCCTGAAAAACATCTCTGGAAAAACGACTGCAGTCGGACAGCCTTGGCTGGAATCCGGCCCTGAACGGCGCTTACCTCCGGTAAACACTGCTTTTGGCCTTTTTCCTACTTCGTTTGAGCCGTTTTCGCTACGTTTTAGAGATGCTTGGAAAATGCGGCAGTATCCGTTAAAGCCGAATGATGTTCAACACATCGCCCGACAGGCTGACCTGCACGCCCGCACCCCATAAAGGGTCGCGCCGCAGATCTTCCGAAACCTTGTAGTGGCCGGCGATGGAGACCAATTCAGCGCTCATTTGCTGACAGAAAATCCTGGCTTTCGTGTCGCCTTTGACCCCGGCCAATACACGACCGCGCATCGGGCCGTATACATGGATGTTCCCGTCGGCGAGAAGTTCCGCCCCCGGGCTGACCGAGGAGATCACGACGAGGTCGCAACCCTGGGCATAAATCTGCTGGCCGCCGCGTACGGGCGAGGTAATGATTTTCGTCGGTTTGATCGTCGGTTCCGCCGGTTTTTCCGGTTTTTTCGCAACAACCCCTTCAAGCGGGTCCAGCGGCCGCTCACGGGCGCCGGACGGTGGCAGCACCGGCAGGTCGACCGCGATGGCGGCGGCGATGTCTTCGATGCGGCTGGCGCGGATTGCCAACGTACGCAGGCCGTGCTGGCGACAAACGCGCATCAAGCCTGGCAGATCGACCGCGCCTTCGCTGGCCGGAAGCTTGTCCAACGCCAGTACCAGCGGCGCGTTACTGAAGAAGCCAGGGGCCTGGGCGACTTTGGCGGCCAGTTGCCGATCGAGGCTCTCGAGGTCGTTGCGGGCCAGCTCCAGCACCGTAATGGCGAGCATGCTGCCCTTCAACTGGAACACGGGATCTTGGTCTAGCGGGTCGGTTTGGCTCATGGTCGGCATACAACGGCTTGTCACTAAAAGTGCCGAGACTTATAACGAGAACGCTCGCCAGCCGCAAGCCGGGTCGAACGATGTAGAATGCGCGGCCATCGTCTTTCCGGAAGCTTTAATGGATCGCCCGCGTTTTCGAAAAACATTTCTTATGCCGCGTTTCTGGCCGCTGTGGTGTGGGCTGGGGCTGTTGTGGCTGATTGTTCAATTGCCGTATCCGGCGTTGCTGTCTATCGGTCGCGCCCTTGGTGCATTGATGTATCGCGCGGCGGGCGACCGACGGCGTATCGCCAAGCGCAATCTGGAACTGTGCTTCCCGGAAAAATCCGCTGCCGAACGCAAACGCCTGCTCAAGGAAAACTTTGCCTCAACCGGCATCGCCTTCTTTGAAATGGCCATGAGCTGGTGGTGGTCCCGGGAGCGCCTGGCGAAACTGGCCCACGTCGAAGGGCTGGAGCATCTCAAGAAAGCCCAGAGCGATGGCAAGGGCGTGATTCTGATGGCCGTGCATTTCACCACTCTGGAAATCGGCGCGGCGTTGCTCGGTCAGCAGCACACCATCGACGGCATGTACCGCGAGCACAAGAACCCGCTGTTCGATTACATCCAGCGCTGTGGCCGCGAGCGACATAACCTCGATTCGCTGGCCGTGGAGCGCGAGGACGTGCGCGGCATGCTCAAGCTTCTGCGGGCCGGCCGGGCGATCTGGTACGCACCGGATCAGGACTACGGCGCCAAGCAAAGCATTTTCGTGCCGCTGTTCGGGATTCAGGCGGCGACCGTCACCGCCACCAGCAAATTTGCGCGGCTGGGCAAGGCGCTGGTGGTGCCGTTCACCCAGGAGCGCCTGGCGGACGGTAGCGGTTATCGATTGGTGATTCATGCGCCGCTCGAAGGTTTCCCCGGCGAGACCGAGGAGGCCGATTGCCTGCGGATCAACCAATGGATCGAAGGCGTGCTGCGCGACTGTCCTGAGCAATACCTCTGGGCCCATCGCCGCTTCAAGAGCCGTCCGCCGGGCGAACCCAAGCTGTACGCCAAACGCGGGTGAACCACGATCCTCTGTAGGCGCGAGCTTGCTCGCGAGAAACTTGAATCCACCGCGGGGTATCAGGCTGCCAATGTCATCGTTGACGACCTTCGCAATCAAGCTCGCTCCTACAGTCTCGTGCAGACAGGGTTGGAGCAATGAAATCCCATCAAGCACCATGGAGCGTTGCGATGAGTCCTGCTGAACCGGTTACAGGGTTGATTCTTTCCGGCGGTGGGGCCCGGGCGGCCTATCAGGTGGGCGTGCTGGCTGCCATTGCCGAACTGCTGCCGGTGGGGGCAAACAATCCGTTTCCGGTGATCGTCGGTACCTCGGCCGGGGCGATCAACGCTGTCAGCCTGGCCAGCGGGGCGATGGACTTTCGCAATGCGATCGAGCGTCTGACCGCTTTCTGGCAAGGGTTTCGCAGCCATCTGGTGTTGCGCAGTGATTGGCCGGGCGTGATCCATCAGGCTAGCCGGTTTGTCGCCCACAGTTTGCTCGGCATTGGTGCTCAGGTACCGGTCGCCTTGCTCAACAGCTCGCCGCTGCGAGGGTTGCTCAACGACAAACTGCACATGACCGGCATTGCCGACGCCATCGCGCAAAAGCAGTTGCAGGCCGTGGCGGTCACCGCATTCGGTTACGAGTCGGGGCAGGCGGTCACCTTCTACCAAGGCGGCACCACGATTGAGTCCTGGTTGCGCCATCGACGAATCGGTGTTCCCACGCAGTTGACCGTCGAGCACTTGCTCGCCAGTTCCGCCATCCCACTGCTGTTCGCCCCGATAAAAATCGGCGAGGAGTACTTCGGCGACGGCGCGGTACGCCAATCGGCACCGATCAGCCCGGCCCTGCACCTGGGCGCCAGTCGCGTGCTGGTGGTGGGCGTCAGCGGCAACCCGCGTGGCGTCGACCCGGAGCGACCATTGCAACGCGCCTACACCGGTCAGCAGCCGACGCTCGCGCAAATTGGCGGGCACATGCTCAACAGTACGTTCATTGACAGCCTGGAAAGCGACATCGAGTTGCTGCAGCGCTTGAATCAGTTCAGCCATCTGATGCCCGCCGGCACGCCGACCCGCATGCTCGGCGTAGCGCCGGTGGAGGTGCTGGTGATTTCGCCGAGCCAGCCGATCGATGAAATTGCTGCGCGTCACCGTCAGGAATTGCCGGCGGCGTTGCGTCTGTTCCTGCGCGGGCCGGGGGCGACCAAGACCAGCGGGGCAGGGGTGTTGAGTTACCTGCTGTTCGAGGCGGGGTATTGCAGCGAGTTGATTGATCTGGGGCGGCGGGATGCATTGGCCAAACGCGAGGAGTTGTGTCGGTTTCTTGGGCTTTCGGTGCCTGAAACGGCTTGACCTGTCAGTTGTGACAGTAGACGTTCAAGTATTTATTCGATCAGATTGAAACCCTCAGGCAGAGGGTTGGAAGATGGCGGCTGCGCGATGGATTGACGCTCATACGCCGACGCTGTCGGTGGTGGATTCGCGCGGGCTGGCTGTGCGAAATGTCGCTTATTGTCGTCATCCGCTGAACCCTTCCCTTGAGACCCGCATTACCCGCAATCGCTTCGATCCTGCCGGTCGGCTTTTTGCTTCCTGGGACCCACGTTTGTGGGGAACGAAGCCTAATCTTGAAAACACCTTTGATTTGCAAGGCCGGGCTCTGTTGGTGAAGAGCGTGGACGCCGGTTGGCAGCTGAGTTTGCTGGATCAGGCGGAGACGACCTGTTCGTTCTGGGACGGGCGCGGTAGTCAGCGTCACACAGAATTTGATGAGCTTCAGCGTCCGATAACCGTTACGGAGCAGATGGCGGGGGAACCGGCGCGGGTTTCCGATCGATTTACGTATGGTGCTGGCGGTGACGAGCTCGCCATCCATAACCAGTGCGGACAACTGATCCGCCATGATCATCCGGCCGGCAGTCGGCGCTTCTGCGAATACGGTGTGGGTGGTTTGCTGCTGTCGGAGCGATTGCGGTTCCTGCGCAATCTGGAACCGCCGGATTGGTCGTCTGCATTCGCCGAGGCCGGACTGGAAGACGAGGTGTTCGAGACGACGCAGCAGTACGGTCCTTTGGGGGAAATGAGAAGTCAGACTGATGCCATGGATAACGTCAGATCGTTCGCTTACGACCGGGCCGGTCAGTTGCTTGACGTCCGACTGAAGCTGTCAGGAACCATGGAGGAGCCGCGTTTGCTGGTCAGTGACATCCGCTACGACGCCTTGGGCAGGGGCGTCAGCGAACGGGCGGGAAACGGCGCGTCCACCCGCGCGCGATACGCCGAAGAAAACGGGCGTTTACTGCAACTGCAGTCTTGCGATGCCGATGGCCAGACGCTTCAGGATTTCAATTATGCATACGATCCGGTGGGCAACATCACCAGCATCGAAGACCAGGCTCAACTGACCCGTTACTTCAACAATCAGCGAATCGATCCGGTCTGTTGCTATGCCTACGACAGCCTTTACCAGTTGATCGAAGCCACCGGCAGCGAAGTCAGTCAGCCGAGCTACGGCCCAGCGTTGCCGTCGTGGCAAACCACGCCGCTGGATCCCGGCCGGTTGCGCAATTACATCCAGACGTTCAACTACGACGCAGCAGGCAATCTGCAAACCCGCCATCACAGCGGCACAGAAACCTTCGAGATGTTTACCTCGCCAGACAGCAATCGCAGCGTCGCGGATAAAGAATGTCTTGCAGACGGATTCGACGCCAATGGCAATCAACTGGAGTTGTTGCGCGGCCAAAAGATGAGCTGGGACATCCGCAATCAGCTGAGCCGGGTCACGCTGGTCAGGCGTGAAGACGGCCCTGACGATACCGAGTGTTATTGCTACGACAGTCCGGGGCATCGTTTGCGAAAGGTCCGACTGACCCAGACGGCGAGTCGTACGTTGCGGGCCGAAGTTCGCTACTTGCCGGGGGTGGAAATCCACCGTGATGCGGCGACGGGCGAAGCGCGGCATGTCATCAGTGTCGAGGCCGGGCGCAGTCAGGTGCGCGCCTTGCACTGGGTCACGAAATTGCCTCGTGACGTTCGTAACGATCAACTGCGTTTTTGCCTGAGCAATCATCTGAATTCCAGCACGCTGGAGTTGGATGAACGGGGCGGCGTGCTGAGTCGGGAGGTTTATTACGCGTTTGGCGGGACGGCGTTGTGGGCGGGTGCCGGCGAGACTGAAGGCAAGTACAAGACGATTCGTTATTCGGGGAAAGAGCGGGATGCGACGGGGCTTTATTATTATGGGTATCGGTGTTATGCGCCGTGGTTGCAGCGTTGGGTGAGCCCGGATCCGGCCGGATTTGTTGATGGTCTTAATGTATTCATGATGACCTTCAATAATCCGATTAATTGGGTGGATTCGTTAGGCAAGAATGCAGTACCCACCATTGCTCATTTCTATTGGGATGGCGGAAATATTCCGTCCTTGTTTCTACGTAACATACTAATGTTCAAAAATCTGAACTCGGAATATCAGGTGCACGTGTGGACGCATAAGGACTCGTACATTTTTGATACGTTAGATGATATGAAAGAGGGTATGGATCCAGTTGATCGTGAATTGGCTTATCGCGAAGGGCACGCCCTGAATATAGCTTCGCCCCAGGAGTTGTTTAGAGAGTTGGCGGAAGTTTATGCGGGCGCCGCCCATATCGAAGGGATTTACTCGCGTGAGAGTAATGGTCCCTACAAAAATTTGGCAGCAGCCAGTGACGTTGTGGAGTTGGCGGCAACCTACGTAAAAGGTGGCGTTTACATGGATGTTGACATTGCTGTTGCGGGACCGATTGGGAGACTGAATGCTATAAATGGCTTTTTAGCCCATATTGAGGGGCCTATGACTTCAAATGCCGTTATTGCGGCCATCCCGGAATCGTCAATTGGAGAACAGCTATTGGATAGGGTTCTCTATGAATACTCTGACGAGTCCGCGGCTCGTTTTGGAAGGGAGAATTTCGGATGGAGTCAGAAACGAGGCGCAGCAGAAGAAGGAATGTTCAATCGCCTCAAGTTAACCCTGTTTATGTCAGGGCCCGCAATGATTGCCGAATTTGTTCAGGGGCGGATAAACGGACCCGCGATTGATACTAGCCAATACGCGGTTTCCAGTGGCATGTTTTTTGGCAACGCTGCTCGGCCTGAAGGTCAGCAGTTGGAGGAACGTGATATGTCCAGTATGCTTTTTGGCGGGTATCGCCGAAATATTGACGAAGGGGGCGCTTGGGTAAAGGTGACTCCGGGTCGTAGAGCGTCAGTCGCATAAGTAAACCAACCTGCCTATTTGCGCAGGTTGGTTTTTGGTAAATGTCAGAAGTGCAACTTCACCAAAAAGCTCGTCGTGCTCTGATCAGTCTTGAAGTACTGGCTATCCTTAATCCCATACTTATCCGACCAATAGTCATACTCCACACCCACATACAACTGCTTCTCACCGAAATTCAACGCTTTACCCAGGTCATATTTAACCTGCGGGTTGAAGTGCAGGTTGGCGTGGTAGTCACCTTTGGAGTTGGAGTCGTTGTCGACTACCCAGTCCATGAAACCGTCGATCAGGATGTTCGAATCGCCAACAGGAATGGTGTAGGACCACACTGGAGTGATCTGCCAGACGTTGTCACCGGCACGTGGGCCTTCGGTGTGACGCTGGTAGAAGTTCAACTGGAAGTAATCGAAACCGGGGATCGCCAGGTCGAAGCCCGGACCGATCAGGTAGGACTCGGTATCGCCTTCACCGAACTCGTACGTCATGGCCAGCAGCACGTCTTTGACCGGGCCGAATTCGACCTTCTGATCAAGGACCTTGCCCAGGGAAATACGTGGGCTGAATTCCCCGTAATAGGTGTTCGGGCCGACGTTGAAATCCTTTTCGCCGTTGTAGAAGATCTTGTCGACGAAGAAGAAGTTATCCCCATATTTCCATCCATCGGCGTGTTCGAAGGTCACGGTCTGCTGAATGCGCGGGTTGACCTGGAAGTCTTTGCCATACAGGTAGGTCAGGCTGTTGTTCTGCCATTGCAGCAAGTCGCCGGCCATGGCCTGGCCCCCGGCCAGCAAGGATCCCGCCAGCATCAGGCTAGTGCACGTACGTTTCATTCGGTTGCTCCCAAAAAGTAGGTGTTTCACGTTGTTTTTTTAAG
>Ga0255334_1001100_pt1 | contig 14099 bp, 16 predicted proteins | sample EtOH5_35cm_T3_12_FD_202080 | JGI IMG/M metagenome (GOLD analysis project Ga0255334, IMG submission 202080) | Sandy soil microbial communities from University of British Columbia, Vancouver, Canada - EtOH5_35cm_T3_129 | ecosystem: Engineered > Artificial ecosystem > Sand microcosm > Unclassified ...
TATCCGGCCATCACCGAAGCAATCAGCTACGGACGAGAGGAGACCCAGAACATGAACACCGAGAAGAGACCGAAGCTGCGAAAGGATATCGAGACGCCGCTGGCGAGTGCAAACACGAAGGCTGGAACGATCGCAACCGGCAACCCGATCACGAGCGCATGGCGATTCGGCGAGTGGACCGTCACCGATGCGGACTGCCACGCGCTGTTCCACTGGTTCGCCTTCGTCGACGTTTGTCTGACGTGTGAGCGCGAGGTGTGCGCATCGTGTGAAGCGAACTTGAATCATGCCCTCATTGGCGAACCGGAAAAGTGCCACGGCCACGCGCCGAAGCTGCTGCCGTGTCCGTTCTGCGGGGAGTCGCCGACGCGCGAGACAATGGGTGGCGACAACCAGACGCAAGTAGGGTGTGAATCGTGTTGTATCGGCATCGTCCGTCAACGCCAACGTGACGCCATCGCTGCGTGGAACCGGAGGGCGAAGTGAAGTGTGCCGAATGCGTTCTCGCTTTCGAGGAACGCGCTGCCATTCTCGAATTCGACGCAGGACTGACTCGAGCCGAAGCGGAGAGCAAGGCGCAATCGGCGCGATGCTACGAGCACCGAATCGATGAGCAGATTGAACTCGACACGCCGCCGAAATCGCGGGTGGAGTAGAATCAAAGCGTGGCTCGCAAAGACGCACAGCATAAAAGCGGCGATGTCAAGCCAAATCCGAAGCCGGTGGTGCCGCCGACTCCAGCCGGTAGGAAGGCTGCGTTCCTGATTGAGTACGAGGCGCGAGGATCGCTTAGCGCCGCAGCTACGGCCGCCGGGATCGTTCGTCGCACGCACTACGATTGGCTGGAGAAAGATCCTGAATACGTCAAAAGTTTTGCGGCAGCAAAAGTTAGGGCGATTGATTCGCTAGAGTCCGTTGCATTCGATCGTGCATTCAGCGGGTCTGATCTTCTCCTGATTTTTCTGCTCAAGGCGAATAACCCCGCGAAGTATCGCGACCGCTACGTCCCGCAACCTGGCGATGGCGAGCAGACCGTGGACGAGATGCTGATGGAACTCGAGCGCAAACACTTGGGTGAGCCAGTATCGGATGGCGACGGGAAGCCGCCTAACTAGCCATGCGTAGGCGATCCGGATTCGACCCGTTCGATCAGCCGTGGCAAGATCGGCAGTCCATCGACGTGATCGAGGTCGAGCGTGAACCATCGCGGCCGTTGCTCTACGACGCGAACGGTAAGCCGCTCATGAATCCGCGCCCTTCGCGAGTGGCCGGTTTTCGTCACGGGAGTAGCGGCCGTGCCGATCACGAGTAGACGCGTCGCCCTGTTCGCAATCTACCAGCGCGATCCCGTGTGTTGGGCTTCGGACATGTTCCCGGTCGGCCAGCGACCGCGCGACTGGCAGATCGAAGCCCTGGCTAACTACGCGGCGCACGATTACAGCGCGGCCGTCACCTGTCGCGATGGCGGAAAGACACGCTACGCAGCGTATAGCGCGCTGCATTTCTTCTGCACGCGGCCGGAGTCTCTCGTCACAACCGTGGCCCCGGTCTGGCGCCAGGTCGAACGCGCGATCTGGGTCGAGATCCGCAAGCTCTGGCAAGTGTCAAAACTCCCGAAGCTGTTCCCGAAGTTTGAAGTGCTGCTCTCCGAGATCAAGACACCACACGCGCAGTGGCGCATGTACGGCATGGCATCGGATCGCGCGGAAAACATCGAGGGCGGCCACGGCGGCGACGGTGGAACCTTCGTCGTGCTCGACGAGGCGAAGGGCATCCGAAATCACTTCCGCGACTCGGTCGCCGGCATGTTAGGCGACGCGACGAAGGTCAACAAGCTCATTGCGATCGGCACGCCCGGCCCGCCGCTCGGATGGTTTGCCGACGCCTTCACGTCGCAGCGCAACCTATGGGGCGCGCAGATTCGCGTCGCGTCGTCGCAGATTCCGCGGCTCGCTGCGCACTGCGAGGCGGAACGGCTCCGGCTCGGAGACTCGAATCCGTGGTTTCGCCAACAGCAGCTCGCGGAATTCGCGGGCGCCGATGAGTACACCGTTATCCCGCTCGACGCAATCCGCGCCGCAACCGAGCGCCGCTTCGTCGATACCGACGCTCCGAAGATCGCGAGCCTCGATCCGGCCGGACTCGGCTCCGACGAGTGCGCGCTCACCTTCCGCCAGGGGCGCCAGCAGATCGCGATCAACGCATGGCAGGGATGGGACGAGATGAAAAGTGCGGCGCGCGCATGGCAACTTGCGCACGACTGGGGAGCGGAAGAGATCTGGGTCGATGCTCCAGGCATGGGCGGACCGATGGCGTCGAAGATCGAGGAACTCGAGACCGCGAACGGATCGCGGATGAAGGTCTACCGCTACCAGCCCGGCAACCCGCCTCGAGACACCGAACGCTTCGTGAGCCGTAAGGCCGAAGACGTGTTCGCGCTGGCCGATGTATTCCGATCCGGAGAGATCGGAATTCAGGACGACCCGCTACTGATCGGGCAGCTCAGCGCGTGGCGATGGGACGACAGCGGTGACCGACGCAAGACGCGGGTGCTCGACCCGGACGACTCACCCGACCGAGCCGATTCGGTCAACATCGCGTGGCAGAATTCGAAGATCACGATTCGGAACGAGTCACCACGCGGGCTGTAGCATTTGACGCGGCACACGCGGCGGGCTTACTCTTCCATCCGACATGCCTGATTTTGGTGAGCTGGATCAGCCCGCAATCGACTTGGTCACGTCGTATCTTCAGGATGGTCCGCACCCTTCCTATCGCGCCTTCGAAACCGTGCTTGGCACAGCGCAACTCCAGCGCAATATCAAATCCATCTGGCAATTCCTCGAGGACGCGATCAACGGTACGGGCGGCTTTGCGGACGGTGGGTACATCACGCCGTTCCGCAAAGAGGCCGACGCTTCGACGGGCGCCGACACGCTGAACCTCCGGGAGCGTCGCGCCATCACGGACTACGATCAGTTCGCCGAAACCGTATGCATGACGCCGTGGGACGTGATCCTGCAACAGGAGGATTCGATTCGGCGCTCGTCCTCCGATCCGCGCACTGCTGAGTTTTGGGCCAACGCCGACCGCCAGCGCAACGGGATTCTCGACGTTCTGGAATTCGCGTTCCGACAGGCGCGGCTGTACCTCACCGGATGGCTCGTCGTCGATGCGCCGGAGCAACTCGCGCAGACCGCTGCCGACGAATCCGTGTTAGGCCAGCTCCCGTACATGTACGCCGTCAGGACGCGCAATGTTCCGCACTGGCATCTCGACGATGACGACGAACTCGACGCCGTCATCATCATGGAGCCGCGCAGCGACACGCGTGATCCGCTCCGCTGCCCGTTCCGCGTCTGGTCACGCAGCGGGTGGGCGGCATTCGAGCGCGACGACAAGTCGATCACACTGGCGGAGCGGTCGAACGGCACGCCGGACACCGGGCCGAACGGCACGGGCGTCGTGCCGGTGATTCCGCTACACGATCACAAGCCCGTCGATGACTGGTACGTCGGCCCGACCGACATGCTGAGCGTCGCGCGTCTCGCGCAGACCGTGTTCAATCAGGACTCCGAAGCCCGCGAGGTCGAGCGTAAGGCCGCGATGTTCCTGGCGCTCGGCGTCAAGGATGCGAACGGATTCGACACGAAGAAGCACTCGATCGGACTGAATACGCTCATGATCTACGACGGCGAGAGCGGGCCGCCGGTCTGGATCTCGCCGGATCAGGAATCACACGCGACACTCATGGCGTCACGCGATCGGAAGAAAGCGGCAGCATACGAAGTCGCGAATATGCGTGCGATGGTCGGCGCAATCGAGACCACGAGCGGCTTCCATGCGCTCGTCGAATTCTCGAAGTCTGAGCGCGCCATCGCGAAGCGAGCGAGGGCACTCGAAAACGCGGAGCGCCGCGCCACGGAAATCTATCTCCGGTATCGCGGCGCAACATCCGAGCAGGTCGAAGCCGCAGAAATCACGATCAGCTACCCGCGCAAGTTCGGTGTGCAGAACGTCGCCGAACTTCAGGACCAGACGCAGAAGCTGTTCGAGACGAAGCCGGGGCGCGACGTCGTCGAGATGCAATACCTCGCGCTGCTTCAGGCGATGTTCCCGCGCACGGATGCAGGTACCATCGCAAAGCTCGCTGCAACAGCGGCCGATCACCACATGATGGCCGATGGTACCGACCCGATTCAGCGCGTCCGCGAGATCATGAGCGCACAGGACGGAGTGGCGTAGTGCGGCGACAGTTTATCGTGACGATCGAATGTGGCGACGCACACGCGCAGCGGTTCGGAATCACGGGAGTCGCACAGGCGATCCGTGAATTTCTCTGGGAGGCAAAACTCACCGGCGACCCATCGGACTTCTCCGTGACGGCGGTGGAAATGGGATGCGCCGATGTCCGCGCGGGCGAGCGTTCCGCCGTTCCGCTTGAGGCTGGCCCGTGACGAAGATCACCGAAGACGACGCCTTCGAATCGTGGTGGCGCGAGTACACACGCGGATGGACGATGCCGATTGAGGACATCGAGCACGCGAAGCGAATGGCGCGCATCGGGTGGGATCACTCGCGGTCGATGGCGAAGCGCATGGCCGCGGTAGAGCGTGAAGCGGAGGGGTAACGTTGGCCTCAGCAAACGCCATCCGTAAGCACATCGAAAACGTGGAGGCGCTCAAAGAGGCGTCTCGCATCCGCATCGATCGGCTCATGCGCCAGCTCACGCCGGAAGAGATCATCCGCGGCAACGCCGTGCGGCTCGCGCGGCGACTGACGAATGACGCCGGCAACGCGATGCTCGGTGAGATTGCCGACGCGATGGCAGAGGCGCGGAGCTGGGCGAAGGCTACTGGGCTTCAGCCGCTCACGCAGCGGGAAGCGCGGGCCATCGCCGAAGAAGTCATGAAGGATTGGCGCGTTGCGTTCGAAGCGCAGGCGCGGCGCGCGATCAAGGATTTGCAGGAGCAGTTCCGCCGCGGGCTGAAGAAGGGGCTGAGCGGCGACGCGCTCGACAAAGTGCTCAAGCGCGAGAAGATTGCCGAGAAAATGCAGGACGAGCTGGCGCGGAAAACAAAGCCGCTCGGGCCGTCGATGACGAATGACATCGGCAAGAGGGTGCGCGACGAGTCGTTAGGTCGGACGCCGGGGAAGTTCACGTGGGTTACGACCGAGGACGATCACGTATGCGAGGACACATTCGACACGGCGTGCGCGGATCGTCATGGCGAGGAGATGACGATCAAGGAATGGCGTGCGGTCGGGCTACCAGGTTCGCCGGTACTGCTCTGCTCGAGTTTCGGTCGGATTCAGTGCCGCTGCGAGATCGTCGCCTCCGGTTCGCGCGATCCCGATACGTTCGAAAAAGTGAACGTGAAGGACGCGATTAAGAAAGGCAAAGACAGGGCGCGGGATGAAACCTAAACCGCGCCGCAATTTGACGTAACGAAAGCGCAAGCGTAATCTATCCACGAACGCAGCACGACTTAACGCGAGGAGAAATCAAGCATGAGCGTCGAACCAACCGCCCCGCCGCAGATCGGTGGAGACAGCGCCGGAACCCAGGGTGGCAACGGTGCCGCGGATGAGATCAAGCCGGAGCTCGTGACCGCGGAGCACATCCGCCAGTTGCGCGACGAGAACGCCACGCGCCGATGGAACGAGAAGAAGCTCAAGGAAGAGCGCGACGCGCTCAAACTCCAAAACGAACTGCTCGCGAAACAGGTGCCAAACGTAAAGCCGGGCGCGCCGGCGACGCAGGATGACGCGGCATCGATTCGCCTGTCGGAAGCGCTCGCGAAGCTCGACGAATCAAAGCAGCGCATCGAGGCGCTGGAATCCAAGGACAAGGAACGAGAGGCACACGCGCAGCGCAAGCTGCTCCGAGCGAACCTCACAAAGATCCTCACGGAAGCCAAGGTCATCAACGTCGATGAGGCCATCGTGTTTCTTGAGGCTCGTGGAGCGCGCATCACGGAAGACGAGCACGCCATTCTCGACATCACGAACGAAAGCGGGGAGACGCAGACCGTTGTGCTGCGCGGCGAGACGCTGCGGAAGTTCAACATCCTGACGCCTCATTGGTTCCCGCCCCAAGGAGTTGGCGGCGCGGGTAGCGCCGCACCACGCGGAGCCCCCGCTGGAGTGGATCTCGAACGGGCGAAGACGGACCCGAAGTATCTTGCCGAACACGAGAAGGAAGTGTTCGAACACCTGCGCGCGCAGGGTGCCCGGTAGATCCGCGAATCCACGCTGACGTGTCAGGTGACTCTGAGGAGACACCGACATGGCCAACAGTCTGACATTCGAAAATTTCCAGTATTACGGCTCCATGATCGTCGCGCGTCTTGTGCCGATGCTGCACATGGCGAAGCGCGTGACGACGAACTTCATCGGCGAGCCCGCCGCGCACGGCGCGATCATCAACGTGCCGTTCGTCAACTTCAGCGGTACGGCCCGCACGCGTGCCAAGGGTGGCGCCGTCGTGGTCGATGACCTGTCGAACGGCAACTACCAGGTGACGATGAGCGAGCTGTATTCGGCGGCTGCGCTCGATCAGCTCGACGTTGCCTTTGCCAGCGTCGATCTCATGGGTCGCGCTGCGGAGCAGACGGCGGGCGCCCTGGCAGCCGGAGTCGATTCGCTCGTGATGGGTCTTTGGAACAAGATTCCGAACGAAGTGGGCGAGACCGACGCGACTGCCGCATTCAACGCGACGGACAAGCTGCTCCACCTGTCGGCGGCGCGCAAACGGCTGCTTGATAACAAGTCGCCGATGTCGCCGCTCTACGGCTGCGTGAACACGAGCGAAGGTCACAATCTCCGTCAGCTCGACGCGCTGCTCAAGGTCAACGAGGCTGGCACCACGGGTCCGCGCATGGACGGCGACCTGGGCCGCATCTACGGCATCGACCTCATGGAGACGACCCAAGTCGAAACGTCGATCCTGTCGGCCACGGCCGCATGGGGCACGCCGCTCGTCGATCTCGTCGCCGGGTACGCGGTTGGATCGACCACGATTCACGTCGATGGTGTCGGCTCGGGCCTCACGATTCTCAAGGGCTCGACCTTCACGCTCGGCGGGTATCGCTACGTCGTGGTCGATACCGCTGTCGCTTCGACGCAGGACATCGATCTCAACATCTACCCGCCACTGATCGCCGCTGCTGCGGATGACGACGCCCTGACGCCGCTGCTTCACACGAACACGACGGCGCGCTCGCATAACCTCGTCTGGCATCCGTCGGCCTTCGGTCTGGCACTGCGCCAGCTTCCGTCCTTCGTGCCGGGGTCGGGCGTGTATCAGCAGACCATCGCTGATCCGGATACCGGCATCGCGATTCAGCTCTCGATCGAGAGCCACGCGATCGGTGGCGCCGGCGTCGCTGGGACACAGACGCTCAAGTGCGCGCTTCTCGCCGGAGCGGTTGTGCTCCAGCCCGCCGCGGCCTGCCGCATTGAGGGCATTCTCTAGTTCGTTGTGCCGGGCCGCCAGCCATTGAGCGGCCCGGCACAACGAGAGAGGTGACGCGATGGCGGACTTCACGAGCGGGCAGATGCTTGTCTTCCGGCGCGAGTACGTCGGCGATCTGGCGATCACCACGCCGGGCGCGGAGGAGTACCTCTCGTATTTCAACCTCGCGAAGCACGCGAATTGGCGCAGCGATACCGTGGTCAACTCGATCAAGGCGCGCGTCGAACGCGATTACGCGGACGAGCTCGAATCGCTCACGAGCCAGTACGCAACCGCGGATCAGTCGGGTCAGTTGCTCGATGCGACGATGCGCCTCATCCGCGCCGAATTCCGCGAGATGCAGATGAACGACTCTGGGTTTCTCGAGACGATCGCGGACGCTACGGTGCGCGCGCAACTCATCAAGGCGTGGACGAATCAGATTCACAGCGACCGCCATTTCCTGCGGGCGCGTGCTGGGGCGCCGTTCAGTTCGGTGCAACTGGAGCGCGGCTGATGGGCAACGTCAAGTATCGGTTCGATCGCTCGCTGCTCAAGCAGCTTCGCGATCAGCTCGCGGGCGTCGAGCGCAGTCTCGCGGATTGCGAGGAGCTATTCATCGACATCCGCAGCGACGTGCTGGTCCCGAGCGCGAGCAAGACCTTCGATGCTGGCGGACGGCCGTCAACGTGGGAGCCTCTCAGTGAGGCGTATGCGTTGCGTAAGGCGCGGCGCGTCGGGCACACGCAAGTCCTCGTCTGGAGTGAGACGCTCCGCGACAGCATCGCGAGCGAGAGCGGGAATCAGTACAGCGTATGGGATACCGGACCACACCGGATGCTGTTCGGCACGGAGGTTCCCTACGCGGCTGCACATCAGTACGGCTACGCGCCGAACAATCTGCCGGAGCGTCCGTTCCTTCTAATCCAGGACGAGGACTACGACAAGATTCTCGACATGTCGATGGACTGGCTGATGGAGACCGGGAGATACGCCAGTGAGTAGCATCCGGCGATCGACTCGTTCGCGACTCGCTGAGCGGCTCGCGTACCTATACCGCCATGATGTCGCGACACCGCTCGCTGGGACGGTGACGACAGACGGCACGACGACGATCGCGGGCGCCGGAGGCACGGCGTTCACGACGGACTTCTCGGCGGGCGATTCGATCTGGATCGCTGGCGAGCTCGAGCCGCTGATCGTGGATTCCGTCACGGATAACGACACGCTTGTGACGACGACGGCCGCGACGACGACAGCGGGCGGAAAGGCGTACGCAAATTCGCAAGGTCTCTTTGAGCGATTGGGCGGTGCGATTGGATCGGGGTCGATTGACTCCCCGCAAGCAGCCGCGCGTATCCAAGTCTGGCCAGTCGAAGCGCTCGCAGCGACTTTGCTTGATGCGCCGTACATCATGATTCAGGCGGTACGGCCGTCGGGCGTGTTCGGGATGTTGCCGAGCGGATTCGCGCAGCCCGTCTACGAAATCATGGCGACGCTCTACATTCGCACACAGCCGGAGCAGCTCGTCGACGGGGAACTCAACAGCGACGACATCTTTCTGCACATGCGCGATGTCGCGATCAAGGGTGAGAACCAGTACGTACCGGGGAAGCTGATGGACCCCGACGATACGGATAACGCGCTGAACATTCACCTTTCGGCGATGAACGAAGAAACGCCGCAACGATTCCGGGATGTGACGTTGTATCCGTTGCGGCTCGCCTACACCTGTAACGAAAATGCCAGGACAGGAGCGCTGATATGAGACTCATCTATGACGGCGGACCCCATGAAGTCGTGACGTGCGAGCACATCGTGTTTCGCGGCGGGCGAGTGACGGGCGAGGTTGCCGACTCGATCGGCGAGAAGCTCATCGCGCAGCCGCATCTGAAGATCCGCAAAGCCACGGCGAAAGAGATCGCCGCAAAGGACGAGGCCGACGGACCTCTGCCTGCGCCAGTGGCCAAGGCATTCCAGAAAGCAGAAGAGGCGGCGAATGATTTCGCGGCGAAGCTTGATGCCACGAAGACGCCAACGAAGAAAACGAGCAAGCACTAACCGCTGCGCTACGGCGCGAACGATAGGAGAAGAACGCCATGAGCGACAACCCTCTGGGAAGCGCATCGCAATGGGCATGGGGATTCGAGGTGTCGCGAGGCGTCCCGAATCTCTCGACGCTGTACGGGCTGCTCGTCGCATCGGAGGCGTTCGCGCCGAAGATTGGGAGCGAAGCGACGAAAAACATCGCGCCGATCGATCACATCCTGCGAAATCAGCGGGTGAAGGGCGACGTTGGCGGGAACCTCGATCGACAGCCCGACGTGGATTCCATCGTGCGGATGCGCGCGCACTACCAGGGCTGGACGGACATCACAACGCTTGTAAGCGGCGCGTATTCGTGGGAGTGTCGGCCGGAAAACGTCGGCGTCGATACGCCGCTCGGTGACTACATCGCGACGCTGTACGCGCGACGCTACACCGACGACGACTACGAGGAGCGCATCGACTGCGGGAAGATCGGCAAGACCATTCTCAAGATCGAGCGCAACAAGATCATCGACCTCTCGCAGCAAATTCTGTTCGGCACAACGACGCATTTCGACGAGCCGAGCGAGATTGCTGTGAACGTGGCCTACACGGGGCAGCTCGTGTTCCGTGGCTGGTCCGATGAGACGGACACGCGCAAGGTGCGGCTGAAGGCGACCGTCGTCACAACCGGCGCTCTGGACGGGACGACGAAGGTCGAGGGCACGCTCGCCGGAACCGGAACCATCACGACGAATGGCTCGACCGCGCTGGTTGGATCGGGCACGAAGTTCACGACGGAATACACCGCAGGCGATCTCATCATGATCACCGGCGAAACCGTGCGCACGGTCGACGTCGTGACGGATGCCACGCACATGACCGTGACCGTCGCGGCTTCGACATCCGGCGCCGGGAAGCTGCATTGGATACAGTACGGCGGATCGGGCGTGCAGATGCCTGTGTACGCAGGCGTCTGGCAGGATCTCGTGCTGTCCGACGGTGAGCGCATGGGTGCGAATTACCCGCACGCGAAAGTTGAGTTCATGTTCACCGCTGGCGGGGCGATCACGGCGAACGATGAGTGGCAGTGCGCGCAACAGCGTGGCCAGACCACGGTCACCTACGTACAGAAGCAGCCGCTTACTGCGGTCGGCTGCACGCTCACGATCGGCGGAAGCGAGATCGAAGTCGAAGGCGCGACGATTGAAATGGATCGCCCGCGCGAGGCGTACTTCTCGCTCGGTAACGCGTTCGCGCGCCGCGTGAACGACAACGGTCAGCGCATGGCGACAGTGAGTTTCAAGCGCCGCTACCTGGATCGCACGTTCCTCCGTCTCGCACGCAGTGGCGCGAAGGTTTCGTTCCTCGCCTCGATGCGCGGCGACCGCATCGGCTCGACGGCGTACTACGAGGGATGGGACATCGCGGCGCCGAACTGGCGCATCGACGACGCTGGGAACGACGGCATCAAGGGGCCGAACGCCTACGACGAGGAAGTGAAGGGCACGCTGTACTACGATCCCGACACGGCCGCCGTACCGATCACGGAGACTCTGATCACGACCATCGCAACGGTGGCGTAGCGTGAGGACGTGACGCGATGGCGGATCGCACTGCACGAATCCTGATCGGCGTCGATACCGACACCGCGACAGCCGAGAAAGGCTTCGCGGATGTCGGCGTCGCCATTGATCGGCTCGAGCAGAAGGTTGACGCCGCCACGGCCGGAGGCAAGGCTGACAAGCTTGGGAATCTTCCTGAGCCGTTGCGTCAGTCGTTTCTGCGCGCCGAGTTGGCGGCGGCGGATTTCAACCGCAGGCTCGAGATCGGAGCCGTCACCGGCCCGCGCGATCTCCGCAAGGTGACGATCGCGCAGACACTTCTGAATCAGGAAATCGAGAAGTCCGGACTCTCGCTCGACAAGCTCGGGCCGGAAGCGAAGGCCGCTTATGGCAAACTCGAAGCCGCACAAAAGCAGGCCATTGTCACGACATCGCGCATCAAGGAAGAACTCGATGACGTGAATGTGCAAACGACGACAGGCACGCGCGGGTTCACGGGCTTCGGCGATGCGGTCGAATCGATGGGCGGCAGGGCCGGGGCCGCGGCGGAGAAGTTAGGTTTTGTCGCGGCGGCGTTCACCGCTGGAGTTGCGGCCGGGCAGCAGTTCAACCAGTTTGCGAAGACCGACATGTCGGAGTGGAACGACCAGGTCGAACTCGTCGGTATGCGGTTCAAGGCGGCGTTCGCGGGAATCGCGGATGTGCTGGTCGGCGTCGGAGAGGGCTTCGCGGCAGTGCTCAAGGGCGACGTGGAAGGCGCGTCGCGCGCGCTGTCGAATATCAGCGACGGCTTTCATGGCGTCGCTGATTCCGTATCGAAGACCAATGATGAACTTCGACACGAGCGCGATGAACTGAAGAACGCGGCGGCCGAAGCGGCGGCACTCGTTGACGCGCAGAAGAAGGCCGAAGAAGAGGCGAAGCGATTCGCCGAGTCCCAGAAAAAGATCGCAGACGAAACGCGGAAGCTGAATGAGGCACTGAAGGAACAACAGGCGCTGATGCAAACGGCGCAGATCGACGCCTCGGACAATCGCGCGCAGGGGCAAGAGAACGCGGATCAGCTCCGGAACACCGAAGCCAACATGCGCATGGTCGAGCAGGCCATCGACGCGATGCGGGCAAAGCTGACGCAGCAAACCGAGGATTTCGGGGCAGACTCGGCGGCCGTCGCGCGGTCGCGTCAAGAATTAGAGCAGCTCGATGACCAGTTGGCGATGCTCACACAGCGTCAATCGACGCTAAGTAAGTCGCTCGCAGACCATCAGGCAGCGGAAGAAGCTGCGACAGCAACAGCAAAGCGAGCAGAAGAACAGGCGAAGGCTCTGGCGAAGCAAAAAGCCGATCTCGCCAAAGAAGTAGAGAACCTCGCTGGCGTGACGGAAGAAGAGTCGTTGTGGACGAACACCGTCACCGGTGCCGTCGAGCGTTATCGCAGCGAAGTCGTCGCCGAGACGATGGGCGTCAAAGAATCGTTCGACGCCGGAGAATCGCGGGTCAAACTGAAGCAGCGACTCGTGAAGATTACCGACGAGGAAGCGGCGGCGACAGACAAGGAGGCGGACGCACAGAAGAAGGCGGCAACTGTCGTCAACGAAACGACGGCCGCACTCAAGGGTCTTGCCGACATCAAGATGGACGCCCCGAAGACCGAACTACTCGGGCTGAAGCAGATCGTGGATCAGCTCGCCGAGTCCGTGCGCACCGTCACGAAGGACATGCAGAAACTTTCGCGCGCCGGTAGCGATGACGATGACGACGGGATTGACATCCGTCGATCCGACCCAACGAAGACAGGGAAGCTCGGTGGCGGCAATCTCAAGGAGACGCCAGTCGCATGAGCTGGAAAACTCTACGGGCCAGCGTCTCGGCCGTGCGCGGCGACATCGAGGAACTCGGCAAGACAGCCGTCGCTGTTCGCGATTCCGTCAAAGCGTCCATCTCCGAGATGAAAGCAGCACAGCGATCATCCGCCAGCTCCGGCCTTGAGCAGGGCTACGCCGGATCGCTCTACGAACTCTGGCAGCAAATTTGTGCCGCCGACGCGAACAGCCCGGCGCTAAACGCGCTGGAGATTCAGTTGCGACGCCTAACGCGTGCCGACATTTCATGGATGTCTCAGGTCAAGACGGCGGCGCGCAAGGCACAGCAGAAGAAGAAAGCCGCGACGAAACCGCGCGACCGCACTCAGTTCAGCGGCGCGCTTGACGAAGGCGAATTCGGCAGCATCATGAATCAGTACGTGGGGCACTGATGACGCAAGCGCTCGGCATTCGCGAAACCCTGGAGATCGACGGCACGCTCCTCACCTTCGGCGCGTCGTCGGCTCAGGTCACGCCCGAGCGCAACGAGTCGGCCGTCAAGACGATGAGCGACACGAAGCTCTATCGCGCGTACAAACTCGCGGGGCTCCCGAACATCGAGGAGACCTTCCGCATCTCGATTCCGATCGATGGGCTCGACTCCGACAGCATGGACGAGGTGCGCACGATCGAACGGCTGCGCCTTCTCGGCGGCTTCCATACGCTCGCGTGGTGGAAGTACGAACGCGCGTACTACACGGCCACGGCTGGGCAGACCGCTTTCTACATCGCCAGTCGGCGCCGTGATGCCGCGAGCGTAAAGGGCATCGCGAATCTCTACCCGGCACTGTGCTGGAAAAACGGGACCGTTCAAACGGTCGTGATGGTCGCAGGTTCATCGCCGTCCGTGCCGTCGTCCGGAACCGTGAACATCGCGGACACTCCCGTCGCGAGCGGCGACTATCTCGATTACACGAAGTTCTGCCTCTCGGCGTGTACGGCTGGCGACATCATCGAACTCGCGGTGATGCCGCTCCTCCGCGTCTGGGTCGATTCGCCGTCGATGGACTTCCCCGGCTCGAATCAGGAGCAACACTCAATCGTCCTCGTGGAGCGCTGATGGCTGAGATCAACTATTGGGGAGGCACGATCAACACGACGGCGCTCGCGCACGACGCCACGTGGCCGATCCTCGTCAACTCCGACAGCGACACGGTCTACGAGCTCACCGGGACGATCGACGGCGAA
>Ga0255334_1001101_pt1 | contig 14086 bp, 12 predicted proteins | sample EtOH5_35cm_T3_12_FD_202080 | JGI IMG/M metagenome (GOLD analysis project Ga0255334, IMG submission 202080) | Sandy soil microbial communities from University of British Columbia, Vancouver, Canada - EtOH5_35cm_T3_129 | ecosystem: Engineered > Artificial ecosystem > Sand microcosm > Unclassified ...
GTTTATCCAGGAAAGCTGCGGGGAGGTGTTGCCGCCTTCGCAACCGAAGCCTTGGAACACTTCCCGCCGGGTCAATGGGCGATTGTCAGCAATGTCCTGGCTGGTCAGTGAAAAGTCGGCGGCATGTCCACTGAATACCACAGCCATGGAAAGTGCAGGCAGGATTGATCTGATGTTCATAGCGACTCCGCTCAAGGCTGAAAATGAAGCGAGAGTCTAGGTTGAACAACGACGGTTTAATGTGCCGAAATGCTCGACAACTGTGCCGAAACGCTCGATTGGTTCAGGCCACCGATCGACGCCCTCTCGAAGAGGTGCGGCTCAAGCTCGATGACCTGGAAAAATATAACTACTGCCCACCCTTTGCGAGCGGTGAGCAGCTGTTTTATCAGAAGTTAAACATTAACGCCGCGTTGACAATCAGGGCCGCCGGCATTTCCTCTTCCGCCACCGTTCCAGGGTTCGTGACGTAAGACGCGGTCGAGATGAAATATATGCCTTGATCCAGTCGATACGCGTACGACACGGCTCCTTGGCTGGTCACTCTCGAAGTGTTTCGAACCCCACCCGCTGCGACAGCATCCTGTAGCTCAGGACTTTCCCAGGACTTGCTGTACCCGACCGAAACCATATCGAATGGTCGGCTCTCGAAGGGAGCCACATAAAAAAGGTTAATCGCAAAATCTTTGGTGTAGATATTGCGGTCCGAGGGCGCCGCATCGACTTTTATATCGAGGTTCAGACCTCCAGGGTTAGTCGCGTTTTTGGTGAGTTGCATCGTCAGGCCGGCATAGGCTGCGTAGTTATCGTCTGATTGCCCCCCGTTGAACTTGGCATAGTCGGTTGTATTGTAGATAAAACCGGCCCGGGCCCAGACAGGCAGGCTAGTGGGGGTCATTGCCGTTTTGTAACCCACTTCATTGACATACATCGGGCCGGTGTCTTTGGTGCCCCACTTCAGCCCCGTAGGATTTCGCTCCAACTCCGTGATGGCACCTTCAGAACTGACGCTATTGGACACCGCAGAGTGGAGATAGAAGTTCTTGGTCCAAGGATCCCTGATGGTAATTTCCGCCGTTGGCGTTGGGGTGAACACACTCATCCCCACCAACGCAGGGATTGAACTCTGCACCCCTTGTGAGACGGTTCCCGCGTTGCCGGTAAGATTGCTTCCGACAAAATCCTGACTCAACAGAAAGTAGCCGGCTTTGAGTTCCAGCGCATTATCCAGCAACGGTACAGTGACCCCCAGAATGGCCACCGCCGGGTCCATATCAGCCGGCTCGCCCTGCCCACCAGAAGAGTTAACCTGAGTCAGGCTACCGGTAAACTGGGAACCCAACGGAAATCCGTTTCGCCCCAAATCATAAGTGACATAGACGTTGCTGATTGTGTAAGCGCTAAGATTTTGCCCGGAATACTTTTGTGGTGTGGAAGAGCTGTACCTGTTTTTAACATCGTAATCCATCGCGGCACTTACCCGACCGCGTATGCCCCAACCTGCGTCAGTCAGCGCGTCTCGAAGACCGAACAAGGTTGGCGAAATGGTATCGCACGTCGTCGGCAAATAGATCGTGCTCATGATCCGGGTATTGGTTTGATCGTATTTGAGACACTTTGAATCGACCGGTGGAAGCGTCGTCCCCTCCAACGGCGGAGGGGTCAGGATTTGCGTTGATTGCACCGTAGGCGCTACGGGTGTCTGCGAACCGTCCTGTGTTTGTGCCTGCGCCCTGCATTCGGGCGCGCTCAGGAAGGTGAACATCGACATCAGCAAGATTACGTTGAGCGTTGACGGCGACCGCGTTGCTGCAAGGCAAGTCTGAAGCACAGCCTCTCTCTTATCATTCATGTAGAGCACGGTGTTCCCCTTATTATTATTTGAGTAGCGGTGACTGCTACGAGTGCTCATGATCCGCTCTGCATTCTCAAAAAATAGGTGCATCTATCGCGACATTTGCCCCGGACTGTTTTCCCTCGTGATGGGTAAAAAGGGGTGGTCCACTCGTCACTTTTCCTGAAACCATCGATTTTCCTGACGCCCCCGCGTGTTTCCCGTTGCCCGTTTTTGATGGGCAGTCCGCGTTCGCCAGCGGTATTGATACACCTATATCCCACCGATATTTCGATGCCTAATCGTGACTGGCTGCCAACAGCGTCATGGGTTCCAGCCACAGCGAGCCAGGCCATACCTGGCGGGGCCGTTGCAACGAAAGGAGGTGGGCGTTGATTACCGTTAAAGACATTGCATTTGTGCGCTACCAGGTTCCCGACCTGGAATGCATGGAACAGTTTTTGGTCGACTTTGGACTGCATCGGGTCGCGCGCACCGAGCGCACTCTGTTCATGCGGGCGGCGGGCGCCGAACATCATGTGCACATCAGTGAACTTGGAAACAAGAGCGCTACCGTAGGGTTCGGGCTGGTGGCTCAGTCGCTTGCCGACCTGGAACGACTCGCCACGCACTTGAATCTGTCTGTAGAGGACAACCCCGAACCCGGTGGCGGCAAGCGTGTGCGCTTCACCGATCCGGCAGGGTTCGTGGTCGATGTCATTCACGGCCAGGCGCGCCATGAACCTTTGGCGGCGCGCGAGCCACTGGCTATGAATCCGTCAGTGCGGCGCCAGCGCTTCGGCGAAAAGGTCCGTGTGGCACGCCAACCGAGTTCGGTCGTACGCCTGGGGCACGTAGCGGTGCTGGTGCCGAACTTTCAGGAAACGCTCGCGTTCTATCGCGACGTGCTGGGCTTCCGTCCCTCGGACACCTACTGGGCCGGCGACAAGCAGAACACCATCGCCGCCTTTCTGCACTGTGGCCTCGGAGAGCAGTGGACCGACCATCACACCATCGCGCTAGTGGCTGCGCAGGATGGCATCGCACGTTTCGATCATTGCGCGTTCGAGGTGCTGGATCTGGACGATCTGTTCCAGGGCGGCGAATACCTCCGGGAACGTGGCTACACACATTCATGGGGTGTAGGTCGCCATGTTCAAGGCAGCCAGATCTTCGATTACTGGCGTGATCCGTTTGGCAACAAGATCGAGCACTGGACCGACGGAGACCTGGTCAACGACGGCATGCCCGTAGGCCACGCCGAAATCTCCAACAACGAAATGAGCCAGTGGGCCCCGCCGTTGATGCCGGAATTCTACGAGTGACCCTATCGTCTTTTTTCAGGAGGCCTTCATGAAGCTTGCGCGTTATTCCTACGGCAGTACCTTTCACCCGGGTGTCACGAGCATCGGCATTGTCGTGGGTAATCGTGTCGTGCCGCTCTCGGCACTCGATCCAGCGGCGCCTGACACCATTCGTGAGGTGCTCGCCGAAGGGCCGATGTATATCGAGTGGCTTGCGCAACGGCTCGAGGGCGCGACGGGCGGGGTTCCGCTCGCCGAAGTCCGGCTCGAAGCGCCGATTCCCGACCCACAGAAATACCTCGCCATCGGCATGAACTACCACGATCACGCCGAGGAAGCGGCACGGGCCGGGATCGCGGTGCCGAAAAACCAGCTGTGGTTCAACAAACAAGTCTCATGCATCACCGGACCGTACGATCCGATCTACAAGCCACACGTCTCGCAGATGATGGATTACGAAGCCGAACTGGGTGTCGTGATCGGGCGACGCTGCCGCTACGTGTCTGTCGATGAAGCGGCGAGCGTGGTCGGCGGCTACTTCGTCGCAAACGACGTGACGGCACGCGACTGGCAGTTCAAGAGCCAGACCTACACCCTCGGCAAGTCCTTCGACAGCCACGGGCCGATCGGTCCATGGATCACCACGGCCGATGAGATTGCCGACCCCCACGCGTTGCAGATGAATCTGTGGGTCAATGGCGAGCCGCGCCAAAGCACCAGCACGGGGGGCATGATCTACAACATCTGGCAGCAGATCCACGAGCTCTCGCAAGTCATGACACTGGAGCCAGGTGATCTGATTGCAACGGGCACCTGCGCAAACGTCGGCATAGCACTGGGGAAATTCCTGCAGCTTGGGGACGTAGTGCGCGTGGAAATCGAACACCTGGGCTATATCGAAAATACGGTCGCCGTCGAACCGACAGGGACGGTCCTTAGCGATACCTACTTTGCCCCCAAAAGGGCCTGGTGATGCGACAGACGCCGCCGCGTCACAACCCATTGTGCAAACAATAAAGACAGGAGACGTCCCATGACGATCGAACTCAAGCCCGGCGTGCGCTATCGCATGCCCGCCGTATTCGGCCCCGCGCCAGGGCCCCGCCAGAAAGCCGATGGCACCCTCTGGAGGCCGGAAGAAACCGGCACGATGAACGCACAATGGATGACCGTGAGCTACCGCACCGAGCGTTCAAGCCTGGAGCGCATCCTGCCGCCAGGTTTCGCGCTGCGCGGCGAGCCGCAGGTCCATATCTCACTGGCGTATTTCCATAACCTCTGGTGGCTCGCCGGCCGGGGCTACGGCATTCTCAACGTAGAAATACCGGCGATCTATACCGGTCGTAGCGAGACAATCGAAGGGTCATTTTGTCCTGTCCTGTTCGAAGGCGTTGCCGACGCGATCATGACGGGCCGGGAGGAGTTGGGTTTTCCCAAGCTGTTTGCGGATATCCCACTTCCGGACATCGATCACGCAGCGGGGACGGCTGGTGGCGAGGCCTCGTGGTTTGGTTTCAGATTCTTCGAGATCGAATTGAACGGCCTTGCCGAAACCTCGAGCGACAAGCGTCTTCCCGGACCTGGCGGCGCGTCGTTGTTCTATAAATACATGCCACGCACCGGACCTTTGGGCAGCGGTGGCTGCGATATCGCCTATGCAACCACTTCGCAACCTTTGCCGGGTGCGACAGGCGATACTTCGCCGATCAAATTCACCGATGCGAACTTCCGCAAGTGGAAGGGAACGGGCGGCTCAGTGAAATGGAATCGCGCGACGTTCGAACAATTGCCGACGACCTTCCATGTGGTCAATGGTCTGGCGGACCTGGAGATCCTCGAATACCTGGGTGCAGAGATGATTGAATTTTCCGGACCGGGCATCGGTGTCAGTGCCAATGTGATTCGGCCTGTGGAATAACCGCAGGTTGGCGTTTTCGCGATCGGATTTGGGGGCTTGGTATTTACTTGTTTTGGCGTGTATATCCATTTCTGCGGTAACGGCCGCTGGCCTCGCCTAGGCTCGGCATGCCCGCACTCTGGCCATCATGGTTAACGGTGCGCCCCAGACCAAAAGCTTAGCGAGGCAGCCTGACAGCCGACCTGTTTTTTGATTGATCGCGTTTCCCCTGTGGGAGCGAGCCTGCTCGCGAAGGCGGTGCCGCAGCAGATGAAGATGTCGAATGTGCCGGCCTCTTCGCGAGCAAGCTTTGCTCCCACAGAGCTGATGGGTGTACGACCAGGAGAACCAGGTCGGCTGTAAGGCCGCCTCGCGGTGGACGTTGATTTCGGCGCCCCGTTAGCGAGGTGCCGAGTGGTGGGGCAAAAGCGCTTTGGTTACTTTCGCCTGGGCCGGCATTCCGGCTTTTCGAAAGTGACCCGCTGTAAGAGCGGAACCGCCCGCAGCCGTTACCACAGAATTCAGCCCTCGCAGTGTTCACCTTGCATCCATGTCAACGGGTACTGGCCACTCTGGCGGATAACCCGGTAGCAGCGCCGCCGCCACAACCGCGACCATCGTAAGCCCGATGAGGATTGCAAACGGAATGAAGTAGCTCCCGACCGCCAGTGCCATGACGCTGGCAACGAAGGGGGTCAGGCCAAAAGACAGCGAGCAGATTGCCAACGTCAAACCCTGGAGTTGTGCGAAGGCTTTGGGGCCGAAATAACGAGCAATCAGGAATGGGCCAAGCGCTGACTCCGCGCCAGTGGCAAATCCCAGAGCACCCATTGCTATATACAACAAAGGAACCGAGCCGTGATTGCCGTAAGCGATGATCAGCCCCATCGGCACCATCGCGAGCAAGGGCGCGATGATCCATGGCCGGCGACTGCGATCAAGGACCATGCCGCCGATCAGAAGGCCCACGATCGAAGCCATGAATAGGATGGATTGCGAAAGTGCGATGTCGCCTAAATCAAAGCCACGCTGCTGGAAGAAATCAACGGAGTTCTGGCGCACGGTCATGGGGCCCGCCGCCGTAATCGCCAGGAAGAAAGTGATCGATATCCAGGTCCTTGTCTTGATGGCGGCTCCAAGGGATACGCCAGGTACATCATGCTTGCGCAACGACGCTACGGGCATGGGAAGGAACCTGCCAAGCGTACGGCCGGCAGGCTCTGAAATCAGAAAGAGTCCCGAGGGAATGCCCAACACGGCAATCAAGCCGGCCATCACGAAGTAGGCCCCGCTCCAACCGATGCCACCGGGTTGGCCAAGCGCAGAAACCGCTCCGTCACCTCCCGAACTTCCATATATCAACCATTGGAACACTGGCGAAAATACCGCCCCGGTAAAACTTGAAAGAATGCCAATCAGTGCAAACCCGATGCCTCGATGCTCGGGAAACCAGCCGGTGATGACTTTGAAAACCACCGCGAGACTGCACATGAAACCAAACATCGCAGCCAGGATGATCAGCGGAGCAAGCAACCACGGTGCGCCACTGGCGAGGGGGATCAGCGCTGTCGTCGCCGCGTATAGAATCACGGCGGGAATCGTGACGGCCCTTGCCCCCCAGCGATCTACCCATGCACCTGCGATCGGCAGGATGAGTGGGCCGAGCAACAGCGGCATCGCAACAAAGATCAGGATCGCTTCAGATTGCGTTTGGTGTGTCGCTGCTGAAAAGGCAGCTGTCACGAAGGGGGTAATGGCCGAAAAACCTGCCGGGCTGATGACCATCAAGACCAGAGCGCCCAACAAAGCCCTGCGGGCTTTTCCGGGGGCACCAACCAGATCTGCAAAATACGCTCGTAGTGTTTTTTTCTGAAGCGGAGAAGTAGAAGAGATCTGCGCCTGTCCCATGGACATGAGTCCTTTTTATTGGTTTTTATTGATTTTATTAGTGCACGCCTATTACTGATTAACCTGAAGTGTGAATGCCTGGCCCTGGGGAGCGACATCGCGGCATCGACCCGTATAGCGCTCACCGCCCTGCTCTTCATCCTGTGCCCAGGTGTTGAAGCAGGGTCGTGCATACCATTGCCAGGATTGACCACAATGTCGCGCCAGCGCGCCGATTTCACTTAAGCCGAAGGTTTTGGAATCAACGGTGCCTGCATTTTTTGGAAGGCGCTCCAGTGCTCAATGAGCTTTCCACCGCGGACCCGAAAGGTGGTGAGGATGTACCAATCGTAAGTCTGCCCCCGCGCGACGGGATCCGGCATCGGATGCCTGAACATGACACACCCCAGTTCGCCTTCGACGGTCACACTCACCACCGGAGGAGCCGTGCCTCTGTCCAGGGGAGCCTTGCGCAAATACTCGATCAGATTGTCCCGACCGTTGCCCAACGCATTCGGGTCATGCTGGATATATTCGTCGCCGACGAACTTCGTCATGACGGCCGCGACATTTTCCTCGACCGTCTTGTCGCGGACGATCTTGGCAAGCGCCACCTGAAAATCGATGAGAAGACGCTTTGTCGCGGCGACTTCCGGAGAGGGCGATGCCGACACTGCCGCCAGATAATCTTCCCTGTCCAGCCAGGTTTCATAGAGCTTGGGGTCGTGGATCTGTGCGATACCGTCAATGATCATGAAATCGCTCATGGACTTACATCCCCTTCTCTTCAGTATGGGAACGTTCCGGCACTGCGCCGGCGAACATGGGGAACGGTTTGAGACCCAACAGCCGCCTGCCATTGACCTCGGCTTGCGGATCCAGCCGAACGGCGCCATGGGAAGTCAGGACGCGGACGTCGCGGACAAAACGCTGGATGGGATTGCTCAGCGACATGGTCGATGAGCCGATGGTCTTTTGCAGCAGGCTGATGGCGTCTTCGCAAAGGCTGGCAACGTAAGCGAGGTTCAAACTGATTTCTGAATCTTCTTCAGGTGTAAAGTCGAGGCCTGCCGCAGTCCTGGCATCAACCTGATCGGCGTAGCTCTCGATCACGGCCGCAGCGACGTTGATCATGGCGAGCGCCTTGCCAGCCGCGACTTGCGCCGATGCCATATCCGCGATCGTTGGATAGGGCAGCGTGAACGGCTGGCGTTTTTTGGCCTGTTCCACGAAGCAACTGAGCGCCCCGCGAGCCATGCCGAGCGCAATCGACATGTCACACAAGGACACCGTCGTGAGCATGGCAAGCCCGCGCTGCTGATAGGCGATGCCCTGGTATCGCGTGTGCAGATGCTGAAAGCGCACAGGGTATTCGGCCAGGTCGAGGAATCGATGATCGGGTACAAACACCTCTTCGGCAATGGCAAGACTATTACTGGCGCTGCCCGACAACCCCATGACATGCCAATCATCGACGATTTCATACTTGGAACGATCGACGACAACAACGCCACGTCCCGTACCGCCTGCGGTCTTCGGATCGTAGGTGATCCCCAACATTGCCCACTTGGCATGTTTGCAGCCACTGCCAAAAGCCCAGCGCCCCTTCACCATCCAGCCGCCGTCGACCTTACGGCCATCCCCGACTTTTGTGGCGAAGACGGACGCGCCAACGACCGTCGGGCCGACCCAGTCTCGCGTGTCTTCAAGAACTTCCTTGACCACCTCGGCATCGAGCGCCAGCAGGTTTTTTATCCCTACTGCGACAAAGCCGGCCCAGCCGGCCGATCCATCCGCTTCGCCCAGGGTGGCAATAATGTCGACCAGATCCCGTGTGCCCAGCGCGTAGCCACCCCATTCAGTGGGCATGGCCATCTTGTAGATACCGATCGCCTCGAGCGCCGTGAGCACATCCGGCGTCAACGCCCCAATCTGCTCGCCTTCGCGCGCCTGTTCCCGAATCAGGGGAATGAGTGCCCTGGCCTTATCCCGAATCTCGCGGCCCAACTCGCTCAGCCATTGCGACTCGACCGGCGCCGCCGGGACAAAGGGCGGCATACCAGGCATTGGGGGTAATCCAGGCACGGGGGGCATCCCGGAAACGGGAACTCCGGGCGCAGACGGCATACCGGGCATTGGCGACAAGTTACTGGACATCGTTGAGCTCCTCTTATTTTGGCCAAGAATTTCGGCTGCAACCAGACTGTACTGTACAGTACAGTCCTGTCAATTGCTTTTTTTGAAGGAAAGGTCGTTAGGTTCCCTGAAGAACGACGCCTATCTAACTAGTTGATTAGTAATGAGTTATTTATCGAAAAGCGAGTGTCGCCCGGTGCATTTGATGCACTTCCCCAAAGCGCCACACAAGCAAGCCATAACGCTGTAGGAGCGGCGCGAAGGTCTGCGTTCTACGGATCCGAGGCGGTTATGAGGTCGCAGTCATCCGAGCGGGTACCGTCTCTTCGAGAGGTGGTTGGAGCTTCCACGGTCTCGGGTACTTCGGGAGCATGGCCGCGAGAATGACCGCGATCACGCCGATGCCGATGAGCACCAGAAGGGGAACGGTGTAGCTGCCGGACCCTGTCTTGACAGCACTGACGAGGTACGGCGACACCGCCAGGGCCGGCGACGTGATCGCGAGGGTCAGGCCTTGCAATGCCGCAAAAGACTTCAACCCAAAGTACCTGGCGATCAATGTCGGGCCGAGTGTGGACTCTGCACCGGTTGCGAAACCGAGCAATGCCATGGAGACATAGAGAAGCAAAGCAGAACCGTTGTTGAAGAGCGCGAGCGCCAGGCCGATCGGCACCGCCGCGAGGAGCACGGCCACGACCCATGGACGGCTTGCCCGATCGAGGACAGCCCCGGCGGCGAGCAGCCCGACAACCGACGTGCCAAAGAGCACGGACAACGCCAGGGACACCGTGGCTGGATCAAGGCCAACCTGACCGTAGAAGTCCACTGCGTTCAGGCGCATTGCAATGGGCCCTGCGGCAGCGAGTGCAAGGAACAACGTGATGAAGATCCACGCACGCGTCGAAATGGCTTTCCTGAACGGCACGCCGGGCATATGGACATCCACGGTCCTGGGCATGACCACGGCTGCGGTTACCTTCGGTTCGGAGACAAGCCAGAGGACAGCCGGGATCCCGATGACGGCGATCGCGCCTGCGATCACATAATAGGTGCCGTCCCAGCCGAGTCCGGCGAACACACCGGGGTCGACAGTGGGAACCACTCCTACGGGAGGTGCATTCGCGGGCATACCGCCGTTCATGCCTGGCATTCTCGGGAGCGACGCTGGAACATTGCCGTTCACGAGCCACTGAAACAGCGGAGAGAAAACCGCGCTAAAGAGGCTGGATGCCACCCCGACGAGGCCAAAACCGATCCCGCGGTGCTCGGGAAACCACCCGGAGATGACCTTGAACGCGATCCCCAGGCTCGCACCGAACCCGAAGATCGAAGCAAGAATGAGCAACGTTCCCAGCAACCAGGGCGAATCCACGGAAAGGGGGATAATCGCCGTAGTCATCGCGTACAGGAGCAGCGCCGGAAACGCAGCACGCTGGGCCCCCAGCCGATCAACCCATACGCCGACGAAAGGCAGGATCAGCGGGCCGATGATCAAGGGCAGCGTGACGAAAAGAAGAATCGCTTCCGGCGGCGGCGTGCCGGTCTTCATCGCGAACGCCGGCACCACGAACGGAGTGAGTGCCGAAAGGCCGGCCGGGCCGATGGCCACAAGGATGAGACTGCCGATCAGTGCTGCCTTGGCTCGGCCGGACGCGTTCATGAAGTCGGTGACGTACTGCTTCCAACTGACTGTCGGTGGAGCGCCGTCGCGGGTCGGTATTGTTCCACCTGATGAATAGGGGGTAGCGGGAGACCCCGTCGGTACAGATAGATTCGCTTGAGACATCGGAACTCCTTGAACTCACTGAACAACTGGCGTCGACGGTGACGGCCGAGCTATTCAGTTATTGTTCGCGCTATTGATTATTGTTATTGGAAATGGCGATCGGGTGCTCTAACGCAACGAGTCTAAACAGGTGATGGCGCCCTCCCAGGTGGTGGAACCTGTGCCTGCCCGGCTCCCGACGCAGGCGAACTCAGGGCTGCAATCATCGGAAAGGGATCCAGGCCAAACATCGCCCGTCCGTTGATTTCCGCCATCGGATCGATGCGGAACGCACCGTGCGTGGCCAGCACATGAATGTCGCGCACGGCGCGCTGCAGCGGATTGCTCAGAACGACGGCTGACGAACCGAGGGCCAGCAGCAAGCCATCGACCACACGCAAGCACTCGTGGATTTGGTGGACAAGATCCATCGTGATCTCGGGCTCATCCCAAGGGAAGAATTCCTCCTGCGCGAGTGCGCGCCGGTCGATCTCGTCGGCATGGCGCCAGAGCACAGCATTGGCCCCATTGATGACCGCACGGGCCTTGGCCGCGACGACCTGGATCGACGCCATCTCCGACATCGTCTTGTAGGGAAGGTTGAATGGCGGTCGTTTCGCCGCCTGCTCGATGAACGAGTCGAGGGCGCCCTGGGCGATGCCGACCGCCAGTGCAGCGAAGGAGCACGTCGTGGCGACCATGCTGCCAATCGGGCTGTGCTTGAAGGCCAGTCCGGAATACTTTCCGCGCAACTCATCCGTCAGTCGTGGCAGGTCGTTGGTGTGGACGACGCGGTAGTCCGGCACGAAGACCTCCTGCTCCGCTCGGACACTGTTCGAGTTCGTCGCTTGCAGCCCCATGACATTCCAGTCGTCGACGATCGTGTATTGGTCGCGTGAGAGGATGCCCATCGCGCGCCGACGCTCTCCGCTTGCCCCATCGTCGTACTCGAACCCAACGGCCCCCCACGCAGCGTGTTTGCAGCCGCTGCCGAAGGACCATTTGCCCTTCACCCAATAACCGCCGTCGACCTTGCGCCCATCGCCGACCTTCGGCGCAAAGACGGTAGCGCCGAACATGATGGGCCCGACCCAATCGGTGATGGACGCGAAGACTTCATCGCGGGCCTTCGAGTCAAAACCCAAGGCGTTCCTCGCGGCGCTTGAGACGATCACGAGCCAGCCGGCCGAGGCATCACCCTGACCGAGTGCTTTCACAACTTCCGCGGAATCGCGTGCGCCCAACGCGTACCCCCCCAGTTCAAGAGGGATCGTGATCTTGAAAGCCCCGACGCGGTCAACCGCCTCGAGCGTGGCCGGCGCAAGCGCTCCGAGCTGCTCGCCTTCGGCCGCATGCTGGCGCAGCAGCGGCAGCATCTCGAGGATCTCATCGCGCATCCGACGCCCCACCTCGCTGAGGTATGGCGACTCGGCAAATTTCTGCTGGTGGGCCGAAGGCCCTCCCAGCGACGGCAATCCAGAAGGGGGCCCCCCTACGGGCGGTTTCATTTCCAAGGTCATCAGTTGTGCCCTACTTTTATTGTGGTTGAGAGTCACGTCAGGACTTGCAGCTTGGGTATGTTCAACTCCCCATCGGGTTCTGACCGGGTACCACCTTGCGGAAGGTGCTCCAGTGTTCGGCGATCTTGCCGTTGTGGACCCTGAAGACGGTGAGGATATTCCACTGGTAAGTCGCGCCCGGCACGACTGGATCGGGCGCGAGTTCACGCATCATGAGGCAGCCGACCTCGCCGTCGAGAATGACACTCACCACCGGCGGCGGCGTCGAGCCGACGATAGGCACAAGCCTGAATTGCTCAATGAGCTTGTCACGGCCATGGCCGAACGCGTTCGGGTCGTGCTGGATGTAGTCCTCGGCGATGTACTTCGTCATCACCTCGGCGACCCGTTCCTGCACCACATTGTCACGGACTATCCGGGAAAGATCGGCTTCGAACTCGATAAGCAACCGCTTGATCGCAGTACGCTCTGGCGACGGGTCGGCGGCGACAGCAGCCTTGAATTCGTCGTTATCGAGCCAGTTGGTGTAGATGGCGGGATCGCTGATCTCAGCAATGCCGTTAACGATCGTGAATCCGCTCACTGGTGGGGTCCTCCCTTCGGACCACCGGGCACAGGCGGTACATCGTGCATGGGCGACAAATGACAGACCATCTTCAGCTCCTCTTATTTTTTTGATCAAGAACTTCGACTGGCATTAGGCTGTACTGTACAGTACAGTCCTGTCAAATGTTTTTTGCGGGGTCGGGAGATAGCGCTTTCCTGGAATACAGCCAGGAGACTAAGCCTTTGATCGTCCCCGTTTATACGTTATAAGGCCGGTGACGGTCGGCGCCCTCGCGCGCCCCTCCAAGCACCTGAATAGACCGCAGCACTTACGGTAGGACCTGAACAATGCCTCACCCGCAACCCCAGATTTCCCGGCCAAAACGAGCGCTGATCATGGCCGCAGCCGTCGATCTTCTTTTGGCTAACGGGTACGAGCGAACGTCGATGGACGCCGTGGCGGCCAAGGCTGGCGTTTCAAAAACAACGGTGTATGCGCACTTCTCCGATAAGCTCGAGCTATTCCACGCAGTCATGGCAGAGGCCGCGTCAGACTTCGCATTCGACCTGGGCAGCGTGGTGGAAAGCCGATCGGTAGCCGATCCGCAAGAGCAACTGATCATTGCGCTGATCGAAGTGGTCAAGGCAGCATCGGCCCCTCAGTTGACCGCCTATTTCCGGGTGCTCATTTCGGAGATCGATCGACGCAGCGAGTTGCAGGCCATTTTTGAGCGGGTTCAGTCGGGGATGCCGGACGTGATCCGGATCCTTGCCTCGCTCATCGTCGAAGTGGCCAATACCCGCGGTTATCGTGTCGAAGACCCGGAGCGATACGCCACGCTGCTGATTCGATTGACTGCACCCGGCACCCAATTCGACACCCTCGTTGCGAACTTCCGCCCGTCGGACGAACTGTTAGCCGCCCATATCAGGCTCATCGTGGACATTTTCTTCGATGGGATAGGCCCCAAGAACAACGAGGCGAAAGTCGCCACCCTACCGCCCGTCTACGTGTACCCCATTCGGACGTTATAGGCATAACGTGCGGCTAGCGCGCCTTGTCACCTCTGGGCATGAAAAAAGCCAGCGCCGCCGCGGCAATGAACAGCGCCGGCACATCGCCGAGTAAATGCCCCATATGCCGGGTCCCATCCATCTCGACGTCGAAGGACTGCACGGCCATGATCGCGCCGTGCA
>Ga0255334_1001103_pt1 | contig 14068 bp, 34 predicted proteins | sample EtOH5_35cm_T3_12_FD_202080 | JGI IMG/M metagenome (GOLD analysis project Ga0255334, IMG submission 202080) | Sandy soil microbial communities from University of British Columbia, Vancouver, Canada - EtOH5_35cm_T3_129 | ecosystem: Engineered > Artificial ecosystem > Sand microcosm > Unclassified ...
AGAAATGTAATAGACTTCATCTTTTGCTACCAGCTTTGGTTCCATTTTACTGGGTTTCTTTTTTGTAGTTGCCATGATTGATTGTTTTTAAATTAATTCTTCTAATTTGTTGATTACAGTTTCAAGATTTGCGTTGTGGTTTCTGTAATATTCCAGATGGGTTTCTATATCATAAATAAGCCCGTTCCCTGTCGGAATAGACGCTTCTTTGCCCATTTTTTCAGGAACATTTGTATCTTTTAGCCGATGTCCCAAATTGTGTAATCGTTGAATCAGACCGGCATAATAGCTGTTATTTTCCTGTAGCGCATTGTCAATTCTTTGAATATCGCTTACTCTTTGGATTTCTGATGCTGTTTGTACTGGCATAATTGTAAATTTTAAATTGTTAATTGATTATATTTTATGAGAGTTAGTAATCAAAATAAAGATTGTTGCATGATGGCATTGTTGTACCTCTTAACGGCGGCATCGTAATAGTCTTTGTCTATTTCACACCCTACAAAGTCAAACCCCATTTGATGTGCTGCTATTGCGCTGCTACCGCCCCCCAAGTGGGTGTCAAGTATTTTGTCTCCAATTTTTGCGTAGTTGTGTAAAAGCCATTTATACAGGGCTACTGGTTTTTGGGTTGGGTGGATGCGCTCTTCTTTGTTTTTCATATCCTGTTGCCTAAAACCGTCCCAAACTATTTTAACTATCCTTGCATTACCATTAAATGATGTCCATGCTAATTCTCCATCTGAATAATTATCTACACTTACATCCTTATCCCAAAATATAAATTCCGTACAATTGGGCATTATGCTGCTAAAATGATTATACCCCCATACAATTTGATTTTTGCTAACTCTAAATAACTCATTAAAATATTCTTTCTTTGGGGTATTGTTGTTTGCCTTTCTTGTATCTCCAAGCCTTTGCATCCTCCCATTGGGGTTTTCTAATCTTTTAATCCCATAAGGTGGGTCAACAATAGCCAAATCAAAGGCTTTATCTGGCAGTGTTGCCATATAGGTCATGCAATCAATATTTAAAAGTTCTACTGCCATAATCATCCTTCAAAAAACCATTTGTTTCTGGAATCGCAGTTTTCATTATAAAAAAGTATTGGCGGGGTCGGGTATTGTCTTTCTATTTCTCCAACATCAAACATATTCCCATACCTGTCCCTGTAAAACTGGCTACCATCTGGTAAAACGCAAAAAGTCATATCAGGGTGGTTTCTCTTATGTAGCGCATTATTACAACACTCCGAAAAAGTCATTATAGTTTTTCTGTTTCTGGTGGGGTTCGATTCGCTTTTAGCCATTGGTAGCTTGGTTTATTCGTTGTCTTATTGATGCGTTTCTTTGTTTTTGATATTCTGATCGGTATAAAATACTATTTAAGATTTTTGGGTAAACTTGAAAATAGCTTGCTAATTTACCATGCTTTTCTGCCCACACTTGCATTATTTTTTTTCTTCCGGCTATTTCAAAATACTTCCCATATTCCAACTCATTGCCGAACTCATCATACAAATAAACATATCCTCCTAACGATGTCATTTTATTTTTATTTTATCACAATCAACAACAATAAACAAAGTTTGGTTTTTCTTAGAATCTTCCAATATAAATAATCTCTTTTCTGCAACAACAAACCTACCACTCTCTAATATAATTGTTGGTCTTTCATTTTTCAAAATCATTGTAGCATCTTCTTCTGGTATTATCTTTTGCTTTGCCCCTGACACCCCTTTTGCTTTCCCATTCTCATACATTATTAAATGATAATTCTTGCTCATATTTTTTTACCAAACAATTTAAACCCCAAAATAATCATCAGGGCAAGACACACAATAACAAAAATCAAAACCGGGTCATTCATCTTCTAATATTTCATTTTCAAAATCAATATCTTCTTCTGGTTCTATTCTTGGGAAATACTTATAATCATAATCTATATTCCCCCATCCGTCTTGCGGGTAATCTGATAGATCACTGAACTCTCTTGGGTCACTACTCATGGCTTCTTAGGTTTATTCTTATCGTTCCATTCTTTTATTGCATCTTGAATTGTGGCATTGAATATTGCTTGGAAAAACTCCCATGCTCTTGCTGAATATTTATCTTTATAGGGGTCAGAAAATTTTAGCAAGTCAGCAATGGAAATAAATTTAGTTGTATCAGTTAATTGTTGAGCAGTTGTATCTTTTTTATTTTGCCCCCAACCAATAATGGAAATTAGCAAGATGGAAGTGGTGAGTGTGAATTGTTTTATCATGTAGTTTGTTTTTGAGGATTGTATATTAGTTCTTGACCAGAAAGTGAAAAAATTAAATTCTGTAATTGATGGAGGTATTTGATTTCATTGAAATAATTATAATTATCTGATAGGCTTATTATACCAACATTTACCTGCCCTTTAAATAATGGGTCAAACTCTATAAATAAATCAGACCCGTTCCCAATAGGCAAGCCTATACTATAATTAATTTGATATTCTTTATCTTCATCATCGTGCCTAAACCCACAATCAATTAATATCTCTGGTGTAAGTGGTATAGAATCCCATTGAGAGTTATTTGATATACCAAACAATTCCGCAACAGTTTTTATCTCCCCTTTATAAGACACTAAATTGCTTATTCTTAATTCATTTGCATTTATACTCATATATCGTCTTTAAAATTTAATTCTTTTTCAAGATATGGTGTCGGGGAAAAAAATTCAACGTCCTCAAAATAATTAATATCATCCGCTGCTTTCAGTAGCCTATTCATGTCGTTGAATGCTATTTCTGAATTTTGGTAGAGATGAACAAGTTTCCCAATTCGTTCATTCTTTTCCTTCCATGTTAGTTGTTGGTACTTTTCGTGATTTGCCATAATTAATTCATTTTTTCATTTACCAATGATTCGTCTTGGCCTTCTATGCCCCATTTTGAAATAACCAACCCACCATCTAAGTTTTTATATTTTACTGGCTGAATAACGATTGGGTCATAAACCAACTTGTACCCATCTTTCACTTCATAACCAGAAGTGTTGAAATCTTTTTTTGGGGCGCAAATTTTGAATGGTGGTTTTTGTTTTGCTGTCTCTTTTAATTCTTCCGTTGCTCTTGTGCCGTAGTCCAAATGTAGCGTACCATCAAGAAATGAAAAGCTCGGAGCAAATAGTCTTTGCCCCACCATTGAACTCCACAAACTAAAGTACGTATCTTCGTAATAATCTTCTTCTCTCAATTTAAACGCCTCTATTTCGGTTAAATTCTTTTCAGGGATAGCCCCTAAATAGTTTTTGCTTTCTCCATACAACAAACCATACTTCTTACAGATAGCTTGTATTTGTTCTTCTGAAATAAATTTATAGTTAGGGTAATGTAATTGGTAATATTCAATAGCCTCAATAGTTTCTTTTGCCTTTTCTTGTCTTTTGAACATTTCTTCGGCATCCTTAATTGGCTTTGCGGTATTGAACCCTATCTTATGTAATCTTTCAATAGTTTTTGTATCATTTACTACGGGAGCAGATACGATAGCTTTTGCTTCGGCAAGTAATTTTTCAGAAGCAGTATCAAATTTTTTGTGAATTTTTCTGATTGTTTTTTCCATGATGTTAATTTTTAAAATTTGTTATTAAAATAAATTTTGTTGAACAAGCTGTTTAGTGAATATTTCTATTAGTTTTCCTTTGGTTATTGGTTTGGGTACATCAACATAAAATTCTACATATTTTCTTTTTCCCTTATCATTACAAACCCATCGCTTACTACATTTCCCTGCAATTTCCAGATCACGCAAACGTCTTGGTTCTTTTCCATATTTTGTAACAACGGTTTTAGCAGTTAGTCTTTCCCCTCTAATCATACAACCCAATAAGAACACTGCATCACTTTCAAATTTATCATGGTTTTCTTGAAGATGTTGTGCGGTATCTTCTGAATTTTCTTTTTGGTGTAAAATAGTGTCCGGTATCATGGTTGTAAATTATTTACTTCTATAGCATTTGTAAGTCTTTGCTCCCATTTGTCAATAATTGGGTAAACAATATCCATCTCTTCCTCTGTCATAGAGTTGGAATTTTCAATGGTTATATCCATTAAAATATCCTTTATCATTCTTACTTTATGCAAATCGGTTGTATCAATATATTCTTGTTCTGTCATGGTTTGGTTATTTTAAAATTTTGTACCATTTTGGTTTTTTACCAAAATAAACAATAGGCATATCCTCATTACCCATTCCATTAAACTGACTTGCTGTTGGGTCTATAATCTTACCATTAGGTAGGGTTAGCCAATAATGACCGATAACTATTCCTTTGTTGTGGCTATTCAACTTTATTTCTCCTTCAGTTAATTCGTTTTCACACCCACACAATCGCAAGAAGCTACTTAAAGGAGCGCAAATAGCGTAACACATTTTCAATGGGCTTCTTTTACCTAAAATACCTTTCCTAAAAGATGTTGCCGTTTTTATTATTTCCTTTTCTGTCATTTTAAAGATTGTTTCAGTTCAGCCATAGTTCCTTGTATTCTCATAAGGGTATTTGATAATTGGTCTTCCACTGAAGATCGGGTATTATCTCCCAACCCTTTATATACTAAATGTTCATTTTCCCTGTATTCTATTAAAGCCAAATGCCTATCATCCCTATACTTATCAAACAAACTCATAAACTTTGTAACTGAAATGTCTTCTATAATACCGTATTTCCCCCTAACAAGCCCCTGCAAAAAAAGAACTAAATCTTCAAGTGATAAATTATCTTCATCACAACTATTTAAAATTTCTTCAGCAATATTATTAACCAACACACCCACTTCATTTTTTTTTGCCTTAAAAGACATTTTTTCAAAAGCAAGTGCCAATGCTCCCACTACCAATGCAGTAGCTTTCATAAAATCTTTTTCAAATAACGCAGGAAGCCTTTCAGATAAAGGGACGGATAAAACTGCCGGATAATTTACTTCTCCTCCCTTTGTCTTATACTGCTTTAAGATGGTCGCTATTTGCCGGTTGTCCCCCGCCTCCATTGCGAGACATAAACTCTTTGACCGATTGCTCTCTAACGCTAACTGGTGGTTCTGTTTTTGTAGTTGATTGTTTTGTTGATTTTCCATTTACTGATGGTTGTTTAAGTTGATAAAAATCCATCCACCCCCTGCTAATACTTTGGTCAATGATTCGGGACGCTTTTTCTTCATCCCCTTCAGAAACTTCGCATAATCTTTTTAATGCCATTTGCTCTGAAATAACACCTTTATACTTAAACTTGTGTTCTTCCCACCTGAAGGCTTTCCAAAGTTCCCATTTTTCTAAAAAAGAATCGCTAAAAGGGTTAATTACATTTTTAGGAATTGTCATTGTTTAATTTTTTATAGGTGAAAAAGTAAAATTGCTAACGGTGAAAGTTCTCATGTTGTAGGTAGTAAAGGTGTTTCTTGTAACCCCTAACCCCTTAAAGAGATTACAAGAAACATTCTCTGTACTGCCAAATTGCTTAACGGAGCCAAGCCCCACGTCGTTTCGGTTCAGGCAGGATAGTGTTTCACGTCCATGCACCTGATTTAAAGTACGCACCCATCTCCCTTATCATCGGTTGCTATAGAGGCTTCTTCAGCTTATACATTATAGTCGGCATACGGTTGATGTCCTTTCGGGCAACCAGTAAGGGTGTTCCAGAAAATAATGGGTGTAAATAACAAAAGCCCGATAGAGTTACTACCGAGCCTTGTTAGCTTTAAGAAGATATAAAAATCTTTCTACTATGGAGACCTGATGGTCTTGAGAACAAAAATACAAAAAGTTTGCCATAGTAAAAAAAAGTTTTTAATATCGAAAAGCACAGCTAAGATAATTCTCTTTTTCAATTTTCCAAATATTTCAGAGAACTTTTTTTCCCAAAGGGTAGAAACAATTTCTCAAAACACAACAATCCATAAAAAATATACCACCCAAAACACAATAGAAAAGCAGATTACCCATCGGCAAAAATAATCGGATGTAGTGTAGTGGGGTTTCAAAATTTGTGGGTTTAAAAAATATTATTTCATGTGTGGTCTATCTTCCATGTAACTTATTGGGTCATCGTAAAGCTCTCTTTCAATAGTCTTACCACATTTATCACACTTCCATTTAACAATTACTCCGAGACTTGGATTGCTCTCTCCAAAAATGTAAACAGAAAAGTCTTTTAAAAAATCCCATACTCTTTATATTTTAATCTTCTGGTTTAATTTGTGATAGGTATTGGGTGTATTCTGAAAGAGTAGCTGGAATAGTATATTCATTAAAGACTCGTTTGCTGTAACCAGCACTTTCCCCGTAATAAAAATTAAATCCTATGTCATAAACGTAGCAATCTACTTCAACGACCATATCTTCAATCCGTATATAGTCTGGCATATCTTCCCGTTCCCTTTCTTCCCACCATTGAAGGGGTTTGAATAGATGAGGATAGTTGTCCGTTTCTGATTTTGTAATCCAATTTTTACCATCATATTCAAACCACTCATATCTTAACTCGCCATGTATTTTTTCAAACGTTAATATCTTACCAGTTCCGAAAGGGCTTCCCGGATAGTGCATATCCTGATACCCAATACATTTTACCCTCGGCTTCATTAACTCACTTACCAGTTGTTGATCGTTGTTTTGTTTCATGGTTAATGCGTATTTGTTATGTCGTTAATAAATTCCTTTAAAAGTTTTTTCGGACTATGCTCTTTACCATTCCTGTCAATCCAACACTGCTTTGCAATCGAGTATTTGTATTCGTTAAATGATAGCCATGCTGCAAAATCAAAATAAGTTTTTTGGGTTATCTTTTTCATGGCTTTTTGAACTTTTCAAATCTCATTAAAAAACTATCCTTTTCAAACTCTGAAATAAATCCAAAATAGTGTAAAACCCTTACAGCATCCTTTAGTTTTTTCAGATTACGCTTTTTTGTCTTTGTCATTTTCATGGTTTTTTGGTTGAGGGTGGTGGAGGGATGGGCATCCAGTGGGTAACAGTTTCCATCATTCTAAACCCAAACTCATCTACAAATCTTTCTCTTTGTTTATGAATTGATGTCCCTACCGTATTTAATCTTGAAGTCCATACAATCGTTTCGTGATTGCCTCCCATTACTGGCTGCGATAATTTTCGTTTCCCCCAAACCAAAACATTCTGCTCATAATCTGGCAACCTATCCTTCACACTTATCCATTGTTGATCGTTGGCTGGCTGCTTCCCGTTTTCTGTATTCATAGTTGAGAGTTTTTAAAGTAATGGATAACGTTCTCTTAAATCTTTTGCTAACTCCGGGATGAACGGCTCAATAGCATTTGCGTAAGCATGAACTCCAATACGGCAGGCTTTAATGTGGTTGATGTCTTTTCCACCCTTGTCCAATCGCATTACGAAATATTCTGCATCCTTATCAACTGGCTTTTTAACAAGCTTTGGAAATCCTCTTTCTCCCCCGTTTCTATCAGACCAGCCTAAACCTCCATCTTCCAAAACTATTTTCTCAATATGATAACGCTGGTGCAACCCATTTGGGTTAACAATTTGTGATGGGATTTTTTCTGTACTCATACTATTTATTTTTTATTGGTTAAATAAAATTTATCATGGGTTATAGTCCCATTATTTTTTTAATATCATTATTCAGGCATTCAACCAATTCAATGTAATTTTTTCTTTCATCGGCTGTTAACATTCCCGATGATTCAAAATATCTTTTAGCGGCCATTTGTCTTTGTTCAAGATAGGGGATAATATGAGATATGGTTCTCATCCCACCAGTATATGCAATGTGCATCTTATTTTCAACCTCCATTAAATTACTTACTGTATTCATACTATTTATTTTTTATTGGTTATGCGTGTTATAGATTATTTTCTTTTGCAAAATCATTCCATCTTTTTTCTTGCGGATGATTATATGTTAGCCAAAGGAGGTTGCTAATTTTTGATGTCTTAGTTCTTTCTTCGCCCAACAATCCCTTTAATCTTTCAATTTCTTTTTCTTTTTCCTGTAGTTCAGCTTTTAAGTCTGTAGCAATAACTCCTAACTCCATTACCTGCTTATAATTTGTTTCGCTGGCTTCTTTGTATTGCTGATTATCTTCTTCTACTTTACAGAGCCATTTTTTACAAGCTGCTTTCATAAAAGAAATATCATCTTCGGTATTATTCCATGTATATTCACAATGCCTATTATTATGAAATTGAAAAACTATTTCTTCGCCAATCTGTTTATGGTTTGGCAATCTTTCACTTACTTTCACCCATCTGTAAATACTATTGTCTTGTGCCATTGGTTATTTATTTTGAATTATTGTGAGTGCTTGTTTTTCCAGCTTTTGTTTTTCATGGCATCTCAGTTGCGACGCTCCGTTCATCGTTCTGTTCATTGGGCATCAATATTCTTCTTGATGCAATGATTTTTCTGATAACAAATAATCAATTTCATCAATCTTTTTTAACAATTCATCGGTTTCATTTTTTATGAAATTTGGAAGCATAGAATTAAATATTTCCTCGGTTTTCACATTACCAAACTTTATATCCTCCTTTCTATACCGGGAAGCGTACATCTCCCTAACGTCTAATATCTCCGGGAAATTATCTTTCCCAATTAATGATACTATCTCGCATTGTTTTTGATATGCGGTTAATAGGTGATTCCGAAGATTCCATGCAGCCCTTTCTTCAATCCGTTGTTGTAAAGTAGTTTGTTCCATAATTTTAATTTTTGATGCAGTTGGTTAAAAAATTATTTTCTATACTTACTTCTTCTTTTTTCATTGCTTAGTGTTTAGTAGGTTGCCTAACTTGATTACGAAATATTCCTTGTCTGGTTCTGCTCCCCATTCTGGTTTGCCTGTACCAATTTCTATATCTAAACACTCAACTAAAATCTTTGGGTGCTTGTCATGAAAGTTCCCGCCATTCACAAATTCAACTGCATAAAATTCTTTACAATCATCGAAGGCGTTATTAGCAGGGGTAAGACGTTTAATCCAGAAAGGTTTTATCTCCCTATATTCTTCTTTCTTTTCACCAGAAGCGATCATGTCAAACCATTTTTTCTTTAATGTCAGATGTAGAACTTTCATACTGTTTTAATTATTTAGCTTTCCTTTTGGTTTAGTGGTGAGGGGGTGTTACATCATAAGAACAGGCTTAAATTTTTCGCCCTTTATCCCACTTACTATTGACGAGCATACTTCCATTTGTGCCACTGCAACATTGGCGAGCATATAATCCGGCACTTCAAAAAGGTTGTCGATGCTGTGTCGATTAATTAGATTTGTTAGCTCTTTTTTAAAAGCCACAATCTTGTCTGTTCTATCAAAAGATTTTTGAATTTCTTCCATTTCTGATGCTGTAAATTCTTTCATATCATTTTCATTTTATTATTGTTTAAAATAAGAGAGTTGTGGTTAGGTAAGAGCATTAATTCTCCGATATTTTCTTATTAGGGTGCAAGCACCTCGGAATAACCCTCGTCACTTTTGCTCGTAAGGGCTTTTCGTTTATAGACTTCGATTCCCTTCCACAAACTCTCTTTTATTTAAAAGAACTTAAAAATGAGTGTGCTGAAACTTGTACTTCGTTTCGTTCACGGTTGGATTTACCAATAGTTTTAGAGCCAACACTGCCTATAAACTGCACACTCAAAGAACTTTCAATCACTACTTGGATATTTCTTCCCAAAATTAGGTTCTGTGAAAAAGTTTTTTGTTTTCAGCAGGGGCTTTTTCTTTGCCCGTTTCTTTTTAGGACTTGGGGGTTTCTTTTTCATTGGTTATATTTTTCAGGTAAAATCTCTTGAACAATTATGTCGGGGAGTTTTGCTTTTTCTTCACGGGTAAGGAGTGGGTATAGGATATTTAATCGCTTACATACATACGGCCAAATACGCATCTGCGCTGCTTTTTCAAAGGAGCTATCATACTTACTATGGCAACTATTCCCCCAAAAGCATAATTCAATCCAGTTTAAATCATGCGTACTTATTGAAGGGAACATATTATCTCTTTTTGGTAAAATATGACATATTGAATGCCTGTAGAATTTATCATCATGCTTGCCTGTTTTACCCCCACATTCGGCGCATACGCCTGTCATTTCCTTCCTTCTTTCTTCAAACCACAAATCCAATTTATTATCACTCCCTTCTTCTTTTTGTTCTGCTAATTTCTGTTTTCTTTTTTCACTAACCTTTGAAATGACATATTTTTTCTTTTCCCGCAAGGGTCTGTTATTAAAAATGTGTTCTTGTCTTTTCTTCAAATAATCGTTCATGCAACAAATATAAGGTGGAATTATGTGGAACTCCAAATTTATTTTTGGATTTTATTAATTTCGGGTGTAATATTGTGCCATCATGGGGAAAAAAGTAGAAAAGAAAATCGAATACGAATCAGTAAAAATCAACAAGCAAATCGTTGGTTTAGTGAGGGAAAATAAGAAAAAGACCCGCATTCCCATAAGTGCATTTTTTGAGAATGCAGCATTAAAAGAATTAAAAAAATAAACTATGTATGACAAACCAAAGGTGACTATTGATTTGGATGAATATAATAGCCTATTAGACGAAAAGAATAGAATTGTGGGGGACGAGTATGTTAATATGGCTAAGATTGTAATTGCATCCCTATTGAATAATAGAATGGATGCAAGAAGGACTTCTGATGAATTGAAAGCAAAGGGTATTTCATTTATTTTAAATACAGGACTATCTGATATGCCGATTTCCCCAGACAATATCATTATTATGAAAATAAAAAAATAAAAACTTCCCAATAATGGCAAAAAAACTCAACCCCGAAGATTTAATAGAATCCTTCCAGTCCCTTTCTATTGAGCAACAATTAAAAGTAAAAGCCCAAATAGACAATATCCTTTCAGAGAAAAAGAAAGAAGCAAAAATCCTTTTGGAAAAATTACAGAACGTAGATGAAATAGAAGGGTAACCACTCTTTGTATAAATAAATGTTTTTCATGTTTGCTGTTCTATAAATCAACTACTACATAATAAACTGTTACTTAATTAGTTACACCACTTTTAACACAATTACTATAACTTTCATTTCTGTTTGTTTCATGGGTTAGGGGTAAACTCGGATTTCTATTGCACTGTTTGTTAAATACCCATTAACATAGCTCCCCGCTATGTTCATTGTGTTAATATACACAAAGCCGGGGTCTGAAAATGCTGCTAATTGAGTATCGAGTCCATCCATTGTAACGAATACTATAGTTTTATTAGCCGGGAAAGTTCCGCTAAGTCTAAACCGACCAACATCGAGATAAGCAGACGTTGGAGTTTCCCCAAGAGTATTCTGCAATATTGTAAAAACAATAGGGTTGGTTCCGCTTTGCGCCATCAAAGCCGTGTAAACCAAATACCCCAATCCACCCAGATCAGCAATATCCTGTGTAGTGGTTTTCTTGTTGCCTCCTGCCTGATAAACCGGAACTTCTTCTGTGCCATCCAATGCCCCTGCTGCGGAAAGTCCATTAATATCCAAAGACCCACCACCTCCAATCTGCGTTATTACTTCAAATGTTGCCATGTTGAATGTTTTTAAAAAAAAGAATGTTCCGGCTTTGGCCTAAATAATCCAATAATACCGGAACAAGTCTTATGGAAATGGGATGAATATTGGATTTTAAAAACGGCTTGAAAGCAAAACTATACTTTGTTATTAAAATATTTTTGGATAAGAAAACAAACTTACTATCTTTGGCTATCTACTGATATGTTATAATGTATTATCTATAATGGCTGCAATATATTTAGAAAAACCACCGGAACACATCTACAAGTATCTTCTAAAAATTCAAGGGGAAGTAAAGTCGTCTAAGGGCATTGCGGTTTATTCATTAGAAAAAACGGTGTATAAAATAATTGAGGAACACAAAGAGATTAAAGATCAAAAAAAATGATTAATTATATTTATTTAGATGGGGTACAATACAGGCGCAGCCTTCGTGACCATCCTCTATACATGGTGTGGGCAGCAATAAAAACGAGATGCTATAATGGTAGATGCCCAACATACCATCTGTATGGTGGAGCAGGAGTTGTTATGTGCCAGGAATGGATTAATAACCCGATAGCATTTATTCAATGGGCTATAAACAGTGGATGGAAGAAAGGGCTGGTTATTGATAAGGATATTATCCCAAAGCGAAAAAATACTCCGCCTCTTATATATTCTCCGACGACATGCAGCGTTGTAACACAAAAGCAAAACATGAACTGTCGTGCTAATAATACATTTGTTGAGTTTAACGGCGAGTCTAAAACATTAAAAGAATGGAGTGAGAAAATAGGCATATCGTATCTTACTATGATGAAGAGGATAAAAAAGTATAGCGTGTCAGATGCCTTAACGAAACCAAAACATATACGTAGGCCAATTAAAGAAGGGTACAAAATTAAAAATAAAAATGTCCAACAAAGAGAAACCATCGTTTAATCCAAAGTTAAAAGAAGTGCATACCCTGCATACAAATTTACTCGTATCAAATGGGTGGGCAAGAATCGGGAGTACATATACGAAAGGAAAGGATAAAATTGTGTTTGACGGGGTACATTGGACATTAAACGAAAAAACAAGAATACAGTTTTTAGAAGATATACCACCCGATGATGACCAAGAAATAAGGGACTACTACGAAACATTAATGAATATCCCATAATAATAAATAAATGATAGTATCTCCGCACAAAGGACAGGGATTAGATGGGACGGTTGTAAGGATATGTGAGCATATTGATTCTCCAATACCAATAGTCCCAATAACAAGAGTCAACGATTTTAAGTTTAATGAAGAGCTTCGCTCCCTGAAAGAGTATATTTTGGCAGACTACATAGAGTATGATTGGAACTGGGATTTAGAAAAATCAGGCACACACTTATTTGGCAAAAACACAAAAGACTTCCACCATTTTGATACAGACGAATGGAGAAAATTTGATGAATGGGTTGGCAATAATAAGCCGCACATTTATTTCAAAAGAGAGCTGCTTAGTGCTGACGCAACAGATAATGTAGCTGCGATAGACTACCCATGCTGGTTGCCAGAAATTCCAGTACAAACTAAAGAACAGTTTAATGATCGTCTACTATCTGTTTTTTATTTTTGGGGCCGCAGCCACGAACAAAGATTGATTTTACACAGTGATATTTGGCGTAATGCTTCATATCGGGGGTATTCCGTTTGTGATAATTTTTTTTACTTTAATAATTTCATCAAAGAAGAAAAGGGAGAAAAATGGGCTTCCATGTGGATGCCGCATTATTGCCGGGTAGATATAAGCGAAGTGATGAAGATTAACGGGGCTGCTAAAATATCCATAGCAATGCCGGGGGCTGGCAGAAAAACATTTCGGGCTACAGGTGAAAGTCCCGTTAATGCTGTTTTAATGATGAAAGAAGATAATCTTGCCTACTCTTATCAATGGCTGCATAACCAGAACTGCATTAAATTTCAAAATTTCGGCGAAGAAATAAGTACAATAATGGAGGCGTTAAATAATCCATTACTTTATGAAATATATTTAGAAAGTGTAGAGAATTGTAACAAATACAGAATTGCCAGATATGTAAAAAATTATTTAATGCCAATTATAAATAAAGCATGAACCCATACACCGTTGTAGAAGAGTTTGAAAAAAGACTTGCCGAATGGTGCGGGAGTAAATATGCCGTAGCGGTTGAGTCTTGTAGTGCCGCTCTTTTTTTATCATTGATGTATAGAACTAAAGTTGAAGGTGAAAATAGTTTGTATGTGGATATTCCGGCAAGAACATACCCTTCTGTACCATGCTCTATTATACACGCAGGGTTATCGCCAAGATTTAATCAAATACATTGGTATGGGGAATATCTGTTGCAGCCGCTTGATATTTGGGATGCAGCATTACGACTAAAACCAGCCATGTATCATGGTGGGTTACAATGCCTGTCATTTCATGTGAAAAAATTATTACCAATAGGAAGGGGCGGGATGATACTTACAGATGACAGAGAAGCCTATGAATGGCTAAAGAAAGCAAGATTTGACG
>Ga0255334_1001104_pt1 | contig 14061 bp, 9 predicted proteins | sample EtOH5_35cm_T3_12_FD_202080 | JGI IMG/M metagenome (GOLD analysis project Ga0255334, IMG submission 202080) | Sandy soil microbial communities from University of British Columbia, Vancouver, Canada - EtOH5_35cm_T3_129 | ecosystem: Engineered > Artificial ecosystem > Sand microcosm > Unclassified ...
CATCGCCCCCTGCCCACGCGTTGGTCTTTTTTGGCGGATACGCCGTCAGTTGCGGCGGTCGACGATATAACGGGCCAGATCGCGCAACGGCTCGGCGGCCGCGTCAAACGGTCGCAGCGCGTGCAGGGCCTGGTCGCGCAGTTCCAGGGCGTAGGCCTTGGCTGCATCGAGGCCAAGCAGGGCCGGGTAGGTCGGCTTGTCGCGAGCGATGTCGGCGCCCTGGCGTTTGCCGAGGGTTTCGGTATCGCTTTCGACGTCGAGAATGTCGTCCTGTACCTGGAACGCCAGGCCGATGGCCTGTGCATACGCCTGCAAGGACTTCAGTTCGTCCTTCTCGGCACGGCCACTGGCGAGGGCGCCGAGTTTGACGCTGACCTCGATCAGCGCGCCGGTCTTGTGCCGGTGCATGGTCTCGAGGGCTTTTTGATCGAGTTTCAGACCGACCGAACCGAGGTCGATGGCTTGGCCGCCGACCATACCGGCCGGACCTGCCGCCAGCGCCAGTGCGCTGACCATTTGCAGGCGAATTTCTGCGTCCGACGAGCTCAGGCGCGGGTCGAGCAGGGCGCTGAAGGCCAGGCTCTGCAAGCCGTCGCCGGCGAGAATCGCGCAGGCTTCGTCGAATTTCTTGTGGGTGGTCGGCTGGCCGCGACGCAGATCGTCGTCGTCCATCGCCGGCAAGTCGTCGTGAACCAGCGAGTAAGCGTGGATCAGCTCCACCGCGCAGGCCGCGCCGTTGGCTTGCTCAGCCTTGCCACCCAGCGCTTCGCAGGCGGCGTAGGCGAGCAGCGGACGCACGCGTTTGCCGCCGTTCATCACGCTGTAGCGCATGGCTTCGTACAGCCGCGCAAGTTCAGGGCTTGGCGCGTTGAACAAGGTTTCCAGTGCCGCATTGACGCGGGCCTGGCTGGTCGCCGAATACGCTGCAATCATTCTGGTTGATCCGCGTCAAAGGGTTCCTCGGCCAACTCGCCATCACGTTCGAGCAGCACTTGAACCTTTTGCTCGGCCTGGGCCAGCGCTGCCTGGCAATCGCGGGTCAGACCGATGCCTTGCTCGAAAGCCGCCAGCGAGTCTTCCAGCGACAGTTCGCCGTTCTCCAGTCGCTCCACCAGCGTTTGCAGGTCGGCGAGGGATTGTTCGAAATCCAGTGCAGCTTTTTTGCGGGCCATGGCGGCGATTTCCGGTTGACGTTAAACCGGCGCGACACTAGCAGACATGGGGGTTATGGGCAAATGAGGGCATTGTTTGTTGTGCGGTTGGTTGGGGGGATATCCGTTTTTGCGGTAACGGCTTCTATGTGGTTCCGTCCTTACGGCGGGTTACTTTGAAAAGCGCCAAGTAACCAAGCGCTTTTGCCCCTTTCGTTCGGTGCCTCGAGGGGACGTGCACCTCAAGATCAAAAGCGGAAGGCGAGCTAACGCTCGGGCTGAAGAGTGGTGAAAGTCAAAAGCAAACGCGATTCCCTGTAGGAGCCGGCTTGCTGGCGATAGCGTCCGTCCAGTCAATAAATTTGTTGGATGACCCACCGCCATCGCCAGCAAGCCGGCTCCTACAGGGGGATGTGTACGATCATAGAAACAGGTCGGCTGGCAGGCCGCCTCGCTTTGCCTTTTGTTTTTGATCTTGATCTGCACCGTACGTCAGGGGCGCAGGCGTTTGGTTACTTTGCGCTTTTCAAAGTAACCCGCCGTAAGGGCGGAACCCATAGCGGCCGTTACCGCAGTAATGGATGTGTACACCCTCAAAAAACAAGTGGCCTGATGCTCAGCCATCGCTAGCAAGCCAGCTCCTACAGGGGGGGCGGGTACACCCGCAGTACAGGATTATTCGGCTCACGCCTCGCTTTCACCGTGATTCCCGCCACAAATAAAGATGTGTCTGATTGTTAAAAACCCGCCAAATGGCTAACCTTCGCGCCTTCAACGACCCAATAGTCACGGGTCTTTCTGACGAAACGCAGTATTTGGATCTGTAACGCGCCGAGGATCAGGCGCAAGGTTTCGTTATGCATGGCAGGAGGCGTCACATGCGTTCATTTTTTCTATGCCTGATAGGGTGGGTCTGCGCAATCGCAGCCTGGGCCGAGCCGACGGCAGAGCTGTCGGAACCGGTGGGCGGCTGGCGCTACAACGGCCTGCTCGATCGAAGCGAAAACCCCCAAGTCGCCTATCCCACACCGCCCATCGACCGGGGCGTGCAGCGCAATCGCACGATGATTCAAGGCCAGCTCAAGGCCATCGGCACGCAACGCGGGCCGCACACGCTGGCAGTCAACGGCAATCCACTGAACCTCTACACCGACGACCAGGGGCGTTTCGCCCGGCCGTATGCATTCGGTGCCGGCTCCAACAGCGTCGAAGTGCGCAGTGTCGAAGGCAAATCCCTCAAGCGCGTCCAATTCTACGAAGCCAACAACCTGCGCACCCCGGCGCGGATTCGCGTGGTACTGGGTTGGGACGATCCGAAAGCCGAGCTCGACCTGCACATCGTCACGCCCGACGGCCAGCATGCGTTCTGGGCTCGCCCGGCGATGAACAACGGCGGAGGCCTGGACCCGGACGGCGTCGACGGTCCCGGTCCGGAAATGTTCACCATGACCGCCCCGCTGCATGGCACCTATCTGGTTTACGTGAACTATTGGGGCAACTTCGGCAGTGGCGGCTATAACTTCGATGAGACCAGCAACCAGAACGAGGTGATCACCTCGCAAATCAATCTGGTGCTCAATGAAAACACCGTCGACGAAAAACGCGAGACCTTCATCGTGCCCCTGCGCGCGATCGGTGACCTGCTGCTGGTCAAGACTTTCAACTATTAAGCATCCCGCACCACGGATGAATTGGGCTTTGTGAAATGAGCGATAACACTGTGACTCCGGCCGCGGCCGCACCCGCTGCCAAACCTTCCCGTCGCTGGCCGGCGCTGCTGGTCGGGTTATGCCTGGTGGCTGGCGTGGCGGCCGGACTTGGCTGGTTCATGCACAAACCCAAGGCGCCGCCCGCAGAGTTGGCCAGCGACAAACTGGGCATGAGCCGCCCGGACGGCTTACTCGAAACCCATTCCTTGAGCCAGTTGCCCAAGGACTTGCTGGCGGTGCCGTTCCTCAAGGAAACCCTCACCGAAGATTTCGTCTTCTATTACGAAGCCCATGCCGATCGCCTCGGCTTGATCGGCAGTCTGCGGCGGATCATCTACGAGCATGACCTGAAGTTGCAGGACAGCCTGATCGAACAGCTTTTCGATCAACCGGCGGATGTGGCGCTGTGGCGGGGGGCGGATGGTCGTCTGAAAGATTTTTTGCTGGTGATGGATCGCGGTGGTCTGGCCAAGGTGCTGGAACCGCTGGCGAAAGTGGCGCTGGATGATTCGCAGCTGACCCAGCTCAGTGAAATCAAGGTCGGTGGCGATGTGGTGCCGCTGTATCAACTGACCTACAACCACAGCAAAGCGCTGCTGTTCGCCTCCCATGGCGACAAACTGGTGGTGCTGTCCAACCCGGCCAAACTGTATGAGACCGGCCACGGTCCGGTCGACGAACCCGGCATGGTCTCGACTGAATCGCTGGAAGCATTGCTCGGCGGCCAGAAACTGTTCCCTGAAGCCTTCGGCCTGCCACCCCGTGCCCCTGAAGTGAAACAACGCCTGTCGGTCAATTCCAGCGTTCTGGCCATGGGTTACCAGCGTTTCATCCCGAACTTCGCCGGCCTGCGCTTCGACATGGACGACAAGGGCTGGCACAGCTTTCTCGCCATGGACGAACTGGAAAACCAGCCGGACTTCGATTTCAAGCCGATCTGGCAAGCCATGCCGATGGGCGCCAGCGCTTGCGTAGCGCTGCCACTGGCTGCCGAACAACAGACACCGCTGCTGGTGAAACTCGGCGCCGAAGAATCCGTGGCCCAGGCCCTGACCGAACACATGGCCGGTGCCGCCGGCCTGTGCTGGTACGCCGATTCGCGGCTGTACACGCCGCTGCTGGTGGCCAGCCTGAATGATGACGACAGCGCCAAACTCGACGGCGACCTGGGCAACCTGTTCAACTCGATGGTCGGCGCTTATGAAGGCAACATCGAAGAACACGCGTTCCCGGTGGTGGAAAAACAGGAAGGCGAAAACCACCAGTGGCAGCGCCAGGTCAGCTCCAACTTCGGCCCTTACAAAGCCAAGGATGCCGAGAACCCGGACGCGATCACCGGCAAGGCGTTCATGAAAGTCAGCCTGGCGCGTCACGGTTCGACGCTGCTGTTTTCCCTCGACGACAAGCTGGTTGAAAAAGCCGTCGGCACCCTCGACAAACGCTTCCCGCCGATGGCCGATGTGGTGCCCAAAGACCTGCTGATGCCGGTCTACTTCGGCCCGGATTCCATGGCGCAACTGATGCAGCAGGAAACCCTCGACAGCCTGCCGCAGGACATGGAGCCGGTGTTCTACAACGCCGCGCAAACCTACCTGATCCCGAAACTGCGCAAGCTCGGCGGCTACGGAAAATACGCGCTGACGTTGCCGGAAGGCAGCGAGCCTGACGGCCATTGGCAATGGCTGCCGCTGGAATGGAAAGCCCTGTGACCGCACTTATCCGAGGCCTCGGCCTGCTGGCGATGTTGCTGGGCAGTCGCGCATTTGCCAGCGACGCTGCGCCGCTCGACCCGCAGCAATCCCAAGTGTTCCGTGCCTGGTTCGTGCGCATCGCCCAGGAGCAACTGACCCAGGGCCCGAGCCCGCGCTGGTATCAGCAGGACTGCGCCGGGCTTGTGCGTTTCGCCGCCAACGAAGCGCTGAAAGTCCACGACGATAAATGGCTGCGCAGCAATGGCCTGTCCAACCGCTACCTGCCGCCGGAACTGCAACTGAGCGAGGCCCAACGCAGCCTCGCCCAGCAATGGCAGCAGGGCGGCGGCAAGGTCGGGCCGTACGTCAACGCGATCAAACTGATTCAGTTCAACAGCCATCTGGTGGGCCGCGACCTGGCGCAAGCCCGGCCCGGTGACCTGATGTTTTTCGATCAGGGCGACGACCAGCACCTGATGATCTGGATGGGCCGCTACATCGCCTATCACACCGGCACCACCACCCCCACTGACAACGGCATGCGATCCGCGAGCCTGCAGCAACTCATGACATGGAAGGACACCCGATGGATACCCGACGCAGCCAACCCCAACTTCATCGGCGTCTATCGACTGAACTTTCTCTCCCAATGACCGGTGCCCGCATGCTGCGCTTTCTGTCTCTACTGTTGGTATTGGTGCTGCCTTTTTCGGCCGTGAATGCCGAAGACACTGTCGAGCCGAGCGGCTACACGCCGGTGGCCGGTGAAAGCTTTTTCCTGCTGGCCGACAGCAGTTTCGCCAGCGACGAACAGGCGATGGTGCGTCTCGAAGCACCGGGCCGCGACTATCGCCGTTTCCGCATGGAACCTTACGGCGGCGCCGACATTCGCGTGTACCGCATCGACAAGCCGCTGGATTTCCTCAAGCGCCAGAAGAACCTGCACCGCGTGGTCAGCGACGGCCAGTTCAAGGGCGAAGGCCTGTCGAATACCCTCGCGTACCTGTGGGACAACTGGTACCGCAAATCCCGTCGCGTGATGCAGCGGGCGTTTTCCTACGAGTCGCGCAAACAAGTCACCGAGGAAGTGCCGGAGCTGAAGATGGGTACCGCCATCGCCGCGCCAACGCCTTATGACGCCCAGCCGCAATTCGCATTGATTCCGGGCCTGCCGGTGGTCAGTCAGTTCCGTTATCCACTGTGGCAAGCCAAACCGATCCAGCCGCCAGAAGGCGTGAATCTGGCCGGTTCTTCCAGCGAGTTCGTCACTGTCGCGCCGGGCAACGTCTACATCCCGCTGGGCAATCTGAAACCGGGCCTGTATCTGGTGGAAGCGTTGATCGGCAAGTACCGCGCAACCACCATGGTTTTCGTCTCCAACACCGTGGCCGTGAGCAAGATTGCCGGTGATGAACTGCTGGTCTGGGCCGCGCGCAAACACGAAGGCAGTTCAGTGCCGAAAGTGAATGTGCTGTGGACCGATGGCCTCGGCGTGATGAGCAGCGGCGCCACCGATGCCGATGGTTTGTTGCGCCTGAAACACGTCAGCCCCGAGCGTTCGTTCGTGATCGGCGAGGACGAAGAGGGCGGGGTGTTTGTCTCCGAGAACTTCTATTACGACAGCGAAATCTACGACACCAAACTCTATGCGTTCACCGACCGGCCGCTGTATCGGCCGGGGGATTGGGTGTCGCTGAAAATCGTCGGTCGCGAGTTCAAGAATGCCCGGGATTCCGTGGCGCCAACCGCTGCCGACGTCAATGTGACGGTGCTCGATGCCACGGGCACCGCGCTGCAAACGCTGGCGCTGAAACTCGATTCCAAGGCCGGCACCCAAGGTCGTTTCCAGTTGCCGGACAACGCCGTGGCCGGTGGTTATGAACTGCGTTTCAGCTACAAGGATCAGGCCTACAGCAGCGCCTTCCGCGTGGCCGAATACATCAAGCCGCACTTCGAAATCTCGTTGAACCTGGCCAAGCAGGATTACCGCACCGGCGAACCGGTGAAAGGCAATCTGGTGTTGCTGTACCCCGACGGCAAACCGGTGGCCGATGCCAGGTTGACCCTGAGCCTGCGAGCACAGCAACTGTCGATGGTCGATAACGAGCTGCAATACCTCGGGCAATTCCCGGTGGAACTGACCAGCACTGAATTGACCACTGACGCCAAAGGCAACGCGACCCTCGACCTGCCGGCCGCCGAGAAACCGAGCCGTTACATGCTCACCGTTTTCGCCAGCGATGGCGCGGCGTACCGGGTCAGGACCACCAAGGAAATCCTCATCGATCGAGGCGCTGCGAGTTTCAGCCTGCGTGCGCCGCAGCGCTTCAGTGCGGTGGGCGACAAGGTTGCGTTCAGCTATGTGAATGAAGGTGGCAGCGAGCAGAGCAAAGCGGTCACGCCGAGCAGTTACCGCTGGGTGCGTCTGGAAGACCAGAGCACCGGCGAAGGCAAACTCGCTGCGAGCGATAAAAGCTTCACGTTGGCCTTTGAGCGTCCCGGCACCTACAACCTGACATTGAAGGATGAGCAGGGTCGCGTGGTCGGTGCGGCCGGTCATTCGGTCACCGGTGACGGCGTCAAAGCCGTGCCCGGCACCGTGGAAATCGTCCTCGACAAACCCGAGTACAAGGCGGGCGACGAAGCTCTTGCGCTGATCACTTTCCCGGAGCCCGTCAGCGATGCGTTGCTGTCGCTGGAACGCGACAAAGTCGAGGCCACAGCGCTGCTGTCCAAGGGCGGCGACTGGCTGAAGATGGAAAAACTCAGCGACACTCAATACCGCGCACGCATTCCGGTGAAGGACAATTTCGCGCCGAACCTGACGTTCTCGGTGCTGTACACCAAGGGCGGTCAATACAGCTTCCAGAATGCCGGGATCAAGGTGATTGCGCCGCAGATCGATGTGGCCATCGCCACGGATAAAGAGGCGTATCAACCGGGTGATACCGTGTCTGTAGACCTCACCACCCAGTTCGCCGGCAAGCCGATTCCGGCGCACCTGACGGTCAGCGTGGTCGATGAAATGGTCTACGCGCTGCAACCGGAAGTCGCGCCGACCATCGACCAGTTCTTCTACCACCCGCGCCGCAACAACGTGCGCACCAGCGCCAGTCTGTCGTTCATCAGCTACGACGTCGCGTTGCCGGGCAGCCCTGGTGCACCGGGCAAAGCCAATCGCAGCGAACGCGGCGTGAAAGTGCTGGAGCGGCCGCGTCGTGAAGACGTCGACACCGCCGCATGGCAGCCGGAATTGATCACCGATGCCAACGGCAAAACCCGCTTCACCTTCAAGATGCCGGACTCTCTGACCCGCTGGCGCATCACCGCGCGAGCCATCGCCGATGACGGTCAGGTCGGGCAGAAAAAGCAGTTCGTGCGTTCGGAAAAACCGCTGTACCTGAAGTGGAGTGGCCCGAGCAAATTCCGCACGGGCGACAAACCGGATCTCGGTGTGTTCGCCTTCAGTCAGGCGGAAAAACCGGTCAAGGCTGAGCTAGTGATTCACTACGCCGGCGCCGAACAGCGGGTGCCGGTGACGCTGAACAACGGCATCAACTACATCGCTTTGCCGGCGTTTGCCTTGGCCACTGGCGAGTGGACCGCCGAGCTGGTGCAGGACGGCAAAACCGCTGACGCGCTGGCCGTGCGCCTGACCGCGACCGGCGAAGGCTGGCAGGTCACCCAAAGCCAAAGCCTGGACGTGGCCAGCGGTGATACACCGCTGAGCTTGCCGGCGGACGCAACGGACATTCGCCTGCGTCTGGATGACAGTCCGCAAGCGCTGTTCCGCTCGGCGCTCGATGATTTGCTGAGCTATCCGTACGGCGGCGTCGAGCAGACGGCCAGTCGTTTGCTGCCATTGAGCATCGCGTACCCGACCTTGTCGTCGAATCCGCAGATCCGCGATCGCCTGCGCCTGATCATGCAGAACAGCCGTCTGCGCCTGGTGCAAATGGCCGGCCCATCCGCGAGTTTCACCTGGTGGGGCATGGACGGTGAGCCGGATGCGTTCCTCACCGCGTACGCCTACTACGCCGACTGGCACGCCAGCAAAGCGCTGGAGCTGAGCCTGCCGTCGGAGCATTGGCAGCGGGTGCTGGAGGTGTATTCGAAACAGGCGAAAAACACACCACTGCTGCAACGGGCGTTGATCCTGTCGTTCGCCAAACAGATGCAATTGCCGGTGAATACCTTGCTCAGCGGTTTGATGGATGACCTGGCGAAAGCGGGCGAGGGCAATGCGGCGAACTTGATGGAGGATGGCGAAGACAGCATTGTCATGAGCGATCCGGATTCGGCGCTCGGGTTGGCGGCGGCGCGGACGTTGATGGCATCGTTGGCTCGTCAGTCCAAGGTGACCTTGCCCGAGGCGTTCAATCGTCAATTGCCGGATGCGCAACAGCGTCTGGCGGTGAGTTCCCAGCCATTTGCCGAAGCGCTGAACCTGTCGCTGCAAGCCTTCGATCAGGCTCACGCACAAGCCTTGTTGCAACGTCTGTTGCCACAGCAATCGACCCTGGAACGCGCGTTGGCGCTGACCTGGTTGCAACGCAGCATTGAGCAGGCTTCGCCGACCATTGCACTGGCTCCGGGTGAGGGCTGGAAGAAAAACTACGGTGACATCGGCGAGATGTACTGGACGTGGCAGGGCGCTGCGCCGGTGCCCGCCGTATTGTCGCTGGCCGGGACGCAAGAACGCCCGTTGCGGGCAGCGTTGAGTTTTCAGACCCGGCAACCGCCGATTGATCCGATGGCCGTGACCATCACCCGTCGCCTGTCGCGTCTGGTGCCGGGTGACGAAGCTTTCACGTTCAAACTGGAAACGGTCGGCACCAAGCCGTTGTCCAGCGACAGCCTGTATCTGGACGAAGTGATCATCACCAGCAAAGCCGCCAAACCGCTGCGCTACGGGATGATCGAAGTGCCGTTGCCACCGGGCGCGGACGTCGAGCGCACCACGTGGGGCATCAAGTTGATGGGCAAGGCCGGCACTGAACCGACGGCGCTGGAGAAGGCGCGCTTCGAGCCGGGGCAGATGGCTTACGCGATTCCGGTGGATGCCCTGAGTGGCGAATTGCGTCTGCGTCATCTGGTGCGCTTCTCGCAAAAAGGCCAGTTCAACCTGCCGCCGGTGCGTTTCACTCAGGTCTACGCGCCGCAGCATCAGGCCCAGGAACAGAAACCGGCGCTTGGTCAGGTCACGGTCAACTGACATGACCCGACGTTTGGTCTGGTGGCTGCTGTGTTTGATCCCTGCGCTGGCGACAGCGCAGGACGAGCCGTTGCGGCTGGGCTTCAAGGGTGAATTGCTGTTGCTGAGCCGGACCCAGGTGATTTCTCGCGAGCCGTTGCCTGACGCCTTGCAGACACCGTTGGGCAGTGTGTGGAAGTTGTTTGTCTACGGCTGGCTGGTGGACACCGGTGCCCGAGAGCCGGCGTATGAATGTCGCGGGCAGTCGAAAGAAGACGTTTATTGCTGCACCGCGGGCGGCAAGATTGAGCGTGATCAGGCGTTGGTGAAGTCCTGCGGTTTGTATTTTGAGCCTGCGCGATTGAGTATTTCCGGTGCTGATTGGCGCACGTATTGGCAGGCACGGCAGGCGCCGGAGTGGTTGCTGGATTTGCCTTCGTTGCAGCCATCCACGCGGGTTTCGGTGGTGGAGTTGCTGCGAATGCTTGCCGTAATGCCCGCGCAGGATCAGGCGCGGCGGGTGTTGCTGGACGTGGTGCTGAATGCGGCCGACGGCAATGTCGTAGGCGAACTCGGTGGCCGGTTGCGGGTGAAAACCTGGAGCTGGTTGGGTGATCAGGATCCGTCGTCGCGTCAGGGTGGGTTTGCCGGCTGGACAGTGGATGGCACGCCGGTCTGGGCCGGTGGGCGGGGGACCAGTCAAATGGTTCTGCGCAATTACGGTCAGGCGTTGGCTTCGGTGTTGCCGGTGGATTGGCCTGTGGATGCGGGGCGTTGCGTCGAGGTCGGGTTGTTTTCTCGTTATCCGATCGGACGCGTTTTGGCGGGGGATCGGGCTGTTACTTCCGGGCCGCTGCAGGGCGACTTTCGCGTCGAATTCGCCAATGGCAATCAACTGGATATCCACAGCGACGGTGAGCTGTTTTTGGTGGGCGACAAACTGGTCGCACGCCTGGACCGAGAAGAGTACGTCGCCCGCGTCCTGCAACGCGAAGCCAAACCTGAACCCGCCGAAGCTGCCAAAGCCCTGGCCATCGCGATAAGAACCTATCTGCTGCAAAACGCCACCCGCAACGGCGACTGCCTGAGCATCGACGACAGCAGCAGCCGCCAACGCGTCGCGCCACGCCCGGCCACCGCCGAATCACGCAACATCGCCGCGTGGACCAGCGACCTCGTCCTCGCCGGCAGCACCGTCACCTACCACTCCGACCAGCCTGGCCCGGACAAACTCTCCTGGCAGCACGCCGTCGAACAGGCCAGCGCCGGCCAACGCTACGATGCCATCCTGCTGCACGCCTATCCGCGCGCGAGCCTCAGCCGCTGGGACAACCCGGTCGCCTCCTGCGAAACACTTCCCGCCGCGCAAGACTGGTTGCAAACCCAACGCCGCGGCTGGCGTGCGCGGTTGGAAAGCGAGGTCGGCTACAACGAAGTCAACACGTTCGCCGTCTGCCGCCTCGCCTTCGGCCGCCCGTACGTCGACCGCGAGCGTCAGCGCATCTACGTGCGCGGCGTGCTGTCGCTGCAAGATCGCCTCGACCTTACCCACGAATACCTGCACCTGGCCTTCGAAGCACACCCAAACGGCCAGGATGAAACCTACATTGAAGGGCTCGCCCGCCACCTCTTGCTGGAATAGGCCATGAAACTCCGTTATCCACAGGTCTTCCTGTTCCTTTGTTCTGTTTGCGTGTTGCCGACGGTTTCTGCGGCTGAAAGCGCGGTCAAACTCGACACCCCCGTCGGCGGCTGGCGCACCGGTGCGGTCGAGGGCGAAGGCGAAAACTTCCGCCAGACCGTCAACTACCCGGCTTCCTCGGTGAACACGCCGGCAGGACAGGCCAACACCGCACGCATCACCGGCCAGATCAAAGCCACCCCCAAGTCCACTGAACCGGGCCGATTGATCGTCAACGGCGTCAGCATGCCGCTGAAAATCGATCCCGCTGGCCGCTTCGATCGACCGTTCTCGTTTCCCAACGGCAGCAACAGCGTCGAAGTCCGCAGCCCCGATGGTCAGCAGCGCCATCGCACGCAATTCCTCAACACCCGCGGTGGTGCGACACCGGCCAAGTTGCGGGTGTTGCTGGCCTGGGACAGCGACGGTACGGATCTGGACTTGCACCTCATCACGCCCGATGGGGCACACATCTGGTATGGCGATCGCGCAGTCGCCAATGGTGCTGCTTTAGATGTGGACGTCACGACGGGGTACGGCCCGGAGATTTTCGCCATGCCCGCGCCGATCAAAGGGCAGTACCTCGTATACGTGAACTACTTCGGGGGCGGCTATCGGAGTGATGAGGACGGGCAAGAGGACGCGGTTCAACCACTGACGACGGCGCAGGTGACGGTGATTACGGAGGAAGGGACGCCGAACGAGAAAATGGAGACTTTTCTGGTGCCGATGCGGGCGGTGGGGGAGTTGACGTTGGTTAAGGGGTTTAGTTATCCGTGAGGCTGCGAACGAAATACTTGTGCAAGCACCTCTTGCACATTTTGCGTTCTACCATCAGCACCGCTGACACTCGTAAGGAAACTTTTCGACAGGCATTAAAAAGCCGGCTTGTGGCCGGCTTCTCGGGGACTGGCTTGGTTCATTTTTGGTAAACCGCGCCAGCCTTCAAAACGTACACCCGGATCTTGCGTCCGGCTGTGGGACTCGGCGAGAAAATCATCTGCCTTGTCGGTGCGATCGGAGCCGCGGGGCGGGTCGATGCGCAAATGTGGGGCGCAGCATACTGATTTTTTTGGGAAATTCCCAGCTTGGTGTGCGGGGTAGAGCTGTCAGTTGCCCTGGATCGGGTAGCTGATCCGGGATTTGAGGTGAATGGTCCATCGCCTTCGCGGGCAAGCCCGCTCCCACAGGGTTTAAGTGATACCTGTAGAAATGGGCGTGTCGGCAAACAAGCTACAAGAATGGCACCGGTGGCCTGCGTTTGTTCAGGGTCGACCACCAGAACACCCATCCCAGCACCCTGATGTTTTCTTCTTCGATTTGCGCGGTCCTGAAGATCTCTTCGGGGTATTCGGCGCTGTTGTGGCTGCGCATGCGAATCGCGTTGCCCGGCACACGGCTCAGGTACTTGATGCGCAACATGCCGTCGTGCTCGACGGCATAGATCTCGCCGTCGACAATTTGTGTGAGCCCGCGATCGATGGCGACGATGGAGCCGTCTTCGATTCTTTCGGCCATGCTGTTGCCGACCATCCGGGCGCAGATGGCGTCGGAGTGCTTGATTTCCAGGGAGTCGAGATCGCTGCGAGGCAAGCGGATCGATTCGCTGGGGTCCTTGATGACATGAGTTTTGTCGGTGCCGGGAGTGATGGCCGTTTCTTTGAAGAAGGGCAGTTCGATATCGACTGGTTCGATGACCCGGTAGGTGCCGCGGATCGATTGGGCGTCGAAGGCGTTGCCGGAGTCGTCGATCAGACGTAGTTCCCTGGCGTCTTTGGGCCCTTCGCCGGTTTTCAACCATTCGCTGTTCACGGACAGTCTTCTGGCGACATCCTCCATGCGGTAGTCGGGCACTCCGCGGGAATACCAGTTGTGGACGGTTTGAGGGTCGGTGATGCCCAGGAATTCGGCAAATCTCGTTGTCGTGATTTGGACCTCTTTCAGGAGCGTTCTGAATCGTGGGCCGCAGGTTTTGTTCTTTTTCATAAACACGAGTCTAGCCGCGCGGCATAAGGCTTTGATTCAACAAAACGTTCAAATTCGGCGTGAATTTTAAGTCTTGATGTAAGACGTCTTTGGTAAGAATTAAACAAGAAAAAACCGCTGTGCCCACCAGTTAAACGTGCTGTTTAAGCTGATTCAAGCACGCACAAAAAACCCCGGATCAACCGGGGTTTTTTCAAGTCGTCAGTGGCGCAAGGCCAGTGGCGTCTCAGCCTTTATAGGCAGCAACCGACTTGGTGATCGCTTCGCGGGCGGCGTCTGCACCGGCCCAGCCTTCGATCTTCACCCATTTGCCTTTTTCGAGATCTTTGTAGTTCGCGAAGAAGTGCTCGATCTGCTGAATCAGCAGGGGTGGCAGGTCGGTGTATTCCTTCACGTCGACGTACAGCTGGGACAGCTTGTCGTGTGGGACTGCGATGACTTTGGCATCGCCGCCGCCGTCGTCGGTCATGTTCAGGATGCCGACCGGACGGGCGCGGATGACGGAGCCTGGAGCAACCGGGTAAGGGGTCACGACCAGAACGTCGAGGGGGTCACCGTCGTCAGCCAGGGTGTTCGGGATGTAACCGTAGTTGGCCGGGTAGAACATCGGGGTGGCCATGAAACGGTCAACGAACAGGCAATCGCTGTC
>Ga0255334_1001105_pt1:0-12500 | contig 14042 bp, 12 predicted proteins | sample EtOH5_35cm_T3_12_FD_202080 | JGI IMG/M metagenome (GOLD analysis project Ga0255334, IMG submission 202080) | Sandy soil microbial communities from University of British Columbia, Vancouver, Canada - EtOH5_35cm_T3_129 | ecosystem: Engineered > Artificial ecosystem > Sand microcosm >...
AAAGACCTTACCGTCCTGAACACCATCGGCGACTTGTACGGGCGCGTCGGCCAGAACGAGAAGGCCGCCTCCGCCTTCAAGCGGGTGGGCGACGCCTACGCCCACGAAGGCTTCACCGTCAAAGCCATCGCCATGTACAAGAAGCTGACCAAGCTCGTCCCCGGCACCACGGATGCGGTGATGAAGCTGGCCGAGCTCTACACCCAGCAGGGCCTGTACAACGACGCGCGCCAGCAGTACGTCCTGGTGGCCGACGCCTGCATGAAAAGCGGCGACGCCGATCAGGCCGCCCGCATCTTCCAGAAAATCCTGGAACTCGATCCTGAGAACACCGCCATGCAGTCCAAGCTGGCGGACCTCTACATCAAGCTGGGCAAGAAAGAGGACGCGCGCAACATCTTCTGGAACGCGTCCCAGTCGCTCTATGCCAAGGGATCCCTCGATGCCGCCAACCAGGCCCTGGGCCGGGTGCTGAGCCTGGATCCGGCCAATGGCGACGCGCTCCTGCTGCGCGGCCTGATCGCCGCCGATGCCGGCGATGGCGCCGCCGCCGTCGACTGCCTGGAGAAGATTCCCAACCTCGATTCCCGCCCCGACGGCCTGCGCGCCCTGCTGCGCGCCCTGCTCCTGGTGAAGCGCCTGGAGGAGGCCGGAGCCTGCGCCAGCAAGCTGCTCACCGTCCACAACGACCCCGGCGGAGTCAGCGCCTACGCCGAAGCCCTGCTGGTGGGCGGCGATTTCGAGGCCGCCCTCCAGCTCTACGACCAGCACGCCGACAAGTTCCTGGCCACCAACGCCCAGGGCCTGCTGGAGGCCCTGCACGCCAGCCTCGGCCGCATCAAGGAGAACGCTCCGGCGCTGGAGATCGTCCGCCGCCTCTACAGCAAGGCCGGCGACACCTCGCACGCCGCCGAAGTCACTGAGTTGCTCGCCCACGCCCACGTGCAGGCGGGCGATCTGGCCAAGGGCCGCGACCTCTACAAGCAACTGGTGGACATGGAACCCGAGAATCCCATCCATGCCCAGAACTACAAGCAGGTGATCGCCCGGCTGGGCGAGGACGCCGCCGTCCGCCCCCTCTCCAAGGAGGAGGGCGAGCAGGCCTTCATGGTGGACGAGTTGGAAACCGCCGCGCCTACCCTGGAGCAGGAATATCCCGCCGAAGTGGCGGCAGCCGTCAAGGCCGCGGTCACCGAGTCCGAGCTCTTTGACTCCTACAACATGACGGCTAAGGCCATCCCGCCGCTGGAGGCTGTCCTGCCTAAGGCGCCGCGCGATGGCCAGCTCAACCACCGCCTGGCCTCGCTCTATGCCCGCGTCAACAACTTCGAAGCTGCCGCCAAGTGTTGCGACACCCTGGCCTCGGTGTACACCGCTGCCGGATACAAGGACCAGGCCAAGCAGTACGCCGATATGGCGGCCAAGTACCGCGAACGGGTGACGGAAGCTCCGGTCGCGGCGGCTCCGCCGGCTCCGGCCGAGGCGGGGATGGAGGCCGCCGCGCCCGCCGCCGCGGTCGCCGAGTTCGGCATGCTGGAGGAAACCGCAACCGAGCCGCCGCCGGCCGCGCCCGCCGCCGCTCGCGAGATCGATCTCTCCGGCGAGTGGGAGCAGATGACCTCAGTGGAAAAGGCGGCCGTCGCGCCTACGGCTCAGTTCATCGGACGCGACACCGCCGCCGCCGCGGTCTCCGCCGACCTCGTCGAGGAGATCAAGTTCTGCCTCTCGCAGTCCATGTGGGAGGAGGCACGCACCGGGATCGGCCGCCTGGAGGTTTTGGCGCCCGGCTCTCCCGATGTGGCTGCCCTGCGCGAGCAATTGGCCGCGGCCACCGCATCCCCGCCGGAGATGGAAGTGGCGCCCGCCGCCGAAGCCAGTGTCGCTGAGTTCGCCTTCGACACCGTCGCGGCCGAGCCCGTGGTCGAAGAACCACCGCCACCACCACCTCCGCCGCCGCCGCCGCCAAAGCCCGTCGCGGCTCCACCGCCCCCGCCACCGCCACCTCCACCGCCCAAGCCCGTGGCCGCGCCGCCGCCGAAGCCAGCGGCCGCGCCCCCGCCGCCCCCGCCGCCCGCCGCCGCGGACGACGTCCTGGGAGACCTGGTCAGCGGCCTGGAAGAGTCCCTGGGCGACGACTTCGCCATCAGCGCTCCGCCTCCGGCCGAGGCCAAGCCTGCGGCCGCGCCGCCTCCAGCGGCCCAAGCCGCTCCGGCGCCGGCCATCTCCTTCGAGAATAAGGAAGCCACCTCCGCCCTCTCCGACATGTTCAGCGAGTTCAAGGAGGACGTGGAAGAGACCGCGGGCGAAGCCGAGGACCCCGACAACCACTACAACCTGGGCGTCGCCTTCAAGGAAATGGGCCTGCTCGATGAAGCCATCGGCGAACTGCAAAAAGTCTGCCAGGCGGTGGACAAGGGACATCCCTTCAGCCAGGCGGTGCAGGCCTATACCTGGCTGGCGCACTGCTTCCAGGAAAAGGGCGTGCCCGAGGCCGCTATCCAGTGGTACGAGAAGGCGCTCAAGGCCCCTGAACTCGGTGAGGAAGGCAGGCTGTCCGTGTATTACGATCTGGCTGCGGCCCACGAAGCCGCCGGCGACAAGCAGGCGGCCCTGCAGAATTTTCTCCGGGTTTATGGCACCAACATCGACTATCGCGACGTGGCCGACCGCATCAAGGCGTTGAAGTCGTAGAATCCCACAATGAGCGGAGCCTCCGCCTCTCCTTCTGACACTCCACCGCTGTGGCTGCGGCGGGTCTCGCTGGTCACCTTCGTGATGTTTTGCGTGTGGATCGGCATGCTGCTGGTGGCCCTGCCCTGGACCCGCATCTGGACGGAGAACTCGCTGCTCACCGGCTTCCCTTCGCTGCGCTCCTTCACCCAGAGCCCCGCGCTGCGCGGCGCGGTCAGCGGCCTGGGGTTCCTGGACATCTGGCTGGGCCTCTGGGAGGCGCTGAACTACCGCGAGGACCACTGAGATGGCAAAACGTCCCGACGACAAACCGACCGGTCCCGCCGCTCCCCTGGCCTACGAGAACGCGCCCTTCCTGCACAGTCCCAGCGGGCGCCTGCTGCGCATCGTCTCCGAATACATCGAGCCCCAGGCGCGCTTCCGCCAGCTCCGCGTGCAGGACACCGTGGTCTTCTTCGGCTCGGCGCGCTTTCTCCCGCGCGCCCAGGCGCAGCAGGAGCTGGAAGCGGTGCAGAAGGCCGGGGGCAAGGCGCCCTCCAACAAGGCCGCGGTGCAGCAAGCCCGCGACGCCCTGGCCACCTCCGCCTACTACGAGGACGCGCGCCGCCTGGCCCGCATGCTCACCGAATGGTCGCGCAGCCTGCCTCCCAAGCGCCGCCGCTTCGTGGTCACCTCCGGCGGCGGGCCCGGCATCATGGAGGCCGCCAACCGCGGCGCCCGCGAGGCCGGCGGCGTCACCATCGGGCTCAACATCCAGCTCCCCTTCGAGCAGGCTCCCAACCCCTACATCACCCCCGAGCTCAACTTCGAGTTCCATTACTTCTTCATGCGCAAGTACTGGTTCGCCTACCTGGCCAAGGCGCTGGTCATCTTCCCCGGCGGCTTCGGCACGCTGGACGAGCTTTTCGAGATCCTGACCCTGGCCCAGACGCAGAAGCTGGCCAAGCGCATCCTGGTGGTCATCTACGGGCGCGCCTTCTGGCAGCGCATCCTCAACTTCGACGAGCTGCTGGCCTCCGGCGTCATCTCTCCCGAGGACATGGACCTGTTCCGCATCGTGGATTCTCCGGAGGAGGGATTCCAGGTGCTGCGCGCCTGGCTCACCACCTATCACCTCGAGCCGGGACAGAAGGGACGCGCGGAGCGGCGTCCTCCCTCGCCCCTGCGCGGGACTTGAGGCGACCCAGCCCGCCGAAGGCGGGCGGCATCTGAGTGAGCCCACCGCGTCAGCGGTGGGTTGGGCGAGTCAATGGAGACGAGCCCCCTAGGGGGCGGCACAATCGCTGTGATCCTCTGCTACATCACCGACCGCAGCCAGTTTCCCGGCCCGGAAAGCGCGCGCCGCAAGCGCCTGCTCCAGAAGGTCGCCGAAGCCGCGCGCGCCGGCGTGGATTGCATCCAGCTCCGCGAGAAAGATTTGTCCGGCCGCGAACTGGAAGAGTTGGCCCGCGAGGCAATGCGGGACTTGCTCAGGGCTCGCGGCTCGGGCCTCAGGCCTCGCCTCCTGATCAACTCCCGCACCGACGTCGCGCTGGCCGTGGGCGCTGCCGGCGTCCACCTGCGCTCCGACGACATCTCGCCTCGCGACCTCCGTGCCCTCTGGGCCCAGGCTTCGAGAAACCAGAAACCAGCAACGCGAAACCCGCTCATCAGCGTTTCCTGCCACACGCTGGAAGAAGTCGCGCGCGCCGCGGCCGCCCGCGCCGACTTTGCCGTCTTCGGTCCCGTCTTCGAGAAGGGAGGCGAAAGCATCACAAGCGGCCTGGCCTTGCTGCGCCGCGCCTGCCGCCGGCGCATCCCCGTGCTGGCCCTGGGCGGCGTCACCCTCGCCAGCACCCGCGCCTGCCTGGACGCCGGCGCCGCCGGCATCGCCGCCATCCGCCTCTTCCAGCAGGGTGACATTGCCGGTGTTGTCCGGCGACTCCGGATGTAGAATGGACGCCCTTCGGAGGCCTCAATGACCAAGCCCTGGTTGTTCCTTCGCTCTGCCGTATTTGCGGTTGCCGTACTGATTCCTTTCTCCTCCTTTGCTCAGACCGACAAGGCCACACCCACCAAGCCACCCACCGTGGCCGAAGCCCGCGCTTTCGTGGCGGCCGCGGAAACCCGCTTGCGCGAGCTCGACTTGAAGGCCGCGCGCGCCGCCTGGGTGCAGTCGAACTTCATCACGGACGACACCGAAGCCATGGCCGCCGACGCCGCCAAGGAGCAGAGCGCCGCGGTCACCGAACTGGCCAAGAAGTCCCGCCGCTTCGAGGGCCTCAAGCTGCCGGCCGACCTGGCGCGCAAGCTGCGCCTGCTCAAGCTGGCGCTCAACGCCCCGCCGCCCTCGAATGCCGCCGAGCGCAACGAGCTCATCAACATCGGCGTCTCGCTGGAGAGCGCCTATGGCAAGGGCAAGTACTGCCGCAAGCCGGACCAGTGCCTGGGCATCACCGCCATCGGCAACCTCATGGCCGAGAGCCGCGACCCCAAGGAGTTGCTGCAACTGTGGGCGGGCTGGCACGCCATCGCTCCCCCCATGCGCCAGCGTTATACCCGCTTCGTCGAGCTCTCCAACAAGGGCGCGCGAGAGATGGGCTTCAAGGACGCCGGCGCCCTGTGGCGTTCCAACTACGACATGCCGCCGGACGAGTTCGCCAAGGAAGTGGAGCGCCTGTGGCAGCAGGTGCGCCCGCTCTACGTCTCGCTTCACACCTACGTCCGCTCCCAATTGGTGAAGAAGTACGGCAAGGACGTGGTCCCGGAAAACGGGCCCATCCCCGCGCATCTGCTGGGCAACATGTGGGCGCAGGAGTGGGGGAACATCTACCCGCTGGTGGCGCCGCCGCACGAGGACCCGGGCTACGACCTCACTGAGTTGCTCAAGGACAAGAAGCTGGACGCGCGCGGCATGACCCGTTACGGCGAGCGTTTCTTCATCTCGCTCGGCTTCGAGCCTTTGCCGGAGACGTTCTGGGAGCGGTCACTCTTTACCAAGCCCGCCGACCGCGACGTGGTCTGCCACGCCAGCGCCTGGGACGTGGATGGCAAGAACGACCTCCGCCTGAAGATGTGCATCCTGGTGAACGGCGAGGATTTCATCACCGTCCACCACGAGCTGGGCCATAACTTCTACCAGCGCGCCTACAGCAACCAGCCCTACCTCTTCCTGGGCAGCGCCAATGACGGCTTCCACGAAGCCGTCGGCGATGCCATCGCTCTCTCCGTCACTCCCGAATACCTGCACCAGGTCGGCCTGCTGGAGAAGGCGCCGAAAGAAGGCGGCGACCTCGGCTTCCTGATGAAGCAGGCCATGGACAAGGTGGCCTTTTTGCCCTTCGGCTTGCTCATCGACCAGTGGCGCTGGCGCGTCTTCAGCGGCGAGATCAAGCCGGCGGACTACAACAAGTCCTGGTGGGAGATGCGCACCAAGTACCAGGGAGTGGCGGCGCCCATGGCGCGCAGCGAAGCCGACTTCGATCCCGGCGCCAAGTACCACGTCGCCGCCAACGTCCCTTACACGCGCTACTTCCTGGCGCGCATCCTCCAGTTCCAGTTCCACCGCGCCCTGTGCAAGGAGGCCGGCTACACCGGGCCGCTGCACCGCTGCTCCATCTACAACAACCAGGCCGCGGGCGCGAAGCTGAAGAAGATGCTGGAGATGGGAGCCAGCCGTCCCTGGCCGGACGCGCTCGAGGCCATGACGGGCCAGCGCCAGATGGACGCCACCGCCATGCTCGACTACTTCGCGCCGCTCAAGCAGTGGCTCGACGAGCAGAACGCCAAGAACGGCGCCAAGCCGGGATGGGAATAAAGCACTCCCTTCGGAACGCCGCCTGCGCTGGCCTGCTGCTGGCGCTGGCGGCGGCTTCGTCGCCCGCCTTCGCCGCGGAGAAGCCCAAGGTCCGCGCCATCACCGCCTTCGTGCGCCTCGACCGCGCCAGCTACCAGGCGCAGATCCACAACACCCTGGACTTCCTGCGTAAGGCCAAGGCCGAGTTCGAGAAGGCCGGCTACGAAGTAGAGACCATCCGTATCTCCACCCAACCCTTTCCCGAGTACACCCGCGGGCTCACCCGCGGGCAGGCGCTCGACTTCTTCCACGAGTACGACCAACTCGCCGCCCGGGAGAATTTCATCGCCGCCATCGGTCCCGCCATGCTGAATGATTCCGACGATCCCGCCCAGGCCGCATTGCTGGGCGAAATCCTCAAGACCAATCCCAATCTCGACGCCAGCCTGGTGGTGGCGGGCGAGGACGGAGTCCATTGGCGCGCTGTCCACGCCGCCGCCCGCCTGATGAAGTTCCTGGCGGAGGAGAGCGCCGGCAGCCAGGGCAACTTCCACTTCGCGGCCACATCCATGCTGCCCGAGGGCACGCCCTTTTATCCCGCCTCCTATCATCGAGGCGCGGGACACTCCTTCGCAGTTGCGCTCGAGTCCGCCAACGTGGTGAACGAAGCCCTGGCCTCCGCTCCCGGCGACCCGGCAGCCGCGCGCCATGCGCTCGTCACCTCGCTGGGCGCCCACGCCCGCGCCATCGAAGTCGTGGCCCTGCGCATCGCAAAGCAGTCCGGCTGGCGTTACGGCGGGATGGACCTCTCGCCGGCGCCGCTCAAAGACGTCTCCATCGGCGCCGCGCTGGAGAGCTTCACCGGGCAGCGCGTGGGCGCGAGCGGCACCATGACCGCGGCCGCCGTCATCACCGCCGCCCTGCGCGACATCCCGGTGAAGCACGCCGGCTACTCCGGCCTGATGCTGCCCGTGCTCGAAGACTCGCGCCTGGCGCAGCGCTGGAGCGAAGGTTCGCTAACGCTCGATTCCCTGCTCGCCTACTCCGCCGTTTGCGGCACCGGCCTCGACACCATTCCCCTGCCCGGCGACGTCACCGAAGACCAGCTGGCGCGCATCATCGGAGACATGGCCTCGCTCTCCGTCAAGTGGCGCAAGCCGCTCTCCGCGCGCCTGCTGCCCGTCAAAGGGAAAAAGGCTGGCGAGAAGAGCGCCTTCGACGACCCGTACCTGGTCAACGCTACCCTGCAGCCCCTGCCCTAGCTTCCGGGGACCGCGTGGCGCAGGCGTCCTCGCCTGTGCGGGGGGGGTCGCGCCGGCGTCTCGCCGGCCATCGTAGAGACGCGGCATGCCGCGTCTCTACCCAGTCGCCCCTGTGGTAAAAGAAGTCACGTGGATCCGCGCCTTACGCAGTTCGCCGCCAGGAGTTATCTGAACCTGGAGAGCTACCGCCGCACCGGCGCCCCGGTGCGCACGCCGCTGTGGTTCGCCGAGGAGGAGGGCGTGCTCTACGTCTATTCCGTGGCCGATTCCGGCAAGGTCAAGCGCATCCGGAATAATCCGCGCGTGCGGGTGGTGCCCAGCGACCTACGGGGGAATCCAAGGGGCGAGTGGGTGGAAGCTCGCGCCGAGATCCTCGACCCCGAAGGCGCGGCCCGCGGCCACCGGCTTTTGCGGCGGAAGTACTGGCTGAAGCGCCTGATGGATCTCTTCGGCCGGCTGGGAAAGCGCCGCCACGCCGTGATGGCCCTCCACATCCTGTAGGCCGCGGAACCACTGGAGAGCGCGGGCGAAATCTGCTACTGTTCCGCCGACTCAGCAACGACATCTCAAAGGGAGGGCGTGCGAGAGATGGATCCGGCCAAGTTAGCCGGGCTGATCGTCGGAGGCTTGATCGCGGGCTCGCTGTGCGGCCTGATCCCCTACTTCGTCGGCAAGAAGCGCGGCCAGTTCACGCTGGGCGTCGTCGGCCTGATCTCCTGCATCGTGGCGGGGATGATCCTGGGCGTCATCTTGGCGCTGCCCGTGGCCGGCGTCTTCGCCCTCATCATCGCCACGCGGCCGGCAAACCCGCCGCCCGGCGCGCCGCCGGGAGCACCGCCGGGCTCGGGACCTATCGGCTAGCGCGTCACTCCTTCCGGGGAACCGCACCGCCATTTGGTAGCCAAAGAGTTTGAGAGGCGTCATGCGATATTTCGTAGCCATTGCAGTGTCCTTGGCCTCAATTGTGGCTCTTTTCGTTTTTTCGTGGGCCATGCACGCTGAGATGCTAAGAGCTGCTGAGTTGGGAAGGGATTTGTCGCTCACCGATCGCGTTCTCATGAACCTGGGCAACTTCTGGCGTCATTTCTGGCTCCCGCTGTCGGTCATGATTGTGGCGGGAGCGTCCTTGATCGCAGCCATCCTTCCGAAGAGGAAGGCTACTTCACCGCCAGGCGCTCCCCCCGGCCCCATCGGCTAGGGTTCACTCTTCCGACGGCGTCGCCTTCCACAGCAGCGAGCGGTCGATCTCCTTCAAGCGGGTGCGCCCGGTGAGCGCCATGGCCATCTCGAATTCCTGGCGCAGGATTTCCACCACCCGGGTGACGCCCTGGGCGCCCGCTACTCCCAGCCCGTAGAGATACGGCCGCCCGATGAGCACGGCCTTCGCGCCCAGCGCCAGCGCCTTCAGCACGTCGGTGCCGCGGCGGATGCCGCCATCCACCAGCACCGGAAGCTGCTCGCCCACGCGCTTCACCACCTGGGGCAACACGTCGAGCGTGGCGGCGGCCGTATCCAGATTGCGCCCGCCGTGGTTGGAGACGATGACCCCGGCCACCCCCGCCCCCGCGGCGCGCTCCGCGTCTCCCGGCGCCAGGATGCCTTTGAGCAGCACCGGAGCCTTGGCCACCTTCAGCAGCCAGTCCAGGTCCTTCCAGGTGAGCGTGGGATCGAGCGCCTCGCTGTAGATGCCGTCGCCCATGGAGCGATGGGGCGTAGCGTTCTCTTTTCCGTAGGCGCCCTTCAGGTTGGGCAGCTCCATGCCCGGCGGCAGGGAGAAGCCGGAGCGCGCCTCGCGATTGCGCGGGCCGATCACCGGCGTGTCCACGGTGAGGACCAGCGCCCGCGCGCCCGCCTGCTCCGCCCGCTGCACCAGGTCGCGGGTGAATCCCCGGTCGCGCTGCACGTAGAGCTGGAACCACAGCGGCCCGGTGGCGGCTTTGGCCATCTCTTCCACCGAGGTGGTCGCCGCCGAGCTCATCACCAGCACCGCCTTGGCCGCGCCTGCGCCCTGCACCGCCGCTATCTCTCCATCGGGATGCACCAGGCGCTGGAAACCAGTCGGCGCCAGCAGGATGGGATAGGGCAACTCCTGGTCGAGCAGGGTGAGGCGCGTGTCCAGCTTGGAGACGTCCATCAGCACGCGCGGCATGAGTTCCACTCGGTCGAAGGCTTCGCGGTTCCAGCGCAGCGTGATCTCATCCGCCGCTGCGCCCGAGACGTACTCCCAGGACGGAGGCGCCATGCGCTCCCGCGCCACGGCCTCGTAGTCGGCGAGGTTCAGCAACTGCCGCTCGGCGGACGGCGCAGAGGCTACTGCCGCTGGTTTGCCGGAGGGCTCCACCACGGTCTTAGGTTTCTTTCCAGCCATGGGCGACTCCTGTGTTTGGTCTGGGAGTATACTGTGCGACCCCGGGGGTTTTCATGGACCGGTACCGCTGCTTTCTGCTCCTGGCTCTGCTTGGGCTCTCCTGCCTGCTCCCCGCGGCCACCATCAAGAGAAAGGACGGGCAGGTGGTAGAGGGCTCAGTGACCGGGCTGATCGTGCAGGCGAAGAAGCCCGAGAAGAGGCCAAACGAGAAGGGCCCAGTCCGACACATTGACCGCGATTACTACCTGACCCGCGGCGAAAACATCACGGCCATCGATGAGAACGGCGTTCAGCAGAACGGCGACCGGGAGGTGGTTTCCGTGATGTGCGGTTACCGCGGCTCCCCCAACCAATGCGCCATGCCCAAGGCCATCGAGGCCGACATCCTCACCAAGACGCGCGACTGGGAGCTGGGCAGCGCACGAATGACCGGGGGCCTGGGCGTGCTTCGCATGAATGACGCCTCCGCCCGCTCCGGCCCGGCGGACCTGACTCCGCTGCTGGGTGAACTTCGCGTGGACCCGAAGACGCAGAAGGGCCGTGTGATCCCCGCTGTAGAGGTCACCACCGCTGCCGGCGTCGTGGTCATCCCGGTATCAGAGATCGCAGCCTTCGAGCTGAAGCGCGCCGTCCCGGTCGAGACCAAGGAACCTGCCGGCGAAAAGAAGCCCTAGCGCTCCGATTTGCTGCGCTTTTCCGGCCACTCCACCATCATCTCCACGGCTTTGGCCACCCGCCGTGCCCGCGATTCGGGGCTGCGGTAGCCGGTGATGCCGAACAGGTGAAAGCGCCGCTGCGAGGGCGGCATGTGCTCCCACCCCGCGCGCGCCTGGGGATTGCGCTCGAGCGCCAGGCGCAGCACCGGCGGCAAGTCGCCGCGCTCGGCTTCCATGGTCTCCATCAGGCGGACGGCCATCTGCTCGGCGCGCCGCCGCCGCGTCTCCGCCTGCTTGGCCTCCCCGACCCACTTCGCGATCTCGCGCCGCGTCGAATAGTTGAGCGAGGCGTAAAACTTCGCCAAGCGCTTGGACTCCTGGAGCGCCCGCTCGAGTTCAGCCGGCTCGCGCACCACGCGCTCTTCCGTGTCCGGCTCCATGCAGAAGTGCGCGGTCATGCCCGCTCGGACGCCCGCGCCCGACTGCATCTGCTTGTTCACCATCATGAAGTGATGGCCCTTGCCGTCGGGAAACAATGAGGTGCGGAAGGCAAAGCCCGCCGCCTTGTTGGCGGCAGCCCGGATCTCGCCTTTGACCTTGAGTTGCCCGCGCACGCCCCAGACCTTGTGAACGTCGAGCGGCACGCGGATGATGACCCAGCCCAGGTTGCCGAGCATGCGCTCGAGGGCGGCGTTGAATGTTCTTGCGCCTGTCTTGGGCGGCTTCACGGCCCGTCAGGATACACCGGAAATGAAAGCCAGGTTCTAATGGCGGGGGCTCAGAAAAAACAAAAAGGCCAGTCAGTTTTAGCTGACTGGCCTTGGATTTGGTACCGGCGACGACCGACTCTCCCATCCCGCTTTGCGGGACAGTACCCTGGGCACGGCGGGGCTGCTAGAATCCCCGGCCATGCCGACGGTCCTGCGCAGCGGACCCTATCGCTTCTATTTCTACAGCCACGAACCGAACGAACCGCCGCATGTCCACGTGGATCGCGGCGATCTCTCGGCCAAGTTCTGGCTGGACCCGGTCGGAGTGGCCCGCAATTTCGGATTTCCCGCGCGCGAGTTGAACGTTATAGAATCGCTCATCGAGCAGCACCGGCTCGAGTTCCTGGAGGCTTGGAATGGGCATTTTGGCCTTGGCCGCGGATGAACGGGTCGCCACTGTCTCCTTCACGGACGACTCGCTGGTGGTCGCGCTGAAGGACGGCCGCGTGATCTCGGCGCCGCTCGCCTGGTATCCGCGGCTGCTGCATGCCAGCCCGGCCCAGAGGAAGCACTGGAAGCTCGGAGGCGGCGGCTACGGCATTCACTGGCCCGACCTCGACGAGGACCTGAGCACGGAAGGCTTGCTGCGCGGCGCGCCCGCCCCCGGGAACCATCGTGGCAAGAAGCAGCGAGTCAAGCGCGCCCGGCGCTGAACACTCCCCAAAAGAAAAAGGCCACGCTGATTCCTCAGCGCGGCCCTGATTTAATGCCGGCGACGACCGACTCTCCCATCCCGCCTTGCGGGACAGTACCATGGGCCCAGCGGGGCTTAACTTGAGGCGTCTAGCAGGCGTGAGCGAGGTGAGCGGTTTTCGCGAGCCGAGCGGGAGCCTGCTGCCGAAATCCTGAGCGAGCGCAGCGAGACGAAGGATCTCTACCCGCGAACCTGCCAAAACGAAAAGGCCAGGCTCATTTCTGAACCTGGCCCTGATTTAATGCCGGCGACGACCGACTCTCCCACACAGTTTCCCGTGCAGT
>Ga0255334_1001106_pt1 | contig 14041 bp, 13 predicted proteins | sample EtOH5_35cm_T3_12_FD_202080 | JGI IMG/M metagenome (GOLD analysis project Ga0255334, IMG submission 202080) | Sandy soil microbial communities from University of British Columbia, Vancouver, Canada - EtOH5_35cm_T3_129 | ecosystem: Engineered > Artificial ecosystem > Sand microcosm > Unclassified ...
GGCCTGCTGCTGCTCGACGAGCACCTGCACCACTGCCTCGCCGAGGCGGCCCACGCCGGCGGCGAGATGCACGAGGAGAAGGTCAAAGAGGCGTCCGCGGCGATCGCCCGCCTCGTGCGCAGCTGACCTGGCGGTGCCTGCCCGCCGACAGAGCGGCCGGGCAGGCACCGTCGCATCGAACGTTGAACGTCTACCCGGGAGCGGTGATGGGAAAGCAGAAGAGGCGCTCGCGGCCGGCCACGAAGCGGCGCAGTTCGGGTTCGCCGGCACGGACACCGCACAGCCCTCGGAGCATGGCGCCGTCCGCGCCGAGCCTCGGTGTGACGGCGGACGGCTTCATGCCGGTCACACGCGGGCGCCGGCCTCAGCCCGTCCCGGAACCAGCAGTCGCGCAGCCCGCACCCACGATCCGTACCCCCGCGCTCGCGCGTCTCAGCGGCGCACCCAAGACCACAAGAGGTCTCCAGTTCGTCTCGTCGCCGCTAGGCGCCGTCTCGGAGGTGGAGCCGCAGGCGATCGCCACAACCTACTGGTTCACCGCTCCCGCCGGGCCGAAGCCGTACCAGGTGGCCGTGCGGTTCACCGGTCACCGCCTCGACGTCGCAGGAGCTCGCACGGAGGCCGACGACTTCCAGGTCGAGACGCGCCTCGACACCGTCCAGCCCAGCAGCGGGCCTATCTCTCTCACTCAACGGATCACCGGGAAGCGGGCCGGCACCTGGAAGGTGACTGCCGACGCCGTCGCCGCGATACCCGGCGCCGAAGCGTCGAACGTGCTGCGGCTGCCGTCCGTCGAAGGAGTCGGGCGATCGACCTTCGCGCCGGTGGCGATGACGCTGGGGCCCGGCGTCGTGCCGGGCTCCTGGCCCGCGATGGTCCTCCTCGGATTCGGCCTCGCCCTCGCCGTGGTGGGCGCGCTCACCGGTGTCCACGGGCTGGCGACCGGGCGGGTGCTGCTGCTCGCGCTCGCCGCAGGCGTCCTCGGGCTCGTCGGAGCCAAGGTCTACTACTGGCTCACGCATCCGCACGAGAAGCGGACCGCCTCACTCACCGGGCTCAGCCTGCAGGGTTTCGTGATCACCGTGCTCACCGTCTTTGCGCTGGGCGGCTGGGCGCTCGGCGTGCGCGTGGGGCACCTCCTCGACGCCTCCATCCCGGCGCTCCTCGTCGGGCAGGCCGTGGGACGCCTTGGGTGCCTGTTCGCAGGATGCTGCTCGGGCCTGCCGAACGCCTCGCGATGGGCGATCTGGTCCTCCGACCGCCGAGTCGGCACGCGTCGCATACCGGTCCAGCTCGTGGAGTCGTTCGGCGCGGCACTCGTCGCGCTGGTCACGGGACTGGTGGCGTGGCGGACTCCGCCGCAGCCGGCGGGCTTCCTGTTCCTCAGCGGGCTCGCCGCGTACGTCCTGGTGCGGCAGATCCTCTTCCCGCTGCGCGGGCTGCCCCGAGCGACCAAGCACGGACGAACCGTGATGTTGGTCATCGCACCCGCAGTGCTCGCCTCCGCGATCGCGGTCCTGGCGTTGTCCTGAACGTGCAACCTCAGGGAAGGGTTCGAGCATGCCTCGACTGACCGTGGTGCCCGGCGCACCGGAGGCCGAGCCCGGTCATCCTGGCGAGCCTCACAGCGCCGACCAGCTGAGCCCCCCGGGCAGGTAGGTGCCAGCGATGAACCCAACCGCCGTGGCGCTCCTGCCGTCCGCACCCGGCGCCGGTGACCGCCCAGGACCGCTGCGGCGCTTCATCGCCACCGAGAACCTTGGGGCGGTGGCGCTGGTCGCCGCCACCCTCGTCGCCCTGGTGTGGGCCAACTCGCCGTGGGCGGCCAGCTACGAGACGGTTTGGACCGCCGAGATCGGCGTGCGGATCAGCGCCCTGGAGCTTGCGCACAGTCTGCGTGACTGGGTCAACGAGGGGCTGATGGCGGTGTTCTTCTTCGTCGCTGGCTTGGAGATCCGCCGCGAGTTCGACATGGGCGAGCTGCGCGAACGGCGGCGGCTGACCGCGCCCGTCCTCGCGGCGGTCGGCGGGATGGCCGTGCCGGCACTGCTGTACCTGGCGATCACGGCGGGCACCGACTGGACCGGCGGTTGGGGCATCGTCATGGGCACGGACACCGCGTTCGCTCTCGCCGTCCTGTCGCTGACCCGGGGTGTGCCACCACGGGTGCGCACGTTTCTGCTCACCCTTGTCGTGATCGACGACGCGATCGCGTTGACCGTGATCGCCGTCGCCTACACCGACTCACTGTCCTGGCCGTGGCTGGCGGTCGCCTTGGCCGTGTTCGGGCTGATCCTCATGCTGTACGGGGTGGGGATCCGGTACCTGCCGGCGTACGCGCTGCTCGCCGTCGGCGTATGGCTGGCGGTGTCCGCCTCGGGCCTGCACGCGACCATCGCCGGCGTGGCCGTCGGCCTGGTCGCGTCTGCCTACCCGCCCGGCCGGGACGGGCTGCGCCGGGCGGGGGCCGTCTGGCGGCGTTTCCGGATTGACGCCGACACCCGAGCTCGCCCAGCGGGCCAGTCGGTCGATCGCGGCGAGCATCTCTCCGAACGAGATGCTGCAGCAGCGGGTCCACCCCTGGTCGAGCTACCTGGTGGTGCCGCTGTTCGCGTTGGCCAACGCGGGTTTGACGCTCGACGGCGCCGCGCTCGGGCGGGCGGCGACCTCTCGCATTACTCTCGGGATCGTCGTCGGGCTGGTGGTCGGCAAGGCCGTCGGCATCGTTGCGGTTACCTGGCTGACTTCCCGGCGCGCGTTCGGCGGCCTTGCCCTGATGGTGACCTGGCCCTCGCTGGTCGGGGTCGGCGCCCTGGCAGGGATCGGCTTCACCGTTTCCCTGCTCATCGCCGACATCTAGTTCGTCGGCGATGAGCTCGAGGAGGCCAAGATCGGGGTCCTGGCTGCCTCGACCCTGGCGGCCGGGCTGGGTTGGGCCGCGTTCCGGGTCGCCGGCGCCCTGCCCGCGCATCTGCGAGCGGCCGGGGCAGGTCGGCTCGCCCCGGCGATCGTCGACCTGGCCGAGCCGATCGAGCCCGGCGTGGATCACGTGCTCGGGTCGCCGGACGCGGCCGTGATGCTCGTCTGGTACGGAGACTTCGAGTGCCCCCACTGCCTGCCGGCGGCAGACGTCGTGCGTACGCTGCGGGCACGGTTCGGCCCCGACCTGGCCATCACCTACCGGTACCTGCCGCTGACCGACATCCATCCGCGCGCTCAGGCCGCCGCCGAGGCGGCCGCGGCGGCCGCGGCGCAGGGCCGGTTCTGGGAGATGTGGGCCGCGCTGTACGAGCACCAGGACGACCTGCGCGACGAACGCATCCTCGCCCTCGCGGGCACAGTCGGCCTGGACACCGATCGGTTCACCGCCGAGCTGCACCGCCGCCGGCATGCGCTGCGGGTGGCCCGCGACGTCGCCTCGGCCGACGACAGCGGCGCAGTGGGTACCCCCACCTTCTTCCTGAACGGCCGCCGCCTCGACGGCCGCATCGACGCCGACACCATGACCCGCGCTGTCCGCGACGCCGTGACCGCGCCGGGAAGCAGGAAGAGCGCGTGACCGGCTTGGTCCAGCAGATCGACAGGACCCGACGCGAGCGGTGGTAGCCGGCCCGTCCGTCGCGCCACGTCGGTCCACGACGCTGCTCCAGGCGACGGCCGGCGGTCTGCTGACCGAGACCGCGTTCCCCGACCGGTCGTGGTGGGTGATGGCAGCGGTCGGCGTGATGCTGCTGGTCCTGGCGCTGCGTCGGGACTCCGCGCGGTGGTCCGGGCTCATCGGCCTCGTGTGGGGACTGGCGTTCTTCCTGCCGCACGTGTGGTGGGCGGCCCAGGCCGCCGGTCTGCTGGCCTGGCTGGCGCTGGCCGTCCTCCAAGCCGGACTCGTCGCCATGGGCACCGCGGCGTGGGCCTGGACGCGGCGGGCGCCGCGACTGGGCGAGCACGGCCCACTGGCAACGGTCGCCTTCGCGGTGACGTGGGTCGCCGTCGAGCAGCTGCGGTCCGGCTGGCCGTTCGGCGGGTTCCCGTGGGGGCGGCTGGCGTTCTCCCAGACCGACGGGCCGCTGGTGCGACTGGCCTGGCTCGGTGGTGCCCCCCTGGTCTCGGCTGCCGTCGCCGGCAGCGGGTTCCTGCTCGCGGCCGCCTGGCTTGCCTGGCGGCGCCACGAACGCAGCTCGGCCGTTGCGATGGTCGCGGTCGTCGTCGCGCTCCCGCTGCTCAGCGCGAGGCTCACACTGGCGAACGACGCGCAGTCTGGAACGCTGCGCGTGGCTGCGGTCCAGGGCAACGCGGTGCCTGCAGGTGCTGCCGACCGCGCGCGTGCCGTCCTGGACAACCACGTCGCCGGAACCGTCGCCCTGCGGGAGGCCGTGGCACACCGCGGACTGGACCTGGTGCTGTGGCCGGAGAACGCCACCGACGTCGACCCGCGCGCCGATCCGGACGCGGCGGCTGCGGTCGAGCGTGCGGCGCGAGCGGTCAGCGCGCCGATCCTGGTGGGCACCGACCGGTACGCCGACGGCGGCCGGTACAACGAGATGGTGCTGTGGCAGCCGGGCCACGGACCGGCGTTCGCCTACGCCAAGCAGCGGCCGGCCCCGTTCGGGGAGTACGTTCCGCTGCGCGGCCTGGTCCGGCTGTTCTCGAGCGAGGTCGAACGTGTCGGCGTGGACATGCTCGCCGGCACTCGCCCCGCCCTCGTCCCCCTGGACTCGCTGAGGCTCGGCCGGCAGGTGTCGCTGGCCACCGCGATCTGCTTCGAGGTCGCATTCGACGACCTCGTCCGCGACGCCGTCCGCGACGGGGCCGAGCTGCTGGTCGTGCCGACGAACAACGCCTCCTTCGGACGAACCGCCGAGTCCACCCAGCAGCTGGCGATGTCGCGACTGCGCGCGGTCGAGCACGGCCGGGCAGCCGTCCAGATCTCGACCGTCGGCGTCAGCGCAGTCATCGCCCCTGACGGCGCAGTCCAGCAACGCACCGACCTGTTCACCGCCGACGCCATGCTCGCCGAGCTGCCGCTGCGCACGAGCCTGACACCGGCGGACCGCCTCGGCGATGCGCCTGTCGCCATCACGGTCGCGCTAGCCATGGTGGGCGTGGTCGGCGGCGTCGCGGTGACGCGTGGGCGGACGCGCACCCTGCACGCGTAGCGGACGCCATGGGGCACGCGCGCCGGTCTTCGTCTGCGGCGCCGCGGGTGTCATGGAGTCCTCCGGTCTCGTCGTGTGCGCGCAGCACCGGCGCGTGGAGTCAGAGGGAGCTGCGCCCGGTCGGGTCTCAGCACCACCCACAGGGCTGCCAGCACCGCCGCCAGCCCTGCCGCCGTCCATCCGCCGGGTCGCTCACCCAGCAGCACCGCGGAGAGCACGATCCCTACCACCGGGGTCAGGAACACCCACGCCGTCAGGGTGTCCAGCCGCGCCCGACCGACCTCGGTGAACCAGGCCACCGTGGTCGCGGCGGTACCCACCAGGGCCAGGAACGCCAGGGAGGCGACGAACCGCGGTGTCCAGCTGATCACCGGCGCCCCCTCCGTCGCAGCGGCCAACCCGACCAGGGCGACACCGCCGATCACGAGATGCCACCCGGTGGCCGCGACCACATCCATGCCTCCCAGGCGCCGGGAGAGCAGTGTCCCGGCAGTGACGGCGACCGCGGCGAGCAACGACAGCCCCGCCCCGCTCCCCCCACCCCCGGGGACCGCGACCACCACCAGCCCGGCGAACCCGATCACGAGCGCGACGGCCGTACGCACCGAGATCGCCTCCCCGTAGAGCCACCATGCGGGCAGCAGGATCAGCAGAGGCTGGGCGTTGGCCAGCACTGCGGCAGTCCCGGTCGCCAGGCCTGCGACCCCGCCGAACATCGCCGCGAAGCTCAGCGTGACGTTGACCAGCCCCAACACGGTGAGCAAGAGCCATTGGCGGGTCCCGGACGGTTGGGGCCGACGCTGCCCGGCCGCCAGCAGCAGCAGGGCCACACCGGCGACCAGGGCGCGAGACGCGGCGAACCACAGCACAGGCGCATCGCGCAGCCCCCACTCGATCGCGATGAAGCACGCCCCCCACGCCGCAGTGATCCACAGCATGCGGGCCGGCCGCGGTGACCGCAGCGCTGCGGCCGCCGGCGTGGCCGCAGCGCTGGTGGTGGGGTGCATGCCGCGACCTGTCAGCGGGTGCTGACTGGCATCGGTGCGCGAGTCTCGGGCTCGCTTCCCGCGCTCTGCGGTGTGCCGGGAGAGTGCTGGGCGGGCAGCCGCAGGCGCTTCAGGAGCAGGGCGTTGACGGCCACGATCACCGACGAGCCGGACATCGTCAGGGCTGCGATCTCCGGGCTCAGCGAGATCCCCAACGACGGTGCGAACACGCCCGCAGCAATCGGCAGTGCCAGGGTGTTGTAGCCGATGGCCCAGCCCAGGTTCTGCCGCATCTTGCGGAGCGTGCCCTTGCCGACCCGCAGCGCGACCGGCACGTCCAGCGGGTCCGAGCGCATGAGCACGATGTCGGCGGTCTCGATGGCCACGTCCGTGCCTGCCCCGATGGCGATCCCGATGTCGGCCGTGGCCAGGGCGGGCGCGTCATTGACGCCGTCGCCGACCATGGCGACCTTCTTGCCCGCCTGCTGGAGCTTGGCGATCTTTTCGGCCTTGTTCCCGGGCAGCACCTCCGCGATGACGGTGTCGATCCCGAGCTGACCGGCGATCCGCCGCGCGGTGGCCTGGTTGTCGCCCGTGAGCATGACGACCTCGATGCCCAGCTGGTGCAACGACGCCACTGCCGGGGCCGCGGTCTGGCGGGCCGCGTCGGCCAGCGCGATGACGCCCACCGCCCGCCCGTCCACCGCGGCTAGCACCGCGGTGCGCCCGGCGGCGAGCTGGACATGCACCTCAGCCAGCTCGCCGAGGTCGACGTGCTCGGCGAGCATCAGACGCGGGTTGCCCACGACGACCCGGTGACCTCGCACCGTCGCCGTGGCGCCATGACCCGCGACGCTGCGGAAGTCGGACGCCGGCAGCACCGGCACCCCGGCGGCGGTTGCGCGGGTGACCACCGCTCGGGCCAGCGGGTGCTCGGACTCGCGCTCGACCGCCGCGACCAGCGCGAGCACCTCGTCCTCGGCCATGCCCCGCACGACAACGTCGGTGACCTCCGGCTGCCCCTTGGTCAGGGTCCCGGTCTTGTCCATGACGACGGTGTCGATGCGCGCCGAGGTCTCCAGGGCGGTGGCGTTCTTGAACAGCACCCCGCGCTTGGCACCCAAGCCGGTCCCGACCATGATCGCCGTCGGCGTGGCCAGGCCGAGGGCATCGGGGCAGGTGATGACCACCACCGTGATCGCGTACAGCATCGCCGTCGACACCGCCGCCCCGGCCAGCCACCAGGCGAGGAACGTGCCCGTGCCACCGATGAGCGCGACGAACACCAGCCAGAACGCCGCCCGGTCGGCCAGCCGCTGCCCGGGGGCCTTGGAGTTCTGCGCCTCCTGGACCATCGCGACGATCTGCGCCAGGGCAGTGTCCTCCCCGACCTTCGTCGTGCGCGCCCGCAAGGTGCCCGAGACGTTGATCGACGCTCCGATGATCTCCGCGCCCGGAGCCTTGCTCACCGGCAGCGACTCCCCGGTCACCATCGACTCGTCGACCTCGGACTCGCCCTCTTCCACGACGGCATCCACCGGGATCTTCGAGCCGGGCCGCACCAGCAGCAGATCTCCGACCACCACCTCGGCAGTGGGGATCTCGACCTCCACGCCGTCGCGGAGCACCACCGCCCGGGGCGGGGCGAGCTCGAGCAGGGTCCGCACGGCGTCGTTGGCTCCGCCGCGGGCGCGCATCTCGAACCAGTGCCCCAGCAGCACGAACGTCGTCAGGACCGTGGCGGCCTCGTAGAACACCTCACCGCCGCCGGTCAGGGTGACACCGAGGCTGTACAGCCATCCGGTCCCCACCGCCACGGCCACCAGCACCATCATGTCCAGCGTCTTGGCCCGCAGCGCTCGGAAGGCGCCGTCGAAGAAGATCCAGGCGGCGTAGAAGATCACCGGCAGCGACAAGATCAGCATGAAGACGTCGTCACGCAGCCCGAATGGCGCGGGGGCGGTGAAACCCAAGAAGTCCCGTCCGATAGGGGACCACAGCGTGATCGGGATGGACAGGACCAGCGCGAGGAGGAAGCGATTGCGCATGTCGCGCACCATGTCCGCCATCGACCCGCCGCCGTGGTGACCGCCGTGCCCCATCACCTCGTGCCCCTCGTGCCCGGCGTGCGCCTCGTGCCCCTCGTGCCCGGCGTGCGCCTCGTGCCCCTCGTGCCCGGCGTGCGCCTCGTGCCCCTCGTGCCCGGCGTGCGCCTCGTGCCCGGCGGCGGACCCTGTGCCCGGCTCGGTCATCGGGGCGCACACGTGATCGGGCACCGATCGGCCCTGGCAGTGGTACCCGCAGTCCTTGACCCACCCCACCAGCTGGGCGACCGACGTCACCTCTGGGTCATAGGTGACGGTGGCCGTCTGGGACACCGCACTCGCCTGCACCGCGAGCACGCCCGGGCGACGCAACAGCGTGTTCTGCACAACCGGCTCCGAGGTGGCCCAATGCAGACCGCGCACCTCCAGGACCGTGGTCTGAGGACTGTTCATGATCGAATCTTCCTTCCCGACCTGCTGGCCGAAATCTCGTGCATCGGATGGGACGGCACAAATTCGCTGCTCGTGATGCCCGGTCTCCGCACCCTGGTGGCGGGAACCGGTACCGAAAAGAGCTCCTTGCGCATTCCCGGCGCCTCATCGCTCATTGCGACGGAGGTGGCGCCGTCTTCGACCATCCCGGTCTCTCATCGAAGTCCTGGATGACCATGTACCTCATCGTGATGAACCCCTTCCGTGCGTGCCGCTGCCTGCTGACCAGACCGTTCGCCCGGCAGCCGCTGACCTGACTCGAGGCCGGCCGGCCGTCTCCCCATAGGTATACCCCGTACGGGTATCCACAAGACTTCTTTCACATCAACATCAATGAAGATCTGACGAAGACTGGGACGACGGGCCACCAGACCGGCACCGTCGATGTCGGACGGACGAAGGTCCGGCGTGCGACGACCACGCGGACCACGTGAAGTTCCACCGAAGACCGCGCCGTCGTCACATGCGACCGGCAGTGCCGTCGTTCCTTGGTGACCGCGCAGCAGCGTCTGGCCAGCACGAGGAGGCCGCAGCTCCGCACACTCACTCCCCGCCAGGCGGTGGCACGCCACGAGCCGAGGCACGGCCGGAGCGACTTCCTCGTGGAGCTCCAGGATCAGGACAGCGCCAGCCGATCCCAGTCGGGACGCAGCGGCGTTCCGCTGTGGCCATGGGCGGCCCGGACGGCGAGAGTCTGGTGGATCTCGATCTCGCCGCGTTCGAACCCCAGCGCCGACCCCGCCAGGTACAGCCGCCACACCCGCGCGCGACCGGGCCCGGCAAGCCTGACCGCCTCCTCGTAACTCTCCTCGATATTGCGCACCCAGGCCCGCAACGTCAGCGCATAGTGCTCGCGCAGGTTCTCGACATGGCGGACCTCCAGACCGGCGTGCTGGACCGCCGAGACGACCTCACCGATCTCCTGGAGCTCGCCGTCGGGGAAGACGTAGCGCTGGATGAAGCTGTTGCGGCCCATCGGGTGTTGGCCGGCCGCGCGGCTGATGCCGTGGTTGAGCAGCCGCCCGCCAGGCGCCAGCAGCGCGTGCATGCGCGAAAAGTACCCGCTCAGGCGGTCGGTGCCCACGTGCTCGAACATGCCGATCGAGCTGATCGCCTGATATGGGCCGTCGTCGACCTCGCGGTAGTCGGCCAGGCGGATCTCCACATGGTCATCGAGCCCTGCCTCGACGACCCGCCGGCGGGCAAGGTCGGCCTGCGCGCGGGACAGGGTCACGCCCACGGCCTGCACCCCGTGATGGCGGGCCGCATACATGGCCATCCCACCCCACCCGCAGCCGACGTCGAGCAGCCGCATCCCGGGGGCGAGTCCGAGCTTGCGGGAGATCAGCTCGTACTTGGCTTCCTGAGCGACGTCCAGACCCGCCGACGGGTCCTCCCACACGGCGCACGAGTACGTCATCGTCGGGCCGAGGAACAGACGGTAGAAGTCCCCGGAGACGTCGTAGTGGTGAGCGATCGCCGCGGCGTCCCTGGAACGGCTGTGCCGCCGCCCATGCACCCGGATCTCCTCCCGGGGTGGCTCGGGGGGTCGGCGCAGCCCACCGGTCCGGCCCACCAGCCGCGCGACGGCGCCCCACGCGTGTGGACGGCGGATCGCCTCGGCAATCTTGCCGCGCAGGTCGAGGACGGCATAGATGTCCCCCTCGATCTCGATGTCGCCTGCGACAAGGGCGCGCGCCAGGCCGAGCTCGTTGGGCGACGAGAGCACTCGCCGAACGGCAGCAGAGGACCGGATGTCGAGGGTCGCAGGTGCGTCCTGCGGGCCACCACGGCTCCCGTCGTACGCCCGGAACGCCACCGGGAAGTCGGCACCGAGCAGGGATGCGAGGATCCCTGCCAGGCCCTCGTCGCGTTCGTTCTGCTGGGTGGTCATCGATGTTCCCTGAGTGATCGGACCGGCTCGAGGACGGCAAGCACGGCCGGGGCGAGGGTGTCCGCGATCCGTCCATAGCCGGCCGCCGACGGATGGAAGGAGTCGGCACTCATCGTGCGGCTGTCTGCGACGAACTCTCCACCGACGGCGCGGCTGACGTCGACGAGACGCACCCGCGGCCGCGGCGCGACCGCGCGCCGCTGCACCGCCCCGACCACCGCCCCGTACCCGAGCACCGCCTCCATGAGCGGGTGGGGCAGCAGCCGCATCGCCCGGAACTCCGGAAGGCTCGACATGACGACAGGCGCGCCGAGCGCCTCGAGCGCGTCCAGGAGCGCCCCGGACATTCGGGCGACAGCCGCGGGGGACGTGACGTGGGTCACGTCGTTCGTGCCAACCACCAGGAGCGAGACGTCCGGCGCCCGACGTACCCGAGGGATCTGGCGGGTCAGGACATCGACGGTCCGCGCCCCAGATCGGGCATAGCCCACGACGCGCACCGGACGCCCGGTCGCGTCGGCCACCCGCTGCGCGAGCTGCACCGGCAGAGCATCGTGAACGTGGTGCACGCCGACCCCGGCCATGGAGGAGTCACCGAATGCGGCCATCTCCAGCGCCGTCGCGCCGACCGGCACTCCTCCGGACGGCACGACAGTGACATCGACCGGGGCCAGGGCCGCGGATGCCCCGTAGCGTCGTTGCAGGCGGACGGCTTGGCCCATGAGGAGGCCCATCAGCGGCACGACCAGGGTCGCGGCGCCCCAGACCCTGCCACGGTGCCTCCCGGCAGAGTGCGAGTTCATACGAGCAGCCGCCCTCATACGCCCCGGGCATCCGACCCTGCCCCCGACTTCGCGTGACCGTCGCATCGTCATCCTCTCCGGGCTGCGCCGACAGGAGGCACGGCCTAGTGGCAGCCAGGCTTCGTCGACGGTGGCTGAGCGCGCCTGGCCGACAGTCCACCGTCGGACTCGTTTCGCACCCCGATCGGCGCGTGGGCCTCGTGACCGGCCGGAGCACCGTCGACGGCTCGGGCGTCGTGACCATTGTTGCCGCCGTGACCATGACCACCGCCGTGACCATGACCACCGGCGTGCATGGCGACCATTGACGCCACCAGTGCGAACGACAAGATCGTCCGTCCGGGCACACCGAATACCCACAAGCCCACGGCGACAACGCCGATGCCGAGGTACAGCTTTGCGGACAGGCTCTTCAGCGACATGACGACCTCTCTTCGGAAAACGCGTCCGCGCCAGGCGGGATCTTGAGCCCACCGTCGCCCATTGCGATGAAGATCTCCCTTCGGTCGCGGTTTCTTCCTCCTGAAGATTCCGGCCTCCGGACTGGTGGCCGATGCCTGCGGCGTGGGCCTGGACGCGGCGGGCGCCATGGCCCGTTGGGCGCGGGCTACTGGGATAGGTCGCATTCGCGGTGACGCGGCGCGCGGGCGGTCGCCGCGCCGATCCTCGTAGGCACCGACCGATGCGCCGACGCCGGCCGGTACAACGAGATGGTCCTGTGGCAACCTGGCCACGGACCGGTGTTCGCCTATGCCAAACAGCGCCCAGCGCCGTTCGGTGAGTACGTTCCGCTGCGCGGCCTCGTCCGGCTGCTCTCGAGCCAGGTTGAACGGGTCCGGGTGGACATGCTCCCCGGGACGCGGCCGGCGATCGTTCCCGTGGAGGTTCCATGGTTGGGCCGTACGGTGCCGGTCGCGACGGTGATCCGCTTCGAAGTGGCGTTCGACGAGGTGGTTCGTGAGGCAGTCCGCAACGGAGCCGAGCTGCTCGTCGTGGCGACGAACAGCGCCTCACTCGGGTGCATGCCGGAGTCCACCCAACAACTGGCGATGTCGCGACAGCACGCGGTCGAGCACGGCCGGGCCGACGTTCAGATCTCGACAGTCGGCGTCAGCGCGGTGATCGGCCCGGACAGTGCCGTCAAGCAACGACACCGACCTATTGCCGCCGACGCCATGCTCGCCGAGCTCCCGCTGCGGACGAGCCTGACGCCGTCCGAGCGCCTCGGCGACGGATGCGCCGCCATCACGATCGCACTGGCACTGGCGGCGCAGTCGCAGGCATCGTGGCCCCCGCGCGGGCGCCACACGAGCCCCACACGCGCTCGTCTGGGACTGCCGGGACTTCGTCCGACCTTCACGGAATCTCGACGAGGCCGCTAGCAGTGGTCAGCACCATGAGCGGTATGCCGGCAGACGATGCCACGGGCGCCGCTGGGTCCACGCCTCACCGTGTCCCGGCGCGACCAGCGATCGACAGCAACCAAGAGTCGGGGCGAGTGGACCACCGCCGACCGTTCAGACTCTCCTGGGAGAGGACGGACAGATTCGCCGTCCTCACGCGCCTCGCCCTCGTCGGCGCGCTCGTGGCATCGGCTCTGGCCCTCTGGGGGCTGCCGCCGGTGGATCTGCACGGCCCAATCCATCGTCTCGGGATCATGGATCTGCTGTGCGGGGGGACGCGGGCCGCGTACTTCACCATGACCGCCAGATGGGCGCTGGCGTGGTACTACACAACCCCCTCGGACCACTGGCGGTAGCCGCCGCGGCCCTCATGGTGCTCCGGGCAGCAGTAGGCCTCGCGACTCGACGTTGGCTCGCACTGGAGGTCACGCTGACTCGCCGGGTAGCACGCTCCGCGGTCGTTGCCCTGTCCCTGATCGCCCTCGCGCTGACCGTGCGCCAGCAGCTCATGGTCCACGTCCTGAGGTAACCAGTGCTCGCCGCCCGCGCCGGCGACCGATCGGTGGATGGCCCTTCGTGCGATCTTCATCAGGTCTCGACCGGGTCGTAGGTGAACCACGCTGACGATGGACGTCATGACGGACCAGGAACCTGGGGGTAGTGCCACCGCCATCGACGAGCACCCCGATGAACCACTGCGGCGGCGAGGTCCGTTGCGCGCCGTCTGGACGGCGATCACTGGGGTGACCGGCGTCGTCGTCGGACTGGCTCCCCACGTCCTGCACCACATCGGCCCACTGGTCGGGACCGCGCTCGTGGCCGGCGCCGGTGGGACCGCGCTGTTCGGCGCGGTCGGACTGCTGGCCGCCATCCCGATGCTGGTCAAGCTGCGGCGGCGCTTCAACTCATGGTGGGCGCCGGGGCTCGCTCTCCTCGCCTTCGTCGTGGCCTTCGTCATCTCGACGACCATGATCGGTCCCCTGATCAGCGGCAACGACAGCAACGCCCCGACTACGCCGGTGACACCCACCGAGCACGACCAGCACCATTGACGGCCAGCGCAGCACCACGACGGAGCGACAGCATCTTCAGCGGGACTTCATCGTTCCCTCGCCAGAACTTGACCACGGCTCCCGCACGCTGGACGACAAAGCCGGGAACCAAGCCCGGCGAATTCAGTCGGTGAGTGCGTCGCTTGCGTTCAAGAGTAGCATGTCGAGTTTCTCGGTGGGTTTGAGCCAGTTGAGGGTTTGGCGGGGTCGAGT
>Ga0255334_1001107_pt1 | contig 14037 bp, 10 predicted proteins | sample EtOH5_35cm_T3_12_FD_202080 | JGI IMG/M metagenome (GOLD analysis project Ga0255334, IMG submission 202080) | Sandy soil microbial communities from University of British Columbia, Vancouver, Canada - EtOH5_35cm_T3_129 | ecosystem: Engineered > Artificial ecosystem > Sand microcosm > Unclassified ...
TTTCCAGCTGCTGGATCGCCTGTCGAAAAACCCGGTCAAGCACCTGCCGATGCTGGAGCTGATGTACCTGTGCCTGTCCCTCGGTTTCGAAGGCAAGTACCGCGTGCAAGCGCGCGGCATGCTCGAACTCGAAGGCATCCGCGATGCCTTGTATCGCCAGATTCGCCAGCTGCGCGGCGACGTGCCTCGCGAACTGTCGCCGCATTGGGAAGGCTTGAACGATCAGCGCCGCAGCCTGGTGCGCATCGTGCCGGCGTGGATGGTGGTGTTGTTCACCGTGGTGTGCCTGGTGGTGATGTATTCGGGTTTCGCCTGGGTCTTGGGCGAGCAGCGCGACACCGTTCTGCAACCTTATCAGCCGCTGGATTCCGCCGCGGTCCAGCCGCAGTCGCAGCCGTAAACAGGGACGTGTGATGAAAAAGTTTTTCAAGAAAGTCGGCGCGTTCGTGCGCCAGACCTGGGTCTGGACCTTGCTGCTGGTGCTGTTCGTCGCACTGCTGGTGTGGTTCGTCGGGCCGCTGCTGGCGGTCAATGACTACAAGTTCTGGGAAGGTTCGACCTCCCGCCTGCTGACCATCAGTGCGCTGTTCCTGATCTGGGGCCTGACCATGGTCTTCGTCAGCTGGCGCGCCGGTGTGCGCAAGAAAGCGGACGAAGAGACTGAGGATGGTCAGGATCGTATCCGCCGTGAAGAGCAGATCGACGAGGAGCAGAAGGAGTTGAAGGAGCGTTTCAAGGACGCTCTGAAAACCCTGAAGACCTCGAGCCTGTATCGCGGTCGTAGCGAACGCTGGCGCAGTGATTTGCCGTGGTACTTGCTGATCGGCCCTCAGGGCAGCGGCAAGACCAGCCTGCTGGACTTCTCGGGTCTTGAGTTCCCGATCAACAAGATTGACCGCAAACTGACCCGCGACACCCTCGGCACCCGTCATTGCGACTGGTATTTCGCCGACCACGGCGTGCTGATCGACACCGCCGGGCGTTACTTGACTCAGCCGGATGCCGAAGTCGACGGCAGTGCCTGGAGCACCTTGCTCGACCTGCTGCGCAAGCGTCGCCGCAACCGTCCGTTGAACGGCGTGCTGGTGACCATTCCCGTGGAATTGCTGCTGGGCGCTAACGAGCAGGATCTGGAGACGCTGGCGCGTCAGGTGCGTGCGCGCCTGCAAGACGTGCATCAGAAACTGCACGTCGATGTGCCGATCTATCTGGTCCTCAGCAAGGCTGACCAGTTGCTCGGTTTCGACGAGTTCTTCGATCAGCTGACCCGCGAAGAAAGCGATCAGGTGCTCGGTACCAGCTTCCGTAAAGAGCAGAGCGGCACCGATGTCACCGTCCTGCGCGCCGAGTTCGAAGAGCTGCTGCGTCGCCTCAACAGCCAAGTGATCATGCGCATGCACCAGGAGCGCGATACCCAGCGCCGTGGCCGCATTCTCGATTTCCCGCATCAACTGGGGCAGATCGGCGAGCGCCTGTGCCTGTTCGTCGACATGGCGTTCACCGGCAACCGTTATCAGCGTGTCAGCCAGTTGCGCGGTTTCTACCTGACCAGCGCACCGCACCTGACCCAGGAAATGGACCAGACCACCGCCGGCATCGGCGCGAATCTGGGGATCAACTCCGGCGTGTTGCCAACTCTGCGCAGTGGCCGCTCGCGGTTCATTCATCACTTGCTCAGCCGGGTGATCTTCCCCGAGGCCGATCTGGCCGGTCTGGACAAGCGCGAACGCAGCCGCATCCATTGGGGCCAGCGTGCGTTGTACGTCGGTGCCTTGGCGGCGTTGGGCCTGTTTGGCCTGCTGTGGGCGAGCGGTTTCTCGGCGAACTACGAACGCCTGGAAAACCTGCGCAACCTGGCGCAAACCTGGACGCAACAACGCTCGGCGCTGACCGCGCGTGATGATTCCATGGCAGTGCTGAAAACCCTCGACACCAGCTACGCGGCGACCCAAGTCTTCCCGAAAAAGGGTGACGTGGGTTACCACGAACGTGGCGGCCTGTATCAGGGTGAAGACGTCAACCCGGTGGTCAGGACGGCTTACGAGCGCGAGCTCGAAACGCAGTTGCTGCCCAAGGTTGCGACCCTGCTGGAAGGGCAGATCCGCGCCAACATGAAGGACCGCGAACGCCTGCTCAACAGCCTGCGTGCGTACCTGATGCTGAACATGAAAGATCGCCGCGACGGCCCATGGCTCAAGGATTGGGTCGCCACCGAATGGTCCCAGCGTTACGCCGGCAACACCGCGGTGCAGAACGGTCTGAACACGCACTTCGAGCGCTTGCTGAAGCAGCCGTTTATCTACCCGCTGAACGATCAACTGGTGGCTCAGGCGCGGCAGGTCTTGCGCAGCGAGTCGCTGGCCAACGTGGTTTACCGGATGCTGCGCGAGCAGGCCCGCAATCTGCCGGAATACCGTTTGAGCCAACATCTGGGCCCACAAGGTGCGCTGTTTGTCGGCACCGATTACGTGATCCCGGGCTTCTACACGCAACAGGGTTATCAGCAGTATTTCTCGGTTCAGGGCTCCGCGCTGGTCACCGACATCCTGCGTGACAACTGGGTGTTGGGCGAAGGTTCGGGCATCAGCGGCATGGACTTGCGTCGCCTGATGGTCGAACTGGAGCAACTGTACTTCCGCGACTACGCCAATTTCTGGAGCGAAGCCGTGGGCCAGGTTGCACTGCCCGCGATCAGCGACTTCAGCGAGGGCGCCGAGCAATTGGCGGGCCTGACCTCGGCCAACTCGCCGGTGCTGCAACTGCTGGTGGAAGTGCGCGACAACACCCGTTTCCCGGCGGAGGCCGAGGCGGTCGATCAAGCGGCTGATGCTGCTGCCGCACTGGGCGAGCAGAAAGGCAAGTTGGGCAAGCTGGGCAAACTGGCGTCTGCCGCCGCGGACAAAGCCTCGGACATGGCTGCGACCAAAAACCTTCCCGACACCGCGAAGAAATCCCTGCAGCGCCGCTTCGAACCGCTGCACCGTTTGCTGGATGACAACAACGGCCCGGCCGCTGATTTGACCCCGGCACTGAATGCGCTCAACGACCTGCAAATGCAGCTGGCGAGCCTGGCGCGTGCCAGTGCGCCGGAGCAGGCTGCATTCGAAATGGCCAAGACCCGCATGAGCGGCCAGCGTGATGCGCTGAGCAACCTGCGCAATGCGTCGAACCGTCTGCCGCGCCCGGTCAGCGTGTGGTTCAACGTGCTGGCCGAAGACACCTGGCGTCTGGTGCTCAACGATTCTTACCAGTACCTGAACCAGCGTTATCAAAGCGAGCTGTACAGCTTCTACGGCAAGGCGATCAACAAGCGCTACCCGTTCAGCGCCCACAGCACCAGCGACGTGGCGATCAGCGACTTCCGCGAGTTCTTCAAGGCGCAGGGCATTGCCGATCGTTTCTTCGACACCTACATGCGTCCGTTCGTGAGTGGCGATCCAGGCAACTACCGTCTGCGCAGCATCGACGGTCACAGCATGCCGATCTCCAAGCTCTACCTCGACCAGATGGCCGCGGCACAAGTGATTCGCCAGAGCTTCTTCTCGATCAACCCGGCCGAGCCACAAGTGCAGTTCAAACTGGAGCCGTACACCCTAGACCCGGCGGTCAGCCGTTCCGAGTTCAAGTTCGGCGACAAGACCATCGAATACCGCCACGGCCCGATCGTGCCGGTGTCGTTCAAATGGCCGACCGATGCTGAAGACGGGCGCACCAGCCTAGTCCTCGACAAAATGGCCGGCCGCCCGATCGGCATCGAGAAGAACACCGGCCCATGGTCGCTGTTCCGCCTGTTTGACCTGATGCAGACCGAGTACCTGAGCGGTCGAGATGTGCTGGTATTGAAAGCCGACGTGGGCGGCCTGCGCGCCAACTACTTGCTGTCCAGCCAGCGCACGCCGAACCCGTTCGACATGGGCGTGCTGCGCACCTTCCGTATGCCGGTGCAGCTCTGATGCTGGTTGCCAGCCCCTGGCGCAGCGCTGCGCGCACCGATGCCGGCAAGGTTCGGGCGCGCAACGAAGATGCTTTTCTCGACTGCCCGCAGCAGGGGCTGTGGGCGGTCGCGGACGGCATGGGCGGTCATCAGGGCGGCGACGTTGCCAGCCAGTTGATCGTCGCCAGCCTGGCGGAATTGCCGGCGCAGGATGACTTTGATGAACGACTCAAAGGTATTCGCCAGTGTCTGCACTGGCTGAACCGCCGCTTGGGCCAGGAGTTGACCGTCACCGCCGGGCGCCACGACAGCATCATGGGCAGCACCGTCGTGGCGTTGCTGGTGGAAGGCAATCGCGCGGCCTGCATCTGGGCTGGCGATAGTCGTTGTTACCTGTGGCGCGGCCAGCGCTTGTATCAGCTGTCCAAGGACCATTCGCTGCAACAGCAACTCATCGACGAGCAACAAATGAGTCTCGAAGACGCCCGTGCGCATCCTTCGGCCCACGCCTTGACCCGTGCGGTCGGCGCGGCTGAGCTACTGACGCTGGACGTGCTCGAACTCGAGGTTTACCCCGGCGATGCGTTTCTGTTGTGCAGCGATGGTTTGTACAACGGGTTGAGCTCCGATGCCTTGGGCAATGCCCTGAGCCTGACCGCGCCACACGTCGCGCTGGAGCGTCTGTTCGACGGCGCGCTGCGTGGCTCGGCCCGGGACAACCTGACTGCCGTGGTGATCCGCCAATGACCCAACTCATGCCGCCGCTCGACGACCTGCTGGTGAGCGAAGAGCAAGACAGTAACCTGACTTACTTTGCGTTCGCCAAGTCTCTAAACGGAAAGCCGCATAAAGCAGAGCCCGCGTTGGCGCCTACAAAGGCCAGTGTCGGTGCAATGCCGGACGTGCTGGCAGGCCGTTACCGCATCGAGCGCCTGCTCGGTGCCGGTGGCATGGGCGCGGTTTACCGCGCACGGGACTTGCTGAGCGAACAGTTCGGCGATCCCGACCCTTACATCGCGCTGAAAATCCTCAGCGAAGAATTTGCCGAATCGCCGGATGCCAGCGCCTTGCTCTACAGCGAGTTCGCCCTGACCCGACGCCTGCGCCACGACAACGTGCTGCGCCCGCACACCTTTGAAGTGGACACCGATTGCCAGCGCGCCTTCATCACCATGGAACTCATGCGAGGGCTGACTCTGGACAAACTGCTCTGCGAGCGGCCACTTGGCCTGCCGTGGAACGAACTGCGCGACATCGCGCTGCCGCTGCTTGACGCACTGGCCTACGCCCACGCGCGCGGCGTGCTGCACGGCGACATGAAACCGAGCAACGTGATGCTCAGCGAAGAGGGCGTGCGCCTGTTCGACTTCGGCCTGGGCCAGGCCGAGGAGGGCATCCTCCCTGGCTTGCCACACCTGAGCCGCGACCGCTTCAACGCCTGGACCCCAGGCTACGCCGCCCCCGAACTGCTCGAAGGCCAGCCGCTGTCCGCCAGCGCCGACGTCTACGGCGTGGCCTGCGTGCTTTACGAATTGGCGGGCGGCAAACACCCGTTCCGCCGCTTGCCCTCGACCCAGGCCCGTGACGAACACCTGGAGCGCGAGCTGCACGCCCCGAAAAATCTACCGAAACACTGCTGGCCAGCCCTGCGAACGGCGCTGGCATTCGATGCGGCCGATCGAACGATCACCGCCGCACAACTGCGTGACGCCATGGGCGCCACTTTGTCTTTGCTGCAACGTCTGCGACTTCGGGCGTAACGGATGACTACCGAACAGGGAGCAAGCAATGTTCAACTCAGCTAACGAAACGCACTTCAGCCTGACTGTCGAAGACTACGTCGGCGACCTGCAAGTGCTGTCGTTCACCGGCACCGAAGGCATCAGCCAGCCGTATCGCTTCGACCTCGAACTGGTCAGCGAAAACCCCGATCTGGACCTGGAAAAACTCCTGCACAAGCAGGCGTTCCTGGCATTCGATCCGCAGGGCAGCGGCATCCACGGCCAGATCTACCGCGTCGCCCAAGGTGACGCCGGCAAACGCCTGACCCGCTACAAAGTCTCCCTGGTGCCGCACCTGCAATACCTGCATCACCGCACCAACCAGCGCATCTACCAGCAGATGTCCGCGCCGAAAATCATCGCGCTGATCCTCGAAGAACACGGCATCAAGGGCAACGCCTACAACTTCCAGCTCAGCCAGCCATGCCCGGACCGCGACTACTGCGTGCAGTACGACGAAACCGACCTGCACTTCGTCCAGCGCCTGTGCGAAGAAGAAGGCATTCACTACCACTTCCAGCACAGCGCAAAAGCTCACTTGCTGGTATTCGGTGATGATCAGACCGTGTTCCCGAAACTCGGCCAGCCAACGGCGTACGTGCAAGGCAGCGGCATGGTCGCCGACGAACCGGTGATCAAAGGCTTCAAACTGCGCCTGGAAACCCGCACCAGCCGCACCACCCGCCGCGACTACGACTTCGAAAAACCACGCCTGCAACTCGAAGCGGCCTACAAGCCCGATGTTCAGAGCGACGAGCCGGACCTGGAAGACTACGATTATCCCGGCCGCTTCCTCGACCGCGCGCGCGGCAAATTCCTCAGCCAGCGCGTCCTCGAACGCCACCGCGCCGACTACCAGCAAGCCGAAGGGCACGGCGACCAGACCCGCTTGATCAGCGGCCACTTCCTGGAAATGTCCGACCACCCACGCACCGAGTGGAACGACCTCTGGCTGCTCACTGAAATCGTCCACGAAGGCAAACAACCGCAAGTCCTCGAAGAGTCCGTGACCAGCGACACCACCGACAACAAAGACGACTTCCACCAGGGCTACCGCAACCGCTTCCTCGCCACCCCGTGGGCCGTGTTCTACCGCCCGGCGCTGCAACACCCCAAGCCCCGCGTACTCGGCAGCCAGACCGCCAAAGTCACCGGCCCCGCCGGCGAAGAAATCCACTGCGACCAGTACGGCCGCATCAAAGTGCAATTCCACTGGGACCGCGAAGGCCAGGCCGACGACAAAACCAGCTGCTGGATGCGCGTCTCCTCAAGCTGGGCCGGCGACCGCTACGGCGCCATCGTCATCCCGCGCATCGGCATGGAAGTCCTCGTCACCTTCCTTGAAGGCGACCCCGACCAACCGCTGGTGACTGGCTGCCTGTACCACAAGGAAAACCAGGTTCCCTACGACCTGCCGGCGAACAAGACGCGCAGCGTGTTCAAAACCCTCAGCTCACCGGGTGGTGGCGGGTTCAATGAATTGCGGATTGAGGACAAGAAAGGGGCGGAGCAGATCTTTATTCATGCCCAGCGGGATTGGGATGAAAACATCGAACACGACCAGAAGATTCGCGTCGGGAATGAACGGCACGACACGGTGGTGAAGAACACCTACACCGAGCTCAAGGCTGAAGAGCATCGCACCACGATTGCTGATCGCAAGGTGGAAACGCGGGTGGATGACCACCTGACGGTTGGGCAGAACCAGCATGTCAAACTCGGCACCGCGCAACTGACCAGCGCCGGGAAAGAGATTCACCTGAAGGCTGGGGCGAAAATCGTCATCGAGGCTGGCTCGGAACTGACCATCAAGGGCGGTGGCAGCTTTATCAAGCTGGATGGCGGTGGCGTGACGGTTGTTGGGCCGATTGTGAAGATCAATGCCGGCGGTTCGGCAGGCTCGGGAACCGGAATCGGCATCAAGCCGCCGATACTGCCAGGTGCAGCGGACAAAGACATCGCCGGCGCCGTACCGCCTCAGGCTCTCGGCAACGCACCGATGGCGCCGCCACCGGTTTGCAAGGAATGCCTGGCCCGGGCCAAACGTAACGCCCAGGCCCTGGCCGCACGATAAAGGACGACTTCATGTACACAAGCAACGTGCACTGGCTGGATGAGTTATGGGTCAACGCCCTGCAACTGAAACAGTCGCACCTCGACCTGTTGATCGACGCCACCAGCCTCGACTACCCGCTGCTGCAAGAACTGGCGGAGCAGCCCGACGGGCCAAAACTGGCCAAGCTGTTTGAAAACACCCCGGAAGTCGCCATCGCCGATTTCGGCCCGCTGCTGCTGCGCGTCGACACGGCCCAACGCGCCTGGCTGAAAACCTTCATCAGCGCCGTCGACTGCAACAAACACGTCGTCGCCCTGTTCAGCCCTTGGGCGTTCGATGCGCTGACCGAACACCTGCGCGGCTACACCCAGGCAAAATGGAACCAGGGCCGCTCCGAAGGCGTGCTGCGCTACTACGACCCGCGCATGCTGCTGCCCGTCGCCGAAACCCTGACCCCGGTACAAAGCAACGCCTTCCACGCCGCCGTCATCTCCTGGCACTGGCTCGACCGCGACCAACATCCACAAAGCCTGCCCGGCAACTACGTCCGCCACGCCCCCACACCGGCCAACGGCCCTGTCATGTTCGACCACCCACAAGTCGCCAACCTGCTCGCCTGGACCGAAGCCGACGCCTACCGCATCGACCGCTGCGCCGTGCCGCAAAACTACGGCTTGAGTCGTAATGAGAGCCTTATTCGTCATTTGTATCGCAGCCAGATTGCAGCGAATCAGAAGGGGTTGAAGGAACCGGAAGAGCGGGAACCGTTTATTGAACAGTGGCTGGTGGAGAACTCGCCGTTTGTGATTGATGAGCCGCCGAAGGCGTTGATTTGATGAGCGGGGGTGCTTGTGGGCCGGTTGAGGTTGCGGGGGCGGCGATGTCTTCGTGGTGGGTTCGTGGGTGGGTTTTGATGGGGTTGGTGGTAGTGAGTGGGTGCCGTGCTGGACCTGAAATGGTCGGTGCTCCTATTACTGGTTATAACCATACATCTGCAGAAATTATACGGTTCAGTATTAATGGGGCTGGTGGCCCCCGAATCCCACCAAATGCCGGTGGAGGAGCTGAAGTTTGCTGTGGCGTACTTCCTGTTCAGTGGAATCTGGGGCTTAGAGCGATTATCGAGTGGGACAAAGATCCAAATCCTTACGAATCGGTCGAGCGTGACCAGTATGGACAAATTACAAAAGGGGTAGCTGTTCGTCATTCTGCTGGTTACTCTCACCATAAAGCCACGGTCGAAATTCCTACGTACGCTAAAGAACTTTGTGCTTTGCAGGTTCATTTTTTGCCGTGCGATCAGGTCAGGGTTTCTACTACTTGCTTTACTCCCGGTCATCCGAATTATCCCGATAAAGAATATTTTCAGGTTAAGGAGCCGGCTTCATGTCCAGTTCTTTGATCCTGCACGAACATCAATCCCGGTTCTCCGGGTGTTTAATTAACTGCCCGATGAATATGGAGGGGTCGAATATATGTCTAGGCGTATGAACAAGGAGAGCAGTTTGCGATTTATAGCTGCGTCGATGCTGAGTTTTTTCTCTCGAGGTTATAGCTTGATATCTCAGTATTTACCGAATCTTAGGTTTTCTATCAACCGCCGATTGGCCAATGTGTTTTTGTTGATTTTTGGTGTGTTGAACTTAGGTGCATGTCAAGCACAGTCTGAGATGCTAGGCACCCCGGTCTCGGGCTATAACCATACATCTAGCAACATCAACCGATTTACCGTGAACGGCGCTGGAGGGCCCAATATAGGCCCGTATCAAGGAGGGTTAAGTTCACAAACGTGTTGTACCACGCTACCTCGAAGCTGGAATCCAGGATTAAAAGCCATTATTGAGTGGGAAAGTGATCCGGCCCCGCGTGCAGCTATAAAACGGGATAAATACGGTCAAATCGAGTCTGGCGATTACAGTCGTCATGCCGCTAACTACACTCATCACAAAGCAATCGTTGATATCCCTAAATATGACGATAAATTTTGTGCGCTGCAGGTTCATTTCCTGCCTTGCGATAAAGTTCGTGTTTCTACTACGTGCTATACACCGGAACACCCCGATTATCCAGATAGAGCTTATTTCAATTCGAAGGAGTCCTCCGTATGTCCGAGTTTTTGAATTCAGGAGGGGCTCCTAAACCTGCTAGCGCATTTGCTGCGCCAAACTTTCCATTGGCTCGACGATTGCCAAGAGAACCAGGCCAGTTAACGAAAAATATCAAATTGCAAAAGCGCGATGAAGCCGCGTTTGGAAATCAGCAGCGAAAATTGTTGCAGGCTAAAGGCAATATTCAAAGCGGTCCACCTTGCAGCAAGTCCCTGCATATCACCATTGCATTCGATGGTACCAACAACAATGACCAGGCAGATGGTGCATCGACACCGTCCTCGCGTAGCAATATTGCTCGAATGTTCCATGCCAGTATTGGCGGAATCAGTTCAGCTCAGGAGCAAGGATATTTCCGTTACTACAGCCCCGGAGTAGGCACGGTTTTCCCTGACATACTCGAATACACGCCTAGCGATGGTGGGCTTATGTTTGCGAGTGGGGGGGAGAACCGAATCAACTGGGGTCTCACTCGATTGCTCGATGCGTTGAAGCAGACACTGGAATCGACTGGTCTCAGCGTACCTGAAATGCGCGGACTGATAGATGCCATGTCTACTGGACTAGTGACTGCGCTCACCGGTGGTCTCTTGGCCAATGGAGAAAAAAAACGCGAAGCAGCAATGCGACCTGAGATTCAGAAACTGGAAGACGCGCTGAAAAAACGCGTCGATGCCGAAGTTAAACCTCATATTCTCGCTATGCGATTGTATGTGTATGGATTTTCACGTGGTGCCGCGCAAGCCCGGACATTCGCCAATTGGCTGCAAACATTGACGCGTTGCACTGGTAGCGATGGCCAAACTGAATACCGCTTTGCCGGACTGCCTATTTCTATAGAATTTCTGGGCATCTGCGACACGGTTGCGGCAGTGGGTATGGCGGATAGCATGCCCTTTGCCGCCGGCCACATGGGTTGGGCTGATGACACAATGCGCCTACCTGATGAAACTATAGAAAAGTGCATGAGCACTGCTTTGCCAGATGACTGTCACTTTTTAAAACGTTGCGTTCATTTGGTATCGGCGCATGAGCAGCGTGCCAGCTTTCCCTTGGACTCTATTCGACGCAGGCCCAAAAACTCAGCGGGCCAACGAGATGATACCCAAGCATCCAGTTATCGAAGTGGAACCGAAGAATTTTTGTACCCCGGTGTGCACTCCGATGTAGGTGGCGGTTACTCACCTGGTAATCAGGGTAAGGCACTACCGGGTACAGATTATTTGGTATCGCAGATTCCGCTTCATCATCTATACGCGGAAGCTTTTAAAGCAGGCGCACCTTTGCAAGTCCCCAAATCGGCACGTCAACCCGACGTTCATGAAATCTGGCGTGTTATGGCCCCTGATACGGAGATCGAATTCAACGTTTCAGACGAGCTGATCAAGCGCTTCAACGCGTGGCAGTCTCAAGTCAAAGTCGGCACCCTCGAAGAAATGATCAAGCGAGAGCAGGCACTACTTACAGGCTGGCGCATCGACCGTTATGCCGGTGGCCTGGCGCAGCGTGGTTTCTTTGCGAACGTCGACAAAGACATGCCCGTGGCTCAACAGGATGCATGGAAAGCGATCTATGCACGTCGCTCCGCTGAGTCCGCTGCCGCCGCCCAAGGGCAGCCGCTGCCGACGTATACCGAGGCGCAGGAAAAAGAATATCAACTGAATGTTCAGATTGTCGGAGGCCAGGAAAAGGTCGACAACATTCGTCTGGAAAAAGCCTTCGATCCGCCCCTGGACCAAGTACAGCTATTGGGTGCTGCTGCCGAATTCCGCCATGACTACCTCAAAGAATGGGGCATTTTGGATGACTGGAAAATCGGCAGCACAATCATTGATATGTTGGTTGGCGGCACGGTCTATGCGATCAACGAGGAGGATGAGGCCGAGGAATACAACTACCTGTACGACAATGGCACGGCGCGTTACAAGGAGATGTTCAGCGCACCAAACAAAGTACGGCAGGGCCAGGAAGACCTAGTTGCACTGTTCGATGATCAGGTTCACGACTCTCGTGCATGGTTTATGAACACATCCGGCATTGGTCCCCGTGAACCCTTTACGGATTACTTCCGCATACGTCTGGTGCATTTCGATAACGAGTCCAACAAGCAACTGTCTTTGGTTGCCACAGCGGGCCGCGTCATCGGTATTGGTATCGCGGTGGCCAGTATTGGCTTGAGCATTAAAAAGCGTGATCCGCGAATGTTGCTGGCACTCCCTCTCATGAACGTGGCTCGTCCTATTCTTACCGGGAAGGTTGGTTTGCCTGAGATCAGCGCGTTCGATCCGCTTACCGGTATTGCAATTCCAATGCTCGATAATCTGGACTCTCTACGGACCTTCACGAAGGCGCCGGGTGATTTGGTTGCCAAAGTCGCAGCCTTGCCACCGCTGAAACCATTGACCGAAGCAAACGCGAACACCCCGGCGCTGCAGAAAATCCTGGTAGCCCATCAGGCGCTTGAAGCAGTCGAAGCTGCTCGCAAGAAAGATGTGGGTGCATTGGCCGGTATGCTGGCGAATGCGGCGAACGAAGAGGACAAGCCCGGTGGCTGGCTCGACTTGGTGGCTGATCAGGCCAGTAACTTGAAGTCGTCTGAAAAGAACGTGTAGCTGTACAAAGATATGGGCGGCTCTGGTGAGCAGCCCTTTTAGTTTGGTGCCCAATTACCCTGACAAAGCCTGTTTTGAAGTGAAGTAACCAAAGGTTTGTCCGGGTTCCTGAGCCAGAAAAGAACACGGCCCCGATTGTTGGCAACATCAATCGGGGCCGTTTTTGTTTGCTTGGTTAGCCAGTTCCGTCTTACGCCTTGGCGCGATGCTCTTCCGAGGGCGCCGAATCAATGTGGTCCAGCGCTCGCTCCACCAACAGATGCACGCCATCCGCCATTCTGCTAAGTGCCAGGGCGATTGAGCGGCGGGAGCCTTCTACACCGTCGGCCAGGTCGGCGGCGATGGCGCTGATGGACAGCAGGTCTTCCGAGGCGTTGGCCAGGAGGGTTTCGGTGTGGACGTCAGGGCAGACCATGAAGAGCGGGCCCATGCCTGTAGAGGGTTTTTCTTGGTGCGGAGCGAAGTGATGGTCGAGGGCGCGTTCGGCGGCTTCGTGGAGTTTTTTGGAATCTAAGGATTCGTAGGGGGAAGTGGCTTCATTTTCGGGCGATTTGGATGTCGGATTGGTCATAGGTGTAAATCCTTGGAGTTAATAAAATGTTTTCTCCGATTTCGGACTTGCACATCCGGTCGCCGATTTCGCGGCGACGGGCAAAGGTTATCGGTGAAGTCAAAGGTTGCCTAGTTCATGGACAGCTCGGCGTTTAGCAGGAAATGTCTGATAGGGGTGAGCGTAGAAAGCTCAAAAGAGCACGGCTTTTAAACAGAGTCGTTTAGTCAATGACTTGGTAGTCATCAGCGTCAAAAATACCGGCATCTTCTTCTAACACTACGCAACAGTGGCGTTCTCACTCGAAGCCGCTACACTGCGCCGGCCGTTCATTTTTCTCTTGAGGCTGCACGCATGAAATTTCGTTTTCTTCTGTGGATGCTGGGTTTGTTGATGGGTAAGGCCAGTCGGACTAATCCTGCGTTTCAGCAGCAGTTGGGTGACAAGGAATTGGTGTTCCAGCTACAGACCCTGGACGGGAAAGTGGCGCGGCATTTCTTTGTGAAGGATCAGCGCATTACCAGCAAGTCTGGCGTGTATGCCGAGCCGGCGTTTGCGATTGCGTTCAAGGATGCGGCGTATGGCTTTGCCACGATGCAGGCGAAGAACAAGCAATTGGCGTTTATGACGGGGATTCAGGACAAGTCGATTCAGATCAAGGGGAATCCGGCGCTGGTGATCTGGTTTCAGGGGTTGACCAAGTATTTGAAGCCGAAGAAGGCCAAGCCGAAGGCATAGGTCCTTCAGACAGTTCGCCGGGGTTCTTCGAGAGCAGGCTCGCCTCTTCAGCCATCCGGTTCAGGAGGCTCGAGGGTATCGAGTGGCAGGGCTCGGTACGTCTTGTAGATCTGCTGGACTTCCGGATTGTCCAGGCTCTCGTAAGTGATACCTTCCTTGTCGAGACCATCCAGGCCCCTGATGCCGCTGATCGTTGCTGGCCAGTCGTCGCGACTGGATATATCGACGATGAACGGTTTCAGGTAGTTATCGAGATAT
>Ga0255334_1001108_pt1 | contig 14014 bp, 11 predicted proteins | sample EtOH5_35cm_T3_12_FD_202080 | JGI IMG/M metagenome (GOLD analysis project Ga0255334, IMG submission 202080) | Sandy soil microbial communities from University of British Columbia, Vancouver, Canada - EtOH5_35cm_T3_129 | ecosystem: Engineered > Artificial ecosystem > Sand microcosm > Unclassified ...
TTCTTCGAGAACTGTAAAGTGCCCGCTACCAATCTATTGGGTAAAGAAGGTGGCGGTTTCGGCTATTTGATGAGCGAATTAGTGCAAGAGCGTTTGCTGATTGCTATGGGCTCTATCACCGCCTCTGAGCATGTGCTGGGTCATACCATTGAGTACGTGAAGAGTCGTGAGGTCTTTGGTAAACCCTTGTCCAAATTTCAGAACACTCGATTTAAGCTGGCTGAACTCAAAACTCAAGTCACCATCGGCCGGATTTTTGTTGATCAATGCCTGGAGCTGCACATGCAGAAAAAACTAGACGTGACGACGGCAGCCATGGCCAAACTGTGGACGACCGATCTGCAATGCGAGCTCACAGACGAATGCCTGCAACTACACGGTGGTTACGGCTATATGCTGGAATATCCCGTTGCTAAAGCGTTTGTCGATGGCCGGGTGCAGAAGATTTATGGCGGCACGAACGAGATTATGAAAGAACTGATCAGCCGCAGTTTTCTGTAGAAGCACCTCGTTACCCCCAGAATGGCCGCATTGGGAGAGCCAGCGGCATTCTGAGGGAAACGATGCAAAACCCTTAACTTTCCTTCGAACCTCTGGTTTTAAGCTGAATAAGCAGTCGCCTGGACTGTTTATCGGGTCGCCGATCTGGCTTTGCCTGGCTTAGATTAAGTATTTTTAATTCGGCATCCCGCTGTTCACGCCGTAACACACTGGCCGGCGTTTCCGCATAGAGTGTGCTGACCTGGTTAGCCGGTCCGCGATGACCACTGAGCCCGGTCACCCGAATTTCGTAATTCTGTGGCCCGCGAGTAATTTCAATCTGATCATTGAGTTTGACCAGATAGGACGGTTTGACGCGCTGGCCGTTGACATGGATTTTTCCGCCTTGAATCGCCTGGCTGGCCAAGGCGCGGGTTTTAAAAAACCGGGCGGCCCATAACCATTTGTCGATGCGTGTAGAAAATTCGGATGATTTATCCATGGCATGATCCTGGAGCCTATTCAACAATTAGTTCAGTAACTAGGATTTCGGCCGACCTAGCATACAATGCGTTGGCTGTTTAATCGAAAATGACACCACGCTTAGGAGATGATCATAAAAATTGACCTTCACACGCACACCACGGCTTCTGATGGCGTTTATTCGCCTAGCGAGTTGGTGAGCCATGCGCATAGCGCTGGCGTCGAGATACTTGCCGTCACCGACCACGATACCGTGGACGGCCTGGAAGAAGCCCAGGTCGCCGCGAAAACCCAGGGTATCCAGCTGATCCCCGGGGCCGAATTTTCTGCCACTTGGGCAGGGATGACTTTGCATGTACTGGGCCTTGGGTTTGATCCCAGCAATCGCTCGTTACAGCAAGCCTTGGCCGAAGTTCAATCAGTACGCGACAGCCGAGCCAAAGTGATTGGTGAAAAACTGGAGCGCCTGGGAATAGCCAACGCTTATCAACGTACCCACGACCTTACCGTCAACGGCAATCTAACGCGCACCCACTTTGCTCAATTGCTGGTTAACGACGGGCGGGTTCGCACCCGACAAGAGGCCTTCAAACGGTTTCTTGGCCAGGGCCGTGGCGCCTATGTGAGTTGCCAGTGGCCACCGATGGCGCAGGTCATCGGTCGTATCAACACGGCTGGCGGAAAGGCGGTTGTTGCTCACCTACAAAGATATAAATTAAACGCGAAAAGCAGAGCGGAGTTGGTAAAAGATTTTGCGAGGGGCGATGGGGCGGGTTTGGAATGGGCACCTTCCATTAGTGCGGAGATGATACGGTTGGCGCGACAGTTTGATTTGAAGTCAACCGTCGGCTCCGATTTTCATGCGCCGAGAAGCGGTCCAAATCTGGGCAGCATCGCACCACCCACCGAGATCCCTCCCCTTTTCGGCACGCCGATAATCTAGGTGAAAATTTGATGCTTTAGTTTGAGTTTTAAAATTGCACCCCGATAGGGATGATCAACCTTCACCGGACCAGCAAGCCAAGCCGGTGAGAAGCGCGGGAGATAATAAGAATGAATGTACTTTCAATTTGGCTATCGAGTATGCGGCAACGCCCGGTTTGGATTCAACTGCTTTGGCAAATAGCCGGTGTGGGACTGGTGTTATGGTCCATGGATCCGTCTCTGTCACCCTGGCAAACCCCGACAACCTGGGGTGATCTGCTTAAGTTATCTGAGGTCGGCGCTCTACTGTGGTGTGGCATTTTCGCTTTTGTGTCGCTGGCTTATTTATATACTCACGGCCGGCTGCTTACTCCACATCATGCGGTTTCACTAATTTTTGCGCCCTACCTACTAAATTTTCTGTTCATTCTGACTTCGCCCTCTTTGCTGCATTCGGTGACCGAATGGATGAGCGTAGGCTTTAATCCGCCGCAAGCGCTCGCCCGCATTGCCGCACCGGCAAGCATTCTCGCCGTGTTTAACATGTTATTGGTATTGAGCTTGGGTTTTGCCGTCAGCGAACGGGAAATCAGCCATGCTCGAACCTATGTGATTTTGCTGGTCGCTGCGTTATATGCGGCAACCACGCCGCTGATCGGCGACCTGGGATCTCAACAATGGATCACCACATTACCCTGGCCTGTTCAGGTTGCTGTCGTTGTGCTGGCTACCGCAGCCGCTCAAGCAGGTTTGTGGGGCCAAATCTTTTTAGCCACCGGCTTTTTGATAGATGGCTTACGCGGCCGGCTGCCCACAGGCCATTCGGCCATGGATCATTGGCGCAGCGGCATGCAATCGGGCGCCAAATACGGCGGCTTGTTCATGCTGGTGGTTCAACTGATGTATGCCGGTGGTCAAATCTCCTGGCTGCAATGGCTATTTGCCGGCTGGCCGGTGTGGAGTGGCGCCGCGATGGGTATGCTGCTTTTCCCCATTGCCAAAACCATTATCGAAAGCTCGGATAACAATAGCTCGCCGTTTACCACCCGGCTACGCCAGGGTTTAGTCAGCCCAGAAAATGCGCTGCGCGGCATTATTTCAGGTACGGCGGTTGGTCTTGCCATCAGCTACGACTTGATTCATTTCGGCGATGGCAATCGTTTCCTATACGGCGCGGCCGCCGGTGCACTGACGTATGCCGGTAGTCAGTGGCTTTGGGATGCCTGGATGATACAACAACGCAAGCGCGAGCACTTCCACCAACCCCGTTACTACGGCATGGGTGCTTTGCTGGGGGGTGTCGTCGGCGGCGCGATTGCCTGGTATCTGGATGCCAGCCAGCTCGCCGTGGTCAGCAGCAAGCTGGCCAAGTACGCTACCGTGCATTTTTCCGATAGCGGAGCGGCCAGTAAATACGTCATTTACCCATTGTTTAGTAAATGGGGAGCGATGGACCTGGGCAGCGTCAATGGCGGGGCAAAGTTATTATTTAGTGAGTCCCTGGCAGGTGCTATTAACTGGTCTTTGGCGGCTCCGCTGTTCGGCATTAACTTTATTGCCCTTAATGCGATATTGAACCGCAATATGGATCATCTGCGCCGACTTTTTACCACGCATGGTCTGGTGGAAATTGTCGAGCAAACCGTGCGAGTGCAGCGCTGGGGTTTGTGGATGGCTCCGGTGATCTTCACTTTCCTGAAGATGGCCCCCGACCCCACCTGGTACAACCAGGACGGCGCCATTCGCACCCTGCTGGCGATAGGTCAAAGCCAAACCCTTACTCCAGAAGCTTTCCACAGCTGGAGTTTAAATCTATTTCTTGGTCTGTTGGCTTACGACTGGTTGCGCGTGCTGATCTGGTTCGATCACATGGGATTGCGCGTCGCCACACTAGTCAATCTGAGTTTTTCCGGCGTAGAGAAGCTGGACGAAGCGACTGCCAAATACCTGGGCCACGGCATGCGGACGAGAGTCATACCCGAAGGTGTCCGGCGATTCTTCACCTGGGCTCCGCTGCTTATCCCGTTCTATATTCCACGCGGTGCGGATTGGAATTACGCCTGGGACAACGCCGAGGCCATGCAGACCGCGCCGGTGGCCGAACTGTTGCCGCCCGTAGTCGATTTGATGTGGGCCTATGGTGTGGGGTTAGCCGTGCTTGCCTTGGTGATCATCATTCTGGCTCGATGGCGCCCGGCCTCCTCAATCAGCCCACCTGTCCCGGTCACCTCCACGGTCTTCTCGACGCCGCATTATACGATCAGCAACGGATCCTACACGTTAGTGATGGATGCCGATGGTCGCGGCTACAATCGGGTGCTTAATCCAGCCCGTGGATGGGATGTCGACTTGACCCGCTGCCCGGATCATAACCTTGATCAGCGCGGCAAATTCTTCTACTTGCGCGAGTTGGAGTCGACAGGCAGTCAAAGCGAATCCCACTCCCGCCTCTGGTCGCTGAGCCGTTCGCCCTGCGGGACGGCCGGCGTGGATTATGCCTTGACTCACCCTACGCCTAACTTACTACGCATTCTCAACAGTTATCACGGGATCCGCGCCGAGGCAGAAATCAGCATCGCGCCGCGACAAAATGTCGAATCATGGCGAATTAAGCTGACCAACATGGAAGGACGGCCACGGCGTCTGGAATTGATCAGCTACCATGAGCTGACCATCAACGCTCAGCATGTTTACCTGCGTCAAACGGCCTTTAACGGGCTGCATATCGGCACTCATTTTGTTAGCGATCTAAACGCAATTATGGCGACCAATCGTTTGCTGCACGACGGCAAAGTCAAATCCCGTGAAGTCGCCTTCCATGCGGTTAAGACCGACGGACAAAACGTGCGATTGCTGGGTTATCAAGACTCTCGCAGCCAGTTCATCGGTCGCGGCACGCCCGCCAACCCTGACGGAATTGACCCTGCACTGAGCCGCTCACCGACCGATTCGGGCCTGGCTTACACCTTCGATGCGGCAGCCAGCCTGCGCGTATCAGTGGATCTGCCCGCCTGCGGCTCGGTGGAGATTGAGTTCCTTGATGGTCATGCGGACAATGAACTCCTGGCCGCCAAGCTTATTACCAAGCAGTTTGGGCTGACCCTGCCAGACAAAGCCGCACTGGCCACACAGCTGGAAAAACCCCGCGCCACCCTACCCGGTACCCTGGCCAAAACTGCCGAACCGATCTTTCAGTTCTCCAATGATGGTACGGAGCTAACCGTCCAGCCGAATACGCCTCGCCCCTGGAGTCACGTGCTGGCCAACGAGCAAGGTTATGGAGCGATCGTCAATAATTACGGCGAAATCTGCTCTTTTGCCGGCAATGCTCAGCAAAATACGCTGACGCCCTTCACCATGGATTCGGTACCCACCGCCAACCCCGGTCAGGCCATTTATGTCCACGATCTGGTTGCCGGTGAGACCCACAGTGTGGGCTACATACCGACGCGCCGGGCCACCGCAAAACATCACACCGTATTTGGTCGCGGCTACGTGGATTTCCATCAAGTCGATGGCGATCTGGCAATGCACATGACCAGTTTCGTATTGCCCGATCAACCCGCCGAAGTTCGGTTGCTGCGGATTCGTAATACCAGCTCGCGCAGCCGCCATTACCGTGTCGTGCCTTACTTTGAGGTCGTGCTTGGTGAAATGGGTCGGGATAGCCGAGGGCTCCTGGAATTCTCCGATAGCTGCCAGCCCAACGCCCTGTTATTTCGAAATTCTCGCAATGACTTCGTTAAAGGCTGGGCCTTCGCCGCCACCACCCTGCTTTGCGAAGCTAAAGAAACCGTGCGCAGCCGCTTTGTTGGATCGTCGGGCCGAGATTTAACTCAACCACATTTCGTCACCTCCGGTCATGGGGACCCCGGCGCAGTCGATGATGGCACTCGTATCGCCAGCTTCGCCGGCACCATAGAAATTCCTGCCGGGGCCGAATATAAAGTAGTCGTCGTGCTCGGTCAGGCAAGCACCAAAGATCAAGCCCAGGAGATCATCAAACAGCTGAACTCCGTCGATGCGGCAGAACAGGCGCTGACAACCACACGTCACTACTGGAAAGAAACCCTCTCCACGTTGCGAATCGAAACCAATCACCCCGATTTTGATCGTTTGGTAAACGACTGGCTGCCCTACCAGGTACTCACGTCTCGACTTTGGGGACGCGTTGGACCCAACCAACGCAGTGGTGCTTTTGGCTTCCGTGATCAGCTGCAAGATGTCCTGCCGATGGTCTTTCTGAAACCCGAATGGGCGCGTCGCCAAATCCTATTGCATGCGCGCCAGCAATTTATCGAAGGCGATGTCGTCAAATGGTGGCATGCCGCCCCGAACGGCGGCACGGGTCTTGCGGCCCGCACTCGGGCGTCTGATCCGCATCTCTGGCTTCCATACGTTGCCGCCAAATACATCGCGGCCACCGGCGACTGGGCCATTCTCAACGAAAAAATCCCCTTCCTTGAAGGAGCCACCGTCCCTGCTGATCGTGAAGGTGTTGTCTACGTACCTCAACCGTCACGCGAGACGGGTAGCCTCTACGAGCACTGCCAACGCGCCGTCGACCTCTCACTGCGTCAATTGGGTATCCACGGCATTCCATTAATGGGCACCGGCGACTGGAACGATGGCATCGACAAACTGGGCTTTCACGGCAAGGGCGAGAGTTCGTGGCTAGGCTTCTTCCTGCACGGCATTCTGCTCGACTTTGCCGAGCTAAGCCGCAAGCACTCCAGCGAGGCAACCGCTACCCATTACCTGGAGGCGGCACAAAAACTCCGCACCGCCCTGGACACCATGTGGCACGGCACAGGTTACATCCGCGCCATCGCCGACTCTGGAGAGCCATTAAAGCTAACCAGCGCTTTGATGACGGCCTGGCCTATCACCAGTAAAGCAGTCGATCTGTCGCGCGGCATCATACTTATGGAATCTGGATTAAAGGCCTTGGAAAAGGACAACATGGTCCTGCTGCTTACCCCGGCCTTTACTGAAACCGCCAAACCACACCCTGGACGTATTGCCGACTATCCACCCGGGGTTCGCGAAAACGGTGGCCAATACTCCCACGGCGCCTCCTGGCTAGTCGACGCTTCGGTGCAATTGGCAGACCTCGCCCAGGCACTGGGCGAACCCACCTTGGCCGAGCGTTTACGTGACCAAGGGCTGCGCTTGTGGACCAAGATATCCCCCTTGGGTAAAACCGATGGTGATAATCTGGCCACTTACGAACTGCCACCGCACCAGCAAGCAGCCGATATTTATTACGGTATCAGTTGCGTTGGCCGGGGCGGCTGGGCAGCTTACACCGGCGCGGCGGCGCGTATGCTCACCACCGCCTACGAGCTGGCCGGCGTGCGCATGGAGGGAGGGAAACTACACCTCGAACCGGATGCCTTCACCCGCAAAGGCTCGTTGGTTCTGCGTAAAGTCATCTGGCAAGGCAAGCAAATCACCGAAGACGCCAGGGAACAAAACAACGTCGTGCGTGAAACGGGCCGACTGGGGGCCAATCTGGTCGACTTCCCCTTCAACCGGGCAAGAAAGAAATAAAGCCTGGCCATAGGCCAACTTGCTGGCAACAACGACGGCGTTTACCTCCTTGTAAACGCCGTCTTCTTTTTAAAGTCTGGCTTGCCAAATCGAAAGCGAAAGACTTAATCTGCCACTATGAAATTACATATTGATCGCCCAGGCGCCAGCCATCGAATCCGAGCTTACGATCACGAGCACGTCCGGGTAGGCGAGATCAGCTATCGGGGCAATATTGTCCTCACGCCGGACATGATCCTGACCGATGCCCTGCCCTCTGCTTTTTCAGAGTTGACCGCAACACATTTGCAAATCTTGATGGAGTTGAACCCAGAAGTGGTGTTGATGGGTTGCGGCGATCATCAGCAGTTTCTCGCTCCTGACTCACAGCGACAACTACTGATGGCAAAAATCGGCGTCGAAGTTATGACCACCGCAGCGGTGTGCCGAACTTTCAACGTACTGGCGGCGGACGAACGGCGAGTGGTGGCAGTGCTTTTCTTTACCGCTGATCCGGCATCAGCGCGTCGACCGTGAGTCGCTAGCTCAAAGCCAACGGCGACATCATCGCCTCATGCACGCCAAAGCGATGTCCACGATCTAAGCAGTAGCGTAACCATTTGTTGAGCAGCATATTCGCCTCCCAGCGGCGACGTAGCGCAGACTGCCACTGCGCTTGCAGATTATTCACGTCTATTCGCTGATTATCACGCCAATAGGACACCACTTCGGCCTGACGCAAGTCACGGTAAACTCGCATATACACATCCGGATCAGCTTGTCTGACCTCTCCCTGAGGAAAGTAATAGGTCAGCTGTAATAACTCGGTATAAGGCGTTTTTTCTAAAACTCTCAAGTGCAGAGGCAAGTCGCCATCGGCATAAGAAGTCATCTCGATTGCGGAATAGCCCGCCGGCAAGAGAGTGCGCCATCGTGCGTAATTGCTCTCGAACAAAGCCATCAAACCCGCCAGATTTGGCTTGGCGAACCGGTCTGTCGGGATGGTTTCAAATGCAAGGTTCATGATCAGTAATTGATACGTAGAATGAGGTGCTCAATGACTTTACGGCAGAAAACTGAAATTCGTTAATAACTAAAAATTGCTGGCCGCATCAAAAATACTATTAGCTTCCGTGATCGTCGTGACATTATCATTAACGCATCACTGGAGTGATCAGTTAAAGCGTTGTCTATTCGTGTATCATTTTGGATATTAACTGACCGTACCACCCTTGCAGGAAGCAGCTATGAACGCGCCACAAAACTTTGACTTCGACAGCTGGGCACGCCTTGCCAAAGAAAGCCCCGCGTTGTTCGAGGTCAAACGACAAGCCACCATTGAGGCGTTTATCGCCAGCGCTCCTGTCAACCGGCAGCGCCGTCTACGTGGCCTGCAGTTTCAAATCGATATGGAGCGGCAACGCGCCAAAACCCCACTGGCGGCATGCGTTCGAGTCTATCAGATGATGCTGGATTCGTTTCACGGCCAGTTGATGCCGGCTTTGCGCAATGAAAGACCCTTAATAAAGAAAACACAGCCGCGCAGCGCCACCATTCTTAACTTCCGCACACAGGCTGATCGGCGCAACCTCAATCAGCACCGCCAGGGCGAAGCCAACTAAGCGGTGCCGCACTAAAAGAAACGGCGGGTAACGCCGGTATCAGACAAGATAGTAGTCGATATCTCCTCAATCGACTTATGCGTGGTATCTACGCATCGAATCTGCTCTCGTTTGAACAGCCGTTCAGCCGTTTTTACTTCCCACTCACATTGTTCCTGAGTTGCGTATTTGCCCTCCGGCCGGCGTTCGGCGCGGATTTGCCGTAACCGAGGTGGTTCGATAGTCAAGCCGTAGAGCTTTTTGCGGTGAGGCTGAAGAAAATCTGGCAGCGTCAGATTGTTTAGATCGTCTTCCACCAGGGGATAGTTAGCCGCGTATAAGCCGTATTGCAAGGCCAGATAAATGCATGTCGGTGTCTTGCCGCACCGCGATACGCCGACAAGAATCACGTCGGCCTTATCATACCCTTTGGCAGTCACTCCATCGTCGTTATCCAGCGCGTAATGCATAGCATCAATACGCTGATGGTAGTTATGGATATTGGCTATGCCATGACCATGACCTGATACCGTAGATGAGCGCTCGCCAAGTTCGTTTTCGATTGCGGTAGTAAATGTACCAAAGATATCCAGCATCAAGCCTTGGCTCTTCGAAAGAATTGCCGTCATCTTGTCGTCAACCACGGTGCAGAACAGTAAGGGCCGCCGCCCATCCTCGCCAGCTACCTGATCAATCATATCAACTGCCCGACGAGCTTTATCCTCCGATTGAATAAATGGCACGCTCATGTATTTAAACTGGGTGTTGGGAAATTGGCCAAGCAAACTGTGGCCTAGCGTTTCCGCCGTTATGCCGGTGCGATCAGAAAGGAAAAACGCAGTGCGTATAGTTTTCATATGCTAGACTTTGGGCTCTTCGATGTCAGGGTAGTTTTGCCGTTTTCCTGATTTTGCAATCAGTGTAAGATGCGCTGCCTGGAATAGGGCGCCAAGGCTTAGGATTTACCAGTTTCAGTAGCCCAAGACAAGCAAAGTTTCAGGGGGTCATCTTGGAAAATTATGTGATTTGGTTTGAAAAGCTAGGCATGCATGATATTGACCAGGTAGGTGGAAAAAATGCCTCACTGGGCGAGATGATCAGCCACCTGTCTTCTGCTGGGGTGAGTGTGCCGGGTGGTTTTGCCACCACAGCCCATGCCTATCGCGAATTCATCAAACACAACGGTCTTGGTGATCGTATCAATGCCGAGATGGCCGGACTAGACGTCGATGACGTTGTTACGCTGGCAAAAACAGGCGCTAAAATCCGCCAATGGATTGTCGAAACCCCCTTTCCTGCCGAATTAGATAAATGTATTTCTGAGGCCTATCACAAGCTAGAACGCGAAAGTAAATCCAGCGACATCTCGGTTGCCGTACGCTCCTCAGCAACCGCCGAGGATCTGCCCGACGCCTCGTTCGCCGGCCAACAAGAGACGTATCTCAATGTTAAGGGGTTAGATCACGTCCTACGCGCTATCAAAGACGTGTTCGCTTCGCTGTTTAATGATCGCGCCATTGCTTATCGTGCCCACAAAGGCTTTGAGCATGGCCTGGTTGCGCTGTCCGCCGGCATACAACGTATGGTACGCAGTGATCAGGGCGCTTCGGGCGTTATGTTCACGATGGATACCGAATCCGGCTTTGATCGCGTGGTCTTTATCACGGCGTCCTACGGCTTGGGTGAAACCGTGGTGCAAGGCTCGGTTAATCCCGATGAGTACTACGTACATAAGCCAACACTGGCCGCCGGCCGGCCCGCCGTGTTGCGCCGTATGCTGGGCCAAAAAGCCATCAAGATGGTTTACACCAAAGACAAGTCACACAACAAAAGCACCGCGATTGTGGATGTGTCCGAAGCCGAACGTAAGCAATTTTGCTTAACCGACACCGAAATAGAGAACCTGGCGCGCCAGGCGTTGATTATCGAAAAGCATTACGGCCGTCCCATGGATATCGAGTGGGGCAAAGATGGCGTAGATGGCAAAATCTACATCCTGCAGGCCCGGCCGGAGACCGTAAAAAGCCAAGAGCAGAATCGTGTCCTGGAGCGCTATCATCTTAAGCAAAAAGGCACGGACATTCTCTCCACCGGCCGCAGCATCGGTCAGCGTATCGGCGCGGGGCGCGCTCGAGTGGTCAGCAACATCAGTCAGATGGTTGATATTCGCCCCGGCGACGTGTTAGTCACCGACATGACCGATCCCGATTGGGAACCGATCATGAAACGGGCTGCCGCTATCGTCACCAATCGTGGTGGGCGCACCTGTCATGCCGCGATTATTGCCCGCGAGTTAGGTATCCCTGCCGTCGTTGGTTGCGGCGATGCCACAGCCACCATCAAAGATGGCGATGAAGTAACGGTCTCCTGCGCCGAAGGCGATACCGGCTTTATCTACAAAGGCAAACTGGACTTCGAAATTCGCACCGCTAAATTGGATGCCATGCCTGAGCTGCCTGTCAAAATCATGATGAACGTCGGCAACCCCGATCGTGCTTTCGATTTTGCCATGCTGCCTCACAAAGGCGTCGGTTTGGCGCGTTTGGAGTTCATCATCAATCGGATGATCGGCATCCATCCCAAAGCCCTGCTCTACTTCGATCAGCAAGATGCAGAGACAAAAGCGATTATTATGGACCGCATCGCCGGCTACAAAAATCCGGTTGATTACTACGTTAGTCGCCTGGCAGAAGGCATCGCTACCATTGCGGCCGCCTTCCACCCGGAGCCTGTGATCGTTCGCATGTCCGATTTCAAATCGAATGAGTATGCAGGACTGATTGGTGGCAAGGTATACGAGCCGCACGAAGAAAACCCCATGATCGGCTTTCGTGGCGCTGCCCGGTATATTTCGCCAGATTTTCAGCCCTGTTTTGAGCTGGAATGCCGCGCGCTCAAATACGTACGCGATACCATGGGCCTAAGCAACGTGCAGGTCATGATTCCCTTTGTCCGCACTGTCGACGAAGCACGTCAAGTGATCGACCTGTTGGCTCGTAATGGGCTGATTCGCGGCAAAAATGATCTCAAAGTGATCATGATGTGCGAGCTTCCCTCCAACGCCTTGCTAGCAGCGGAGTTCCTAGAGTATTTCGATGGCTTCTCGATTGGCTCCAACGACTTAACTCAGCTTACCTTGGGCCTGGATCGCGACTCGGGCGTAATCGCCCATTTATTTGACGAGCGCAACCCGGCGGTGATGAAACTGCTGTCGATGGCGATTACTGCCTGCCGCGAGCGTGGCAAGTACATCGGCATCTGTGGGCAAGGCCCGTCGGATCACCCCGATCTGGCGCGCTGGCTGTTGGATCAAGGGATTAACAGTGTCTCGCTGAACCCTGATACGGTGGTTCCCACCTGGTTGTATCTGGCCGGGCAAGTTACCCACTGAGGCGTAGTGAATATCTAAGCGGATCGGTCACGGCAAAAAGAGAAGCACCCTATTTTGCCGTGACCTTTTCACGACGGCAGTCTGGACAGACGCCGTAAAGATTGAGCGCGTGGTCGGTAATCTCATAGCCATAATCATCGGCAATGGCTTTTTGGCGCTGCTCGATAATCGTGTCTACAAACTCATCAACGCGACCACAACGCAGGCAAAGAATGTGGTCGTGATGCTCACCTTGATTAACCTCAAAAACCGCATGGCCACCCTCAAAGTTAAGCCGGCTAACCAGGCCGGCCGCTTCGAACTGAGTCAACACGCGATAAACCGTCGCTAATCCAATTTCTTCGCCCGACTCCAGCAACGCCTTATAAATATCTTCAGCACTCAGGTGACGGCGGCGGGTGCTCTCCAGCATTTCCAATATCTTCACCCGGGGTAGCGTGACCTTTAGGCCTGCACTTCTAATGTCTTTAGTTTCCATATTCCAAATCTCCCGATATAGCGGGGTGTGCTTCGGTGTTTTTTTGGGTACCATGCAGGGCGATGCCCACAGAGGAAAATAAATCCCATGAAACCGTTTGCTGATCGCTTATTGATTTTAATTGCTTGCTTGATGTTTGCAGGTTGCGTTTATCGCCCACCGATTCAACAGGGCAATATCCTGGAAGAATCAAAAATCACTCAGCTACAAACGGGTATGACCCGTACAACGGTTCGCCAATTACTGGGAACTCCACTTGCCACCAGCCCCTTTACGGAAGACCGTTGGGATTACGTATACTACCATGTAAAAGATAAGCAAACTCAATTGCAATCAATTACGATTTACTTTGATGGCAGCCAGGTCAGCCGTGTTGAACGAGGCAAAAATACCCCGCCGGTAGTAAAAAAGCAGCGCTGGTATTGGCCATTTTGAAACTAAACAATCATTCAACCCCAACCAAAAAAAGCCTGGTGTAAAAATCAAAGTTTTGCCTATACTAAAAGCGCACCTTTCAATTGGAGGACATGATGAGTAAGAGCAACGAAACCAAGAAAGAAACCAAGAAAAAGCCCGCCCACACTCTGAAGGAAAAGAAAGCCATCAAGAGAGACAAGAAGGCAGCGGCAAAATAAGTACGATGCAGACAAAGTCACTAATTAGTGGCTTTGCCTGCGTTTTAACTTGTTAACGCTGTGAAACAACCTTACCCGGGTTGAGTAAGTCTTCTGGATCGAGGGCTTGTTTTACAGCCGTCATTAGCGCAAGCGCTTCGGGCGAGCTGTAATGACGTAAATCCTTGACCTTCAATTGGCCAACGCCATGCTCGGCCGCAATAGAGCCTTGATAGTCGGCCACCAGATCGAACACCCGCTGATTGTAGAGCCCCCACTGTTGCAGAAACTCCGCCGCCGCCATACCCTCCGGCTGGGTAAGATTAAAATGAATATTGCCATCGCCCACGTGACCAAAAGCACAAACGCGAACCCGCGCATCCGCCGCCAATACGCACGCTGTGGCCTGCTCGATGAACTCCGCCACTCGATCTACCGGTACGGACACGTCGTGCTTGATGCTGGCCCCCACCTGGCGCTGAGCATCCGGTATGCTCTCCCGCCACCGCCA
>Ga0255334_1001109_pt1 | contig 14014 bp, 11 predicted proteins | sample EtOH5_35cm_T3_12_FD_202080 | JGI IMG/M metagenome (GOLD analysis project Ga0255334, IMG submission 202080) | Sandy soil microbial communities from University of British Columbia, Vancouver, Canada - EtOH5_35cm_T3_129 | ecosystem: Engineered > Artificial ecosystem > Sand microcosm > Unclassified ...
CCCCCGCCCGCCGGTGTGGCTCCGCGGGCGCGACGCGCCTGCGGATGACTCAACTAAACGCCACCACGGGCGCGGTCGTTACCCGGCCTCGGGCCGGTGCGTCAGATCACCTGTGCGGCGCGCAGGGTCGCGATCTCGTCCGGGGTCAGACCGAGGTGTTCGGCCAGAACCTCGTCGGTGTGCTGGCCGAGCAGGGGGGCGGCGCTGCGATAGGTCGGCGGGGTCGCCGAGAGCCGCACGGGGTTGGCGATGACCTGCACGGTCTCGCCCGAGGCATGCGGCATGTCCACGACCACCCCCCGCGCCTGCACATGCGGATCGGCGAAGACCTGCTTCAGGGTATTGATCGGGCCGCAGCCGATGCTGGCGGCCTCCAGCGCCGCAACCCAGGCGATGGTGCTGCGCGATTTCAGCACCGGCGTCAAAGTATCGGTCACCAGCGCGCGATTCTCGACGCGGGCGGCATTGGTGGCGAAACGCGGATCGTCGAGCAGCGCCTGCTGCCCGGTGACGTCGCAGAAGCGCCGGAACGTCGCATCATTGCCGACCGAGAGGACGATGTAGCCATCCTCGGTGGCAAAGACCTGGTAGGGCACGATGTTGGGATGCTGGTTGCCGAGCCGCGGCGGGTTCTGCCCGGTGGCAAGGTAGTTCATCCCCTGATTCGCCAGCCAGGCGACATGGGTGTCGAGCATGCCGATGTCGATCCGCTGCCCCTGCCCCGTCGCGTTGCGGTGCTGCAAGGCGGCCAGGATGCCGATGCAGCCGTAAAGCCCGGCGAAGAGGTCGGCGACCGGGATGCCGACTTTTTGGGGCTGGCCCTCGGGTTCGCCGGTCAGCGACATCACCCCGCCCATGGCCTGGATCAGGCTGTCGTAGCCCGGCCGCGCCGCATAGGGGCCAGTCTGGCCGAAACCAGTGATCGAACAATAAATCAGGCGGGGATGCGCCTCCTTCAGGTCTTCCCAGGACAGGCCGTATTTGGCGAGCGCGCCGACCTTGAAGTTCTCTACCAGCATGTCGCAGGAGGCGAGCAGGCCATGGATGATTTTCTGACCCGCTTCCTTGGCGATATCGACCGTGAGGGATTTTTTGTTGCGGTTGACCCCGACGAAGTAGGCGCTTTCGCGGGTGTTCGGCACATAAGGGGGGGCGAAGCCGCGGGTGTCGTCGCCCGCGCCCGGGCGCTCGATCTTGATGACCTCGGCGCCAAGGTCGCCCAGCATCTGGGTGCAGGTCGGCCCGGCAAGGACCCGGGTGAGGTCGAGAACTCGAATGCCGGCCAGGGGACCGGGGGCGGATGGCGTCATGCTTGGATCTCGCGCTCTTGCCGGGCCGTGCCACCCGGTTCATGTGAAGCGATAGCCTCCGCCGCCGCCTTGCGAAAGGCCCCGGCAGGGGTGGGCCCAGGCTGATGGGTCCACGACCAAGGGAAACCGCGCGGCCAACCGCGCCAGCAGCGAGACAGGAACCGCCATGCTCGACCAGCCCCGTCATCCGACCCCCGAAGCCCCCACCACCGATCCCTTCACCCTGGCCCGCGCCATGAGCGGGATGCATTTCATCGGCGGCCGCTATGTCGCGGCGCGATCGGGGAAGACCTTCCCGGTGGTGAACCCCGCGACCGGCGAACAGGTGGCCACGGCCGCCGAAGGCGATGCCGCTGATGTGGATGCCGCCGTGCAGGACGCCGCCCGCGCCCAAAAGGCCTGGGCCAGGACCCCGGCGCGCAAGCGCGGCGCGCTGGTCTATGCCTGCGCAGCGCTGCTGCGCGAGCACCAGGACGAACTCGGCCGGCTGATCGCGCTGGAAACCGGCAAGGCGTTGCGCACCGAAAGCCGGGTCGAGGCCGGGGTGGTCGCCGACATCTTCGAATTCTTCGGCGGGCTCGGCGGCGAGCTGAAGGGCGAGACCGTGCCCTTCGCCCCCGATGTGCTCTCGGTGACGATCCGCGAACCGCTGGGCGTGGTGGGGGCGATCATCCCCTGGAACGTGCCGATGCTGCTGATGGCGCTGAAGATCGCGCCCGCGCTGGTGGCCGGGAACACCGTGGTGGTGAAATCGGCCGAGGAAGCGCCGTTGGGCGTGCTGCGCATCTGCGAGCTGCTGAACCGAGTGCTGCCGCCCGGGTGTTTCAACATGCTCTCCGGCCAGGGGCCGGAATGCGGCGGGCCGCTGGTGGCGCATCCGCTGGTCCGCAAGGTCACCTTCACGGGCAGCGTCGAGACCGGCAAGATCGTCGCGCGGGCCGCAGCCGAAAAGCTGATCCCGGTGACGCTGGAACTGGGCGGCAAATCGCCGATGCTGGTCTTCGCCGATTGCGACTTCGAGAAGACGGTGGTGGGCGCGCTCGCCTCCATGCGCTTCACCCGGCAGGGACAGTCCTGCACCGCGGCCAGCCGCATCTACGTCGAACGCCCGATCTTCGACCGTTTTGTTGCGGAGATGAAAAAGCGGGTCGATGCCATGGTGATGGGCGATCCGCTGGACGAGAAGACCGACATCGGCACCATCATCAGCCAGGGCCAGTACGACAAGGTCGTGGGCTTCATCGAGGAAGGCCGCGCGACCGCCGGCGCCACCGCGCTGGAGTGTTCCGCGATGCCGACCGATCCGGCGCTGAAGAAGGGGCTGTTCTTGCGGCCGGTGATTTTTACGGGGCTCGACGCCTCCTCCCGCCTGGTGCGGGAAGAGATCTTTGGGCCGGTGACCGTGGTGCAGCCCTTCGATGATGCCGAGGCGGTGCTGGCCGAGGCCAATGACAGCGAATATGGCCTCGCGGCCTCACTCTGGACCAACAACCTCAAGGTCGGGTTGGATCTGGCGCATCGGCTGGAGGCGGGCCTCGTGCAGATCAACCAGAACCTCGTGGTGCAGGCCAACCTGTCCTATGGCGGGGTGAAGTCCTCGGGTCTGGGCAAGGAAGCGTCACTGGAAGCGATGCTGGAGCACTTCACGCATAAGAAGACGATCATGGTGAACATGAGCTGATCGGCGGCGGCGAACGCTCGAATGTGATCGCCGACCCGCCGCCCCTTGCGCATAATCCGTCCCGCCGGGGCACCGGCGGCGATGGGGTGGTCGGGCGATGCCGCTTGTGGTCGTGAATGAAGTCCAGCATGGCGGCGCGGCCACCGCGCTGTTCTGGCAAGGTTTTCACCTCGGCTTTCCCTACATCGGCGATGCCGGCATGGGCGGCTTCTGGACCAGCCAGAACGCCGGCCATGGCACCGCGCTGGTCACCAGCGGCGCCGGCCCCTGCCTCATCATGGTGGTGCATCGGGCCAATGGCACCGGCGCGCTCGGCCATTACGCGGCGCATCCCGATGCGGCGATCATCCTGCAGGGGCTTCAGGCCATGCTGCTGGCGCTGCCGCCGGGGCCTGTGGACACCATCCTCTTCGCCGCCGGGGTCGTGGGATCGGGCGGCGGCGCGCAATTCGCGCACAACCAGCTCATGTACGAGATGCAGGTCGTCGCCGGCGCCAAGGGCATGGCGCCAGGCGCCAAGGTGATCTGGCCGGCGCAGGACAATCGGGACAATTGGAGCGCCGCCATGTACCTGCCTCATGCAGGCCAGATCGCGCTGTTTCAGAACTTCCCGCGAAGCATCGTCGGGCGCAGCGGCGCCGGCAACGGCCTGGCCCCGCATGGCTACTGACGGCGCCGCCGTCAGCCGAGCATCGGCAAATCCAGGCCCCGTTCCCGCGCGCAATCGATGGCGATCTCGTAGCCGGCATCGGCATGGCGCATGACCCCGGTCGCGGGATCGTTCCACAGCACGCGCTTCAACCGCCGCGCGGCATCCACGGTGCCGTCGGCGACGATCACCATCCCCGCATGCTGGCTGTAGCCCATCCCGACCCCGCCGCCATGGTGCAGCGAGACCCAGGTGGCACCCGAGGCGGTATTGAGCAGCGCATTCAGCAGCGGCCAGTCCGACACCGCATCGGAGCCGTCGCGCATCGCCTCCGTCTCCCGGTTGGGCGAGGCGACGCTGCCGCTGTCCAGATGGTCGCGGCCGATCACGATGGGGCCGATCTCGCCCGCCGCCACCATCTCGTTGAAGGCCAGGCCCAGAAGGTGCCGCTGCCCGAGCCCGACCCAGCAGATGCGCGCCGGCAGGCCCTGGAAGGCGATGCGGTCTCGCGCCATGTCCAGCCAGCGGTGCAGATGGACGTCATCGGGAATCAGTTCGCGGACCCGGTCATCGGTCTTGCGGATGTCCTCGGGGTCGCCGGACAGCGCGGCCCAGCGGAACGGCCCGATGCCGCGGCAGAACAGCGGGCGGATATAGGCCGGCACGAAGCCCGGGAAGCCGAAGGCATCGGCCAGCCCCTCATCCTTGGCCATCTGGCGGATGTTGTTGCCGTAATCCATGACGACGCTGCCCATGCGCTTGAAGTCGAGCATCGCCTGGACGTGGCCGACCATGCTGCGGCGCGCGGCGGCCGCCACTGCCTTCGGGTCGCTCTCACGCTTCGCCAGCCATTCATCGACGGTCCAGCCAGCGGGAAGATAGCCATTGCCGGGGTCATGCGCCGAGGTCTGGTCGGTCACGATATCAGGCACCACGCCGCGGCGGACGAGTTCGGGAAACACCTCCGCCGCATTGCCCAGCAGCCCGAGAGAGATCGGTTTTGTGGCCCCTCGGATCATCGCCAGCGCGGTGTCGAGATCATCGGCGCGGTGATCGAGGTAGCGCGTCTCCAGCCGTTTCTGGATGCGTGATTCCTGGCATTCGACGGCCAGCACCGAGGCCCCGGCAAAAACCCCCGCCAGCGGCTGCGCCCCGCCCATGCCGCCCAGGCCCGCGGTCAGGATCCAGCGGCCAGACAGGTCGCCGCCAAAATGCTGGCGCCCGGCCTCGGCGAAGGTCTCGTAGGTGCCCTGGATGATCCCCTGGCTGCCGATATAGATCCAGGATCCGGCCGTCATCTGGCCATACATCATCAGCCCCAGCCGATCGAGGTGGTTGAAATGCTCCCAATTCGCCCAGGCCGGGACCAGGTTGGAATTGGCGATCAGCACCCGGGGGGCGTCGGCATGGGTCTCGAAGACGCCCACCGGCTTGCCGGACTGGATCAGCAAAGTCTGGGTCTCGGTCAGGCGGCGCAGGGTGGCGATGATGGTCTCGTAGCAGTTCCAGTCGCGCGCGGCCCGGCCGATGCCGCCATAGACGGTGAGTGACCCCGGGTCCTCGGCCACCTCGTCGTCGAGGTTGTTCATCAACATCCGCAGCGGCGCCTCGGTGGTCCAGGACAGCGCGCTGCGGACCAGGCCGCGAGGGGCGCGTATGGCGGGGGCGTTGCGGAAGCGGGACATGCGGCAGAGGCTCCTCGGTTCGGACGGCGTTCGGCAATTGCGTGGTAGCCCGTCGCGGGCAAGACTGCACGCCAGCGGCGGGTTTGCGCGACGGCCCCCGGCCGCGGGACACAGGGAACAAGGCCGAATGGTCCAGCCGATACCAGCCGCTGCCGCGCCCTTGCCCATCGCCATCCCCTGCCGGCTGATGCGCGGCGGCACCAGCCGCGGCCCCTTCTTCCTGGCAGGAACCCGCCCGCGAACTCGACGCCGACCAAGAGTTCATGGCGTGGATCGAGACCATCCGCCGCGCCGCCAGCCATGCCATGGGCCTGGGCGACGCCGAGGGGCGGGTGATGCCGAAATTCGCGATCCTGGGGCCGCCGGCCAGCCCCGGCGGCAGCATCGCCGCACGCTACTTCACGCCGCTGGCCTGCCACGAGGCGATGGCGGTTACCGGCGGCATCTGCATCGGATCGGCCTGCATGCTGCCGGGCACGGTCGCCGACGGGCTCGCGAGGACCGCCGGCGGGGTGCGGGAGGTGGTGGTGATCGAACACCCGACCGGGACCATGGATGCGGTCATCACCACCGGGACCGATGCCGCCGGGATGATGACCATCGCCGGCGGCGGCACGCTGCGCACGGCGCGGCTGCTCATGGCGGGCGAGGTCTATTTGCCCTGAAGCCTTCTCAATACCCGTGGTCGCCCAGGTTCAGCAGCGGGAACGGGCTGTGCACATGCGGCACTGCCACTGGCGGCGCGCCGCGAAAGACATAGCTGCGGTCCAGCTGCCCGAACCCGGTGACGCCGCAAAGGCCGAGCGCCTTGATCACCTCATCCTCCAGGATCTCCAGCAGCCGGCGCACGCCATCCGCGCCATCCGCCGCCAGCCCGTAGAGGTACAGCCGCCCGACCCCGACCCAATCCGCCCCCAGCGCCAACGCCTTCACAAGGTCGGTGCCGCGGCTGACGCTGCCATCGACCATGATCTTGGTGCGGCCGGCGACGGTGGCCACGACCTCGGGCAGCACATCCAGCGAACCACGGCCATGGTCCAGCTGCCGCCCGCCATGGTTGGAGACATAGACCACATCCACGCCGATCTTCGCCGCGATCTCCGCATCCTCGCCGGTGCCGATGCCTTTCAGGATCAGCGGAATCCTGTGCTTGTCGCGGAACCGCCTGATGTCGTCCCAGGACAGCGCGGCCTGGATATCCATCCCCGTATTCGCAGCCCGCCAGGTCTTGACGAAGCGCTTGGCGATGTCGCGTTCGCGGCGGCTGTAATGCGCCGTGTCCACGGTGATGCAGAAGGCGTCATAGCCCGCGGCGATCACCCGCTCGGCGATCGCATCCTGCCAGTCATGGTCGCCGCGCACGTAAAGCTGGAACAGCTTGGGCCCGGTCGCGGCGGCGGCCGTCTCCTCGATACCGGGCTGGCTGACCGAGCTCAGCATGAAGGGCACGCCAAATGCCCCTGCCCCGCGCGCGACCGAGGCACCGCCGCCCGGCTCGAAGGATTCCAGCGAGCCCACCGGGGCCAGCACCAACGGCAGCCGGATGCGATGCCCGAAGAAATCCACCGAGGCATCGACATGGGCGACATTGCGCAGCACCCGCGGCCGCAGCGCCACCGTGTCCAGCGCCAGGCGATTGCGCGCCAAGGTGGTCTCGGTCTCGGTCGCGCCGGTCAGATAGTCCCAGACATTCGGCGTGAGCCGGTTGCGGGCGAATTTGATCATCTCATGCAGCGTCTGGAACCGCTCTTCGGGCGCGTTCGGCATGGGGGGTCGCTTCCTCCTGACTTTCGCGTGACGCTAGGAGGGGGGGCCAGAACCGGTCAACGCGCCGTCCGGTCAGGCTGCAAGGAGAGATTCGAATGACCGCGACGGAACGACGCCTGCGCTGCAGGGCGGTGCTGGAGGGCGGCAGCTGCCTGCATCCGGCCTCGGTGCATGACCCGGTCTCCGCACGGATCGCGGCGGATCTGGGCTTCGAGCTTGCGATGTTCGCAGGCTCCGTCGCCTCGCTGGCGGTGCTCGGCGCGCCGGACCTGATCGTGCTGACCCTGACCGAATTCGCCGACCAGGCCCGGCGCATCTGTCGCGCCGGGGCGCCGCCCCTGGTGGTCGATGCCGATCATGGCTACGGCAATGCGCTGAACGTGATGCGGACGGTGCAGGAGCTGGAACATGCCGGCGTCGCCGCGATGTCGATCGAGGACACCGATCTGCCCCGCCCTTATGGCGAGCCGAAGCCGCGGCTGATCCCGCTGCCCGAAGGGCTGGACAAGGTCCGCGCCGCCCTGGCCGCGCGCGAGGACCCCGCGACCTGCATCTTCGCCCGCACCGGGGCGGTCGGGATCAATGGCCTCGCGGATGGCGTCGCCCGCGCCCGCGCCTATGCCGCGACCGGCGCCGATGCGCTGTTCCTGACCGGCGTCACGACCCGGAAGGAACTGGATGCGGTGGCCGGGGTCGCCACCGTTCCGCTGGTGCTCGGTACCCTGACCCCGGCCCTGAACGACCGCGAGTACCTGGCCGCGCGCGGCGTGCGCATTGCCTTGCAGGGCCACCAGCCCTTCCAGGCGGCGGTGCAGGCAATGCACGCGACCCTGGCCGCTTTGCGCGCGGGAACGGCACCGTCTGCCCTGACCGGCCTCGCCCCGCCTACTTTGATGCGCCAGGTGATGCGCGAAGACGGTTACGGGGCGGCGACGCGGGATTTCCTGGACGGGATAAAGATGTAGCCTGCCCGGATGACCCATCAGCGCCGCTTCGAACACAGCGTCTGCCCGCATGATTGCCCCTCCACCTGCGCGCTGGAGGTGGAGGTGCTGGAAGGAAACCGCATCGGCAGCGTCCGCGGCGCCCGCGACAACAGCTACACGGCCGGGGTGATCTGTTCCAAGGTCACGCGCTATGCCGAACGCATCCATCACCCGGACCGGCTGACGCAGCCTTTGGTCCGGACCGGCCCGCGCGGATCGGGCCAGTTCGCCCCGATCGGCTGGGACGAGGCGCTGGACCGCGTCGCCGGCAGCTTCACCGAGGTGACGCAAAAACATGGGTCGGAGGCGGTCTGGCCCTATTACTTCGCCGGCACCATGGGGCTGGTGCAGCGCGACGGCATCCATCGCCTGCGCCACGCCATGCGCTATTCCCGCCAGACCAACACCATCTGCACCGCCATCAGCGAGTCGGGCTGGATCGCCGGCGTCGGCCGCATCACCGGCCCCGATCCGCGGGAAATGGCGGTGTCGGATCTGATCGTGATGTGGGGCGGCAATCCGGTCGCGACCCAGGTCAATGTGATGACCCATGTCACCCGCGCGCGAAAAACCCGCGGCGCGAAATTCGTGGTCATCGACCCCTATCGCACCGGCACCGCCGCGGTCGCCGACCTGCATCTGGCCCCTCGCCCCGGCACCGATGGCGCGCTGGCCTGCGCGGTGATGCATGTCGCCTTTCGCGATGGCCAGGCCGACCGTGCCTATATGGCGCAATACGCCGACGAGCCGGCCGCGCTGGAAGCGCATCTGCAAAGCCGCGACCCGGCCTGGGCCGCGGCCGTCACCGGCCTGTCGATCGCCGAGATCGAGGAATTCGCCGCCCTCTACAACGGCAACCCCCGCGCCTATATCCGCGCCGGCTACGGTTTCGCCCGGTCGCGCAACGGGGCGGCGGCGCTGCATGCGGTGACCTGCCTGCCGACCGTCACCGGCAAATGGAAGCACGAGGGCGGCGGCGCCTTCTGGAACAACCGCTCCATCTACAAATGGGACAAGACGCTGATCGAGGGCCTTGACCTGCGCGACCCTTCCATCCGCAGCATGGACATGTCGCGCATCGGCGCTGTGCTGACCGGCGACCGTGCCGAATTGGGCGACGGGCCGCAGGTCCATGCCATGCTGATCCAGAACGTGAACCCCATGGTGGTCGCGCCCGACAGCAACCGCGTCCGCGCCGGTTTTTCCCGCGACGACCTGTTCGTCTGCGTGCATGAGCAGTTCATGACCGAGACGGCGCGGCAGGCCGATATCGTGCTGCCCGCGACCATGTTCTTGGAACACGACGACCTCTATCAGGCGGGCGGCCACAGCCATATCCAGATCGGCGCCAAGCTGGTCCAACCCCCGCCGGGCTGCCGCTCGAACCATGAGGTCATCCAGGGCCTCGCGCGCCGCCTCGGCGCGCAGCACCGCGGCTTCGAGATGACGGCGATGGAGATCGTGGACGCGACCCTGCGCGCCTCCGGCTGGCCCGGGGCGGAAACCGTGCAGGCGCAGCACTGGCTGGATGTGCAGCCCGGGCCGGAGGCGTCGCATTTCCTCAATGGCTTCGGCCATCCGGACGGGCGGTTTCGCTTTGCCCCGGATTGGGCGGCGATCGGCCCGCGGCATCAGGAAATGCCGAAGCTGCCCGACCATATGGCGGCCATCGATGTCGCCACCGCCGAGCACCCCTTCCGCATGGTGACCGCGCCGGCGCGGCAATTCCTGAACACCAGCTTTACGGAAACCCCGACGGGCCAGAAACGCGAGGGCCGGCCCTCCGTCCTGCTGCACGAGGATGACGCGGCCCGGCTTGGCATCGCGGAGGGCGATCGCGCCTTGCTCGGCAATGCCCGCGGCCAGGTCATCGTCCATGCCCGCATCGCCGCCGGCGGCCAACAGCCGGGCGTGGTGGTGGTCGAAAGCATCTGGCCCAGCGAGGCCTTCGAGACCGGCATCGGCGTGAATGCCCTGACCAGCGACGAACCCGCCGCCCCCGCCGGGGGCGCGGTTTTCCACGACACCGCCATATGGATCCGTGCCGCCCCATGAACGAGCTTCTGAGCCTGGCCCATCGCGTCCTGCCCGCCGGCAATTTCGGCAATATGGCGGGCGACCTCGTCATCGCCGAGGGCCTCGGCGGCCATGTCCGCGACAGCGAGGGTCGCGACTACATCGACTTCCTGCTGGGCAGCGGCCCGATGCTGGTGGGACATGCGCAGCCCGAGGTGACGGCGGCGGTGATGGCGCAGATCCCGCGCGGCACCACCTTCTTCGCCAATAATGCCGCCGGCATCGAACTGGCCGCCGCGGTGGTCGATGCGGTGCCCTGCGCCGAACAGGTCCGTTTCCTCAGCAGCGGCACCGAGGCCGACATGTACGCCATGCGCGTCGCTCGCGCCTTCCGCGGCCGCGAAAAGATCCTGAAGTTCGAAGGCGGCTTCCACGGCATGAGCGACCATGCGCTGATGAGCATGGCCCCCAAGCGCCCAGGCAACTTCCCCCAGGCGATCTCCGATTCCGCCGGCATCCCGGCACGGGTCGCCGATGACATGCTGATCGCCCCCTTCAACGACGCCGCGACGGCGGTGGCGCTGATCGAGGCGCATCACGACGAGATCGGCGGCGTCATCGTCGAACCGCTGCAGCGCCTGGTCCCACCCCGGCCCGGCTTTTTGCAGGCGCTGCGCGAGGTCACCGCGCGTTTCGGCATCCCGCTCATCTTCGACGAGGTCGTGACGGGCTTTCGCTTCGCCTATGGCGGCGCCCAGGAATACTACGGGGTGACGCCGGACCTCTGCACCCTGGGCAAGGTTTTGGGGGGCGGCTTTCCGCTCTCCGCGGTGGCCGGGCGGGCCGATATCATGGCGCATTTCGACCGCGCCCGCGTCGGTGACGACGCGTTTCTCATGCAGGTCGGCACGCTGTCGGGCAATCCGGTGGCGGCGGTGGCGGGGCTTGCGACGCTGGAACTGCTGCGCCGCCCCGGCACCTATGAGGCGCTGTTCGCGACCGGCCGCAGCCTGATGCAGGGGCTGACCGAGGCGATCCGCGCCGCCGGCATCCCCGCCCAGGTGGTCGGCGAACCGCCGCTGTTCGATGTCGTCTATGCCGAAGGCGACATCACCGACTACCGCGCCACCTTGCGCGCCGATACGCGGATGCAGGCGCATGTGAACCGCCAGCTGCGCACCGCCGGCATCCTGAAGGGCGACAGCAAATACTACATCTCGCTGGCCCATACCGCCGAAGACGTCGCCTTCACGGTCGACGCCTTCGCCGCGGCCCTGGAAAGCTACGCGATCACCGCCTGATAGGTCAGCACGCGCAGCTCCCGCCGGATCGGATAGGTCGAAGATGGCATGAGCTGGGTGAGCAGGATCACCGCCATCTCCTCCTCCGGGTCCACCCAGAAGGCGGTGCTGGCGGCCCCGCCCCAGGCGTATTCGCCCGGCGTGCCGATGATCTGCGCCCGCGCCGGGTCCAGCATCACGGAAAAGCCGAGGCCGAAGCCGATCCCCTCATAGGTCGACTCGCTGAACCGAGGCTGGCCCATCGCGGCCATGTCGCCGCCGAGGTGATTCGCGGTCATCAGCTCCACGGTCTTCACCCCCAACAGCCGGGTGCCGTCCAGCTCGCCCATGTTCAGCATGAACTGGCAGAAGCGCATGTAGTCGGCCGCCGTGGAGACCAGCCCGCCGCCGCCCGAGACGATGCTGCGCGGGGTGAGATAGGGGCTCGCCTGCGGATCATCGATCAGCAGCAGCTTGCCATCCTTGCCCCGACCGTAGTTGGCGGCGAAGCGCGGCCGGCTCGCCTCCGGCACCGAAAACCCGGTATCGATCATGCCGAGCGGCCCGATCACCCGTTCGGCCAGGAAGGCGGCAAACTCCTGGCCGGAGATGACGGCGACCAGATGGCCGAGCACATCGGTCGCATGGCTGTAGTTCCAGGCGGTGCCGGGCTGGGCGATCAGCGGGATCTCGGCCAGCCGTTCGACCATCTCACCCAGGGTGCCGGGCACGCCCTGGAAGGCGATCTGGCGGTCGCGGTACACCGCATCCACCAGGGTCGATTCCATGAAGCCATAGGTCAGGCCGGAGGTATGCGTCAGCAGGTCGCGGAAGGTGATGTCGCGCGTGGCCGGCACCGTCTCGATCTTGCCGCGCTGGCCGCCGCTCATCACCCGCATATTGGCGAAGCACGGCAGGTAGCGGGTGATCGGATCATCCAGCTGGAAGTGGCCATCCTCGTACAGCATCAGAATCGCGACGCTGGTCAGCGGCTTGGTCATCGAATAGATGCGGAAAATCGTCTCCGGCGTCACCGCGACGCCGCGTTCAAGATCCGCAAGCCCGGTGCTGTGCAGATGCACGGTCTGGCCGCGGCGGGCGACCATGGTGGTCAGCCCGGCCAGCTTGCCATCGGCGACCAGCCGCTCGGCCCAGGCGGTGACCTTGCCCAGCCGCTTGGAACACAACCCGACGTCTTCGGGTGCTGCCTGGATCATGACCGGTGCCTCTTGCTGCTCCGGCGCGGATGCTACGCCGAGGCCCGATCCGCGTCATCGGCCCGCAGGCGCGTGGCTGGCAGCCGCAGGGTCATGGTGGTGCCGGCGCCGCTGCTGCTCGCCACCTGCAGGCTGCCGCCATGCGCTTCGGCCAGCACGCGAGACAGATACAGGCCGAGCCCGGAGCCCGAAAAACGCCGCGACAGCGAATTGTCGATCTGGCTGAAGGGCTGGAAGATCTGCGGCAATTCCTCATCGGACATGCCGATGCCGGTATCGGACACCGAGAGGCTGAGGTCGCCATCCGCCTCGACCGCGGCACGGACCGTGACTTTGCCGCCCCTGGGCGTGAATTTCACGGCATTGGAGAGCAGGTTCAGCAGGATCTGGCGCAGCCGCAGCTCATCGGCCCGCAGCAGCGGCAGATGCGGCGGCACCTGGGTGTCGATGGCCACGCCGCCGGTCTCGGCCACAGCCCGGATCACCCGCACGGCGCTGTCGATCAGCGCGCCGACATGCACATCGTAATCGGCCATCACCAACCCCGCGGTCTCGGCCCGGGTGACGTCCAGGATATTGTCGATCAGGGAGAGCAGATGCCGCCCCGCCTCATGGATGCTGGCGATGTATTCCTTGGCGCGCGCCTGCGGCGGGTTGGGCATCAGCGCCTCGGAGAAGCCGATCACCGCATGCAGCGGCGTCCGCAGCTCATGCGTCATGGTCGCGAGGAAACGGGACTTGGCGAAGTTCGCGGCCTCGGCGGCGTTGCGGGCGCGTTCCAGCTCCGCGCGGATGCGGCGCTCCTCGGTAACATCGGTGATGGCGATGACGAAGCCGCCGCCCGGCACGGGATCGGAGACCATCTCCAGCACCACGCCGTTCGGGCGCGTGCGGGTGCCGCTCTGCGCGACGGCTCGGTCCTGGGCCTGAAGCCGGGCGGATTCGGCGCGGGCGGGCTCACCCTGCCCATATTCGCCGTGCGCTTCCAGCAGGCCGATAAGAGTGTTGATCGTGGTGCCGGGCGTGACCGAGCCAGGCGCAAGCTCGAGCAGGCTGGAAAACACGGTGTTGAAGGCAAGCGAGCACCCATCCGCCCCGAACAGCGCGATGCCATGGCGAATGTTGTCCAGCATCGCCTGCAGGGTCGCGGCATGGGCGGCGGCGGAAGCGCGCGCGGCCTCAAGCTCGGTGACATCGGTCGCGCTGATGACGAAGCCGCCGCCGGCCACGGGATAGGAAGATATCTCCAGCACCCGGCCATTCGGGCCGGCGCGTCGGTAGCGCACCGGCTTGCTGCGGTGCTGCGCTAGTGTCCCGAACCAGAAGTTCGCCTGATTGATTATCATGCCGGCATCGGTAGGTGTCGCAGACAGAAGCGCTCGATGCTGGCGAGGATGTCGTTGGCGGATTTGGTCCAGCGGAA
>Ga0255334_1001110_pt1 | contig 14007 bp, 10 predicted proteins | sample EtOH5_35cm_T3_12_FD_202080 | JGI IMG/M metagenome (GOLD analysis project Ga0255334, IMG submission 202080) | Sandy soil microbial communities from University of British Columbia, Vancouver, Canada - EtOH5_35cm_T3_129 | ecosystem: Engineered > Artificial ecosystem > Sand microcosm > Unclassified ...
AGGGTCAGCACCTGCTGGCGCGGCAGGAAGGTCATCTGCTCGGCCATGCAGTAGACGCAGCGGAAGTCGCAGCGGTCGGTCACCGACATCCGCAGGTAATCGATGGTGCGGCCGAAGCCGTCTTGCAATGCACTGGCCATGATGGTTCCCGTCAACGAACGTCTCGATGAGTGATCGCCGGGCGCACCGCCCGGCGGAACTTCCCTACTGCAACAGCGGCGAGTCCGCGCCCTCCAGGCGAATGCCCTCGATGCGCGCGTCGCCGACCAGGGTGCGCAGGTACTGCGCCACCCCGCGCTGCCAGACCCGCTGCTCGAGCTCGGCGCGGATCGAGGCGGCCACCGCCTCGTAGGGCAGCTCGCGACCGTCGATGCGCTGGTCGACCTGCACCACGTGGAAGCCGTAGCGGCTTTCCAGCGGCTGGCCGGCCAGGCCCGTCGGCAGGCGGAACAGCTGCCGCTCGAACTCCGGCACCGTCTGGCCCTTGCTGATCTGCCCGAGCGCGCCGCCCTGCTCCTTCGACGGGCAGTCCGAGCGGGCCAGCGCCAGCTCGGCGAAACGCCCGCCGTCGCCGGCCAGCTCGGCGATCAGCGCCAGCGCCTGCTCCCGGGCCAGGCTGCGGGCCTCGGCGTCGTCCGCCGGGCAGCCCAGCAGGATGTGCCGCACGCCCAGCAGCGGCGCGCTGCGAAAATGCGCCCGGTTGCTTTCGTAATACTGCCGGCAGGCCGCCTCGGAGGTTTCCGGCAGGCACACTTCCCGCTCGATCAGCGCGCGGGTCGCCGCCTCCTCCTCGCTCTCCCCGGCCTGCGGGCGCACCCGCAGGTCGAGGGCGGCGATGCGCTGCTGCAGCAGCTCGCGCAGCACCAGCGCCCGGGTGGCCAGGTAGACCGCCTCGTCGCGGCTGCCGGCAGGGTGGTACTGCAGCTCCAGGGCGATCGCCTCGGGCGCGATGTCCACGCCGTTGACCCGCACCCGCGGCCATTCCTGCTCGCTGCTGGCGATCAGCTGCGCCGCCGCTTCGGGCGCCTGCGGAGCGCCCTCGTCTTCCTTCGGCAGCTCCTCGAACAGGGGCGCCTCCGGCAGCTCCCGCACCAGCGGCTGCTCTCCCGCACAGCCGCCGCCGGCGCCATTGCCTCCACATCCACAAGCCATGACGACCTCCTCAGGCTTCGTCCGATGCCGTGTCACCGGCGGTTTGCGCATCGCCGCCGTCGACCGGCGACTGGTACTCGCCCTCCTTCGGCAGCTCCTCGAACAGGGGCGCCTCCGGCGCCTCCTTCACGTCGGCTGCGGGTTTCTGCCCGCTGCACACTCCGCAACAACTCATGACGACCTCCTCAGACCTTGCTGGCTTCTTTGATCGGTGCGCGGCGCGGCGCGTAGTCGGGCTTGGCGGCGGGCGCCGGCTGGCGGGCGGCGACGCCGCCGCGCAGCGCCATCGGCTGGGCCGGGCGCGGCTGGCTGCCCTTCAGGCGGACGATCTGGTAGCGCCGGCCCAGGTACCACACCGGGGCGCTGACGATGTGCACCAGGCGGGTGAAGGGGAACAGCACGAACAGGGTCAGGCCGAGGAACACGTGCAGCTTGTAGACCAACCCGACCGGCTCGATGGCGGCGGCGGCCTGGAGCGGCTGCAGGGTGACGACGCTCTGTGCCCAGTCGGCCAGCATCACCATCACCGAACCGTCCAGGTGCTGGGTGGAGGCAACGACGGTGCCCAGGCCGAGCAGCAGCTGCGCCAGCAGCACGAACAGGATCATGATGTCCGAACGGCTGGAGGTGGCGCGGATGCGCGGGTCGTTCAGGCGACGCTGGATCAGCATGATCAGCCCGATCAGGCCGACGACGCCGAAGAAGCCGCCGGAGACCATGGCCAGGAGCTGCTTCTGCTCGGTGCTGATGAACGAGTGGTAGACCGCCGACGGCGTCAGCAGGCCGACGAAGTGGCCGCCGAGGATGAACAGCACGCCGATGTGGAACAGGTTGCTGGCCACGCGCATGCCCTGCGGCCTGAGCATCTGGCTCGAACCGGTCTTCCAGGTGTACTGGGACAGGTCGAAACGCGCCCAGCTGCCGATCAGGCAGACCGCCAGGGCGATGTAGGGATAGACCCCGAACAGCAGAGTGTTGACGCCAGACATTAACGCACCTCCTGGGCCAGCTCGGCTTGCCCGTCATGCTTGAAATCCACCCAGTGCAGCGGCACGGCGCTTTCCGCGCGGGCCTTGCCGGGACCACCGGGCATCGAACTGCAACGCTCCTGCTGCTCGGCCTGGAGGAAGTTGACCTGCTCCTCCTCCCAGACCTTGTCGAGGGCTTCCAGGGAATCGTCGCGCTCCTCCCCGGCCACCTGCTCGCGCAGCCCGGCCAGGCTCTCCTGCACCGCCTGCCCGGCGATCTGCAGCAGGGCGCGGAAGCAGGCGGCGTAGGGGCTGTCGCGCTCCTCCAGGCGCGCCGCCAGCAGGGCCAGCAGGTGCGCCACGTCGGCCAGGCCCTCGCGCGCCTCGAGATCCTCGCGGGTGGCGAGGTATTCCAGGTACAGCGGGATGTAGTCCGGCAGCTCCTTCACGTCGATGGCGAAACCGGCGGTCTGGTACTGGGCCATCAGGTCGACCATCGCCTGGCCGCGGTCGCGGGACTCGCCGTGGACGTGCTCGAACAGCAGCAGGGACAGCGAGCGGCCGCGGTCGAACAGCTCGCAGTAGGTCTCCTGCACGTCCATCAGCTCGCCGTCGGCCAGCTCGTCGAGCAGGCCGATCAGCGCCGTGCGCTGCTCGGGGCTGATCTCGCGGGCGCGGCCGATGGCCTCGTCCAGCTCGTGGCGGGCCTCCTGCAGCGCCTGCGTGGGGTAGTCGAGCAACAGGGAAATGACCTTGAGAATCTGCATGCTCAGTCCTCCCACAGCTGAACGGTCTGGATGATGTCGCGGCGGTTGGCCTTCTTCGCGCCGAACATGTTGGTGTCCGACGTTCCGCCGCAGCCGCTGCCGAAGCTGAAACCGCAGCCGGAGCGCTCGGCGAAGGCGTCGCTCATGGCCTCCTCGCGGTGCGCGGAAGGGATCACGAAACGGTCCTCGTAGTTGGCGATGGCCAGGTAGCGGTACATGTCCTCGACCTCGGCGACCGAGAGGCCGACGTCCTTCAGCACCCTGAGGTCCTGACGGCCCTCGACCTGCTCGGCGCGCTTGTAGGCGCGCATCGCCAGCAGGCGCTTGAGGGCCAGCTTGACCGGCTGCTCGTCGCCGGCGGTGAGCAGGTTGGCCAGGTAGCGCAGCGGGATGCGCAGGCTGTCGACGTCGGGCAGCACGCCGTTCATGCCGATCTGCCCGGCCTGGGCGGCGTTCTGGATCGGCGACAGCGGCGGCACGTACCAGACCATCGGCAGGGTGCGGTATTCCGGGTGCAGCGGCAGGGCCAGCTGCCAGTCCACCGCCAGCTTGTACACCGGCGACTTCTGCGCGGCGTCGATCACCGACTGCGGCACGCCGTCGGCCAGGGCCTGGGCGATGACCTTGGGATCATGCGGGTCGAGGAAGATCTCCAGCTGCTTCTTGTAGAGATCCTGCTCGCTGGCGGTGCTGGCCACCTCGTGGATGCGGTCGGCGTCGTAGAGCAGCACGCCCAGGTAGCGGATACGCCCGACGCAGGTCTCCGAGCAGACCGTGGGCATGCCGGCCTCGATGCGCGGGAAGCAGAAGATGCACTTCTCGGATTTGCCGCTCTTCCAGTTGTAATAGATCTTCTTGTACGGGCAGCCGGAGATGCACATCCGCCAGCCGCGGCACTTCTCCTGGTCGATGAGGACGATGCCGTCCTCCTCGCGCTTGTAGATGGCCCCGCTCGGGCAGGAGGCGGCGCACGCCGGGTTCAGGCAGTGCTCGCACAGGCGCGGCAGGTACATCATGAAGGTGTTTTCGTACTCGCCGTAGATGTCCGCCTGGACCTTGTCGAAGTTCTTGTCCTTGCGCCGCTTGGCGAATTCGGTGCCGAGGATCTCCTCCCAGTTCGGCCCCCACTCGATCTTCTCCATGCGCTGGCCGGAGATCAGCGAGCGCGGCCGGGCCACCGGCTGGTGCTCGGAGAGCGGCGCGGTGTGCAGGTGCTGGTAGTCGAAGTCGAACGGCTCGTAGTAGTCGTCGATGCTCGGCAGGTCGGGGTTGGCGAAGATGTTCGCCAGCACCCGGAACTTGCCGCCGATGCGCGGGTTGATGGAACCGTCGGAATTGCGCTTCCAGCCGCCCTTCCACTTGTCCTGGTTCTCCCACTCCTTCGGGTAGCCGATACCGGGCTTGGTCTCGACGTTGTTGAACCAGGCGTACTCCATGCCTTCGCGGCTGGTCCAGACGTTCTTGCAGGTGATCGAGCAGGTGTGGCAGCCGATGCACTTGTCCAGGTTCAGGACCATGCCCACTTGTGAGCGAATTTTCATGGCATCAATCCTCAGAGATCTTGCGGCAGGGGTTGCGGCAGGTCGTTGCCGTTGGGGCCGTCGAGCCAGTCGACCTTGGCCATCTTGCGCACCACGACGAACTCGTCGCGGTTGCACCCCACCGTGCCGTAGTAGTTGAAGCCGTACGCCAGCTGGGCGTAGCCGCCGATCATGTGGGTGGGCTTGAGCACCACGCGGGTCACCGAGTTGTGGTGGCCGCCGCGGGTCTTGGTGCTCTCGGCGCCGGGCACGTTCACGATGCGTTCCTGGGCGTGGTACATCATCACCATGCCTTCCTTGACCCGCTGGCTGACCACCGCGCGGGCGGTGAGCGCGCCGTTGGCGTTGAAGCACTCGATCCAGTCGTTGTCCTCGATGCCGACCTTCTTCGCGTCGATCTCGGACATCCAGACGATCGGGCCGCCGCGGCTTAAGGTCAGCATGATCAGGTTGTCGGTGTAGGTGGAGTGGATGCCCCACTTCTGGTGCGGGGTGATCCAGTTCAGGCAGATCTCCGGATTGCCGTTGCTCTTCTTGCCCGCCACGTAGCCGGTGGAGCGGGTGTTGATCGGCGGCCGGTAGCTCTGCATGCCCTCGCCGAAGGCCAGCATCCAGGGGTGATCCTGGTAGAACTGCTGGCGGCCGGTGATGGTGCGCCACGGGATCAGCTCGTGGACGTTGGTGTAGCCGGCGTTGTAGCTGACGTGTTCGTCTTCCAGACCGGACCAGGTCGGGCTGGAGATGATCTTGCGCGGCTGCGCCTGGATGTCGCGGAAGCGGATCGCCTCGTGCTCCTTGGGCAGGGCCAGGTGGCTATGGTCGCGGCCGGTGAACTCCGAGAGCGCCGCCCAGGCCTTCACTGCGACGTGGCCGTTGGTTTCCGGCGCCAGCGAGAGGATCACCTCGGCGGCGTCGATGGCGGTCTCGATCTTCGGCCGGCCCTGGCTGACGCCCTCCTCGCGCACCTTGTAGTTCAGCTCGCCGAGGAACTCGACCTCGTGCTCGGTGTTCCAGTTGATGCCCTTGCCGCCGTTGCCCAGCTTGTCCAGCAGCGGGCCGAGGGAAGTGAACTTCTTGTAGGTGCTGGGATAGTCGCGCTCGATCACCAGCATGTTCGGACAGTTCTTGCCCGGCTGCGGGTCCTTGCCCTCGGTCTTCCAGTCGCTGCCGCCGAACGGCTGCGCCAGTTCCCCGGGGGTGTCGTGCAGGAGCGGCACGGTGACCAGGTCCTTCTCCACGCCCAGGTAGCCTTCGGCCATTTCCGAGAAGGCCTTGGCGATGCCCTTGTAGATTTCCCAGTCGGACTTCGCTTCCCAGGCCGGGTCGATGGCCTGCGACAGCGGGTGGATGAAGGGGTGCATGTCCGAGGTGTTCATGTCGTCCTTCTCGTACCAGGTGGCGGTCGGCAGGACGATGTCGGAGTACACGCAGGTCGACGACATGCGGAAGTCGAGGGTGGTGACCAGATCCAGCTTGCCGATGGCGCCATCGTCCACCCACTCGGCTTCAGTCGGCTTGAAGCCGTCGGCGCGCTTGCCGAGGTCCTCGTTCATCACGCCGTTCTTGGTGCCCAAGAGGTACTTGAGCATGTACTCGTGGCCCTTGCCCGAGGAGCCGAGCAGATTGGAGCGCCAGACGAACATGTTGCGCGGGAAGTTGACCGGGTTGTCCGGCTGCTCGCAGGCGAAGCGCAGGCTGCCGTCCTTCAGCGAACGGATCACGTAGTCAACCGGCGACAGGCCGGCGGCCTCGGCGTCGTGGCAGATGTCCAGCGGGTTGCGGTTCAGCTGTGGGGCGCTGGGCAGCCAGCCGGCGCGCTCGGCGCGGATGTTGTAGTCGAGCATGTGCTCGGGGAACTGCGACTTGTCGGCCAGCGGCGAGAGCACTTCGTGGATGCTCATCTTCTCGTGGCGCCACTGCGAGCTGTGGTTGTAGAAGAAGCTGGTGCCGTTCATCTGCCGCGCCGGGCGGCTCCAGTCCAGGCCGAAGGCCAGGGGCAGCCAGCCGCACTGCGGGCGCAGCTTCTCCTGGCCGACGTAGTGGGCCCAGCCGCCGCCGGTCTGGCCGACGCAACCGCAGAGCATGAGCATGTTGATCAGCCCGCGGTAGTTCATGTCCATGTGGTACCAGTGGTTCATCGCCGCGCCGACGATGATCATGGAGCGGCCGCGGGTCCGGTCGGCGTTGTCGGCGAACTCGCGGGCGACCTGGATGGCCTTCTCGCGGGAAACGCCGGTGATCTTCTCCTGCCAGGCCGGGGTGCCCGGCACGCTGGCGTCGTCGTAGCTGGAAGCGACGTTGCTGCCGCCGAGGCCGCGGTCGATGCCGAGGTTGCCGGCCATCAGGTCGAACACGGTGGCGACGCGGGCAGTGGAGCCGTCGGCCAGGGTCAGGCTCTTCACCGGCACGCGGCGCAGCTGGATCTCCTCGCCGTCCGCGGCGGTGAAGTACTCGTGGGTCTGGCCGCCGAAGTACGGGAAGGCCACTTCGGCGGTCTCGCCGCCGATCTGGCTGAGCTTGAGGTCGACCTCGCGGCCCTCGCCGCCCTCACGGGCCTCGATGTTCCACTTGCCCTTCTCGCCCCAGCGGTAGCCGATCGAGCCCAGCGGCGAGACCAGCTCGCCCCGCTCGTCGACGGCGACGGTCTTCCACTCGGGGTTGTTGGCCTGGCCGAGGCTGCCGGCCAGGTCCGAGGCGCGCAGGAAGCGGTCGGCGACGTAGCCGCCGTTCTTCTCGGTCAGCAGCACCAGCATCGGCAGGTCGGTGTAGCGCTTGGCGTAGTCGGTGAAGTAGGCGCTCGGCTTCTGGAGGTGGAACTCCTTGAAGATCACGTGGGTGAAGGCCTGGGCCAGCGCCGCGTCGGTGCCCTGCTTGGGGTTCAGCCAGAGGTCGGTGAGCTTGGCCACCTCGGCGTAGTCCGGGGTGACGGCCACGGTCTTGGTGCCCTTGTAGCGGACTTCGGTGAAGAAGTGCGCGTCCGGGGTGCGGGTCTGCGGGACGTTGGAACCCCAGGCGATGATGTAGTTGGAGTTGTACCAGTCGGCCGACTCCGGCACGTCGGTCTGCTCGCCCCACACCTGCGGCGAGGCCGGCGGCAGGTCGCAGTACCAGTCGTAGAAGGACAGACAGACCCCGCCGATCAGCGACAGGTAGCGGGCGCCAGCGGCGTAGGAAACCATCGACATGGCCGGGATCGGCGAGAAGCCGACCACCCGGTCCGGGCCGTACTGCTTGACGGTGTAGACGTTGGCCGCGGCGATGATCTCGTTGACCTCGGCCCAGCTGGAGCGGATGAAGCCGCCCATGCCGCGCTTGCTCTTGTAGGCGGCGGCCCTGGCCGGGTCCTCGACGATGCTGGCCCAGGCCTCCACCGGCGCCAGCGAGCGGCGCGCCTCGCGCCAGAGTCTGAGCAGCGGCTTGCGCACCTTCGGATACTTCACCCGGTTGGCGCTGTAGATGTACCAGCTGTAGCTGGCGCCCCGCGGACAGCCGCGCGGCTCGTGGTTGGGCAGGTCGTTGCGGGTGCGCGGATAGTCGGTCTGCTGGGTTTCCCAGGTGATCAGGCCGTTCTTCACGTAGATCTTCCAGGAGCAGGAGCCGGTGCAGTTCACCCCGTGGGTCGAGCGCACGATCTTGTCGTACTGCCAGCGGGAGCGGTAGACGTTCTCCCAGTCGCGGGATTCGATGCGGGTCTCGCCGTGTCCGTCGGCGAATTCGCCTTGCTTCCTGGTGAAGAAGCGCAGCTGGTCGAGTAGATGGCTCATGTTTTACCTCTCAGGCTGAGCGCCGCCTGATCGTCGGCGCTCTTTCGTAAATGCAGGTGTGGTCCGGTCTTGTCCCTAGCAGGGGTTCGCCGCGCCGCGACGGGCGTAGCACCACCAGGTGATGAGGATGCAGCTCAGGTAGAAGCCGACGAATCCGTAGAGCGCGGCCTGGGCGCTGCCGGTCATGGCCAGCGAGGTGCCGAACGCCTTGGGGATGAAGAAGCCGCCGAAGGCGCCGATTGCCGCGCTGAAGCCGATCACCGCCGCCGACTCGATGCTGGCGCCCTTGGCGGCCTGCTCGGCGCTGACGGCGCGGCTCTGCAGGCGCCGGGCCCACTGACCGCGGAAGATCACCGGGATCATGCAGAAGGTGGAGCCGTTGCCGATGCCGGCGAAGAAGAACAGCATCACGAAGGAAGCCAGGAAGCCCCAGAAGTCGCCGCCGCCGTTGGCGCCGGGCAGGAAGGCCATCACCGCGAAGACGAAGGCGATCATCAGGGCGTAGCTGACCAGGGTGATGCGCGCACCGCCGAACTTGTCCGCCAGCCAGCCGCCCAGGGTCCGGCTCAGCGCGCCGACCAGCGGGCCGAGGAAGGCATACTGCAGCGGGTTGATGTGCGGGAACTGGGTTTTGCTGAGCATGGCGAAGCCGGCGGAGAAGCCGATGAAGGAGCCGAAGGTGCCGATGTACAGCCAGCACATCAGCCAGTTGTGAGGACGCTTGAAGATCACCGCCTGATCGCGGACCGAAGCCTTGGCGTCGGCGATGTCGTTCATGCCGAACCAGGCCAGCACGGCGACCACGGCGATGAAGGGAACCCAGATCAGCCCGGCGTTCTGCAGCCACAGGTGGCTGCCGTCGGCGAGCGCCTGGGGTTCGCCGCCGAAGCTGCCGAACAGGCCGCCGACCACCGCCAGCGGCACGCCGAACTGCATCACCGACACGCCCAGGTTGCCGAGGCCGGCGTTCAGGCCGAGGGCCGTGCCCTGCTTGGCCTTGGGAAAGAAGAAGCTGATGTTGGACATGCTCGAGGAGAAGTTGCCGCCGCCGAAGCCGCACAGCAGGGCGATGGTCACGAACACGCTGTAGGGCGTCTCCGGGTTCTGCACCGCGACGCTCATCCACAGGCAGGGAATCAGCAGCGAGGCGGTGCTCAGCGCGGTCCAGCGCCGGCCGCCGAAGATCGGCACCATGAAGCTGTAGAAGATCCGCAGGGTGGCGCCGGACAGCGAGGGCAGCGCGGCGAGCATGAACAGCTGGTCGGTGGAGAAGTTGAAGCCGACGCTGTTCAGGCGCACGGTCACGGTGCTCCAGACCATCCACACGGCGAAGGCCAGCAGCAGCGCCGGGATGGAGATCCACAGGTTGCGGTTGGCGATCCGCTGGCCGGTGGCGCTCCAGAAGGCCGGATCTTCCGGACGCCAGTCGCGCAGTACCGAGCCTTGCGGGGCCGCTACGCCGGCCGGGGCTCTTTCGAAGGTTGTCATGGTCATTCTCCTTGGGCCTCGAGGCGCACGCTGGCGACCTTGCCCATGAGCGGGGTTTGGCGGATTTCGCTGAAGTACATCCAGATCAGGGAGACCCAGACCACGCCGTACAGCAGCATGAAGCAGGAGGAGCGCACGCCGGTGAGGTCCACCAGGGCGCCGAACAGGATCGGCAGGACGAAGCCGCCCAGGCCGCCGGCCAGGCCGACGATGCCGGAGACCACGCCCATGTTCTGCGGGTAGTCGTTGGCGATGTACTTGAAGACCGAGGCCTTGCCGAAGGCGAAGGCGATGCCGACGACGAACATCAGCAGGGTGAACACCCAGGGACCGAGGCCGAGGTGGAAGGTCCTCGCGCCGTTGACGGTCTGGACGGTGAAATCGCTCTGCGGGTAGGACAGCAGGAACAGGCACACCCAGCTCACCCAGAGCACCCACCAGGTCACGCTCTGGGCGCCCCAGCGGTCCGACATCCAGCCGCCGACCGCGCGCAGCACGCCGCCCGGCAGGGAGAAGCAGGCGGCCAGCAGGGCCGCGGTCTGCAGGGTGAAGCCGTATTCCTGGACGTAGTACTTGGTCATCCACAGGGCCAGCGCCACGTAGCCGCCGAAGACGATCGAGTAGTACTGGCAGTAGCGCCATACCGCCGGGTTCTTCAGGGCCTTGAGCTGCTCCCTGAGCGATACCGAGCCGGCGGCACGGTGCGCCCTGTTCTCGCTGGTGAAGAACCAGAACAGCAGCGCGGTGACGAACATGATCGCCGAGTAGACCCGGGGCACCGTCTGCCAGCTGCCGTAGGCGATGAGCGCCGGGGCGAGGAACTTGGTCAGCGCGGAACCGGCGTTGCCGGCGCCGAAGACGCCCATGGCCAGGCCCTGGCTGCCCTTGTCGAACCACTTGGCGACATAGGCGATGCCGACCGAGAAGGAGCCACCGGCGAGGCCGACGAACAGGCCGAGCACCAGGAACTGCCAGTACTGGGTGGCCTCGGCGATCAGGTAGATCGGCAGCACGCAGGCCAGCATCAGCAGGAAGAACACCAGACGACCGCCGAAGCGGTCGGTGAGCATCCCCAGCGGCAGGCGCACCAGGGAGCCGGTCAGCACCGGGGTGGCGGCCAGCAGGCCGAACTGGGTCTCGTTGAGTTGCAGCAGTTCCTTGACCGGTACTCCCAGCACCGCAAACATCATCCACACCATGAAACACATGGTGAAGGACAGGGTGCTCATCCCCAGTACCAGGCCTCTTTGCAGTTTCGAACCACCCATGTTTCCCCTCCGCCGGTTACTCGGCATACATCCATCCACGGGGCAAACATGACGGCTAAGTTGGGTGCAGGCAATGGCCCGAAAAGGGCTCCAACACCCCTGATACCTCTTAGGAGGTAGCACTTTTTCAAGCAGGAAAAGCGTTATAAATCAGGCAGTTATCTATATATAGCAAAGAACCTGCAGACACTCGAAGAGGCGTCGACTATTTGGAGGTAGCATTAGGCCGGCAAACTTCGGATGAAACTTCCGAAGCGTCGGTCAACTTGATCGGCATCAACTTCCGCACGCCTCGACTGTTTAATCGACTATCACTAAAGAGGTAGTTTCAAAGCGACGCGAAAAGTCCGAAATAGCAGCCCCCCACAAGAGCAGGCAGCGGTCTCGGGCGGAGCCGGCAGCCGTATCGCCCCATCGGAGGTAGCGCCAGACATGTTTCACTGGATACGCAGTTCGCTACCGGTCCGGGCCGGCATCGCGGTCACCCTGATCGCCAGCCTGGCCCTGGTCAGCGCCGTCAGCGCCGGGCTGATCGCCCGCTTCAGCGAAGGCGACGCCGCGGCCATCAACACCGCCGGCTCGCTGCGCATGACCACCTACCGGCTGAACTGGAAGCTCGAGGCCGGCGCCGACGCGCTGGTCCTGCGCAGCGAGGGCGCCGACCTGGAGCGCCGGCTGGGCAGCCAGGCCCTCACCCAGGTGCTGAGCGATCCGCAGTCGGAAGTGAACCGCGCCTACGCCGACCTGCTCGGACGCTGGGAAAACACTCTGCGCCCGGCGCTGCTGGACGGCGACGCCGGGCGCTTCCAGGCCAGCTCCGAGGACTTCGTCGCCCACCTCAACGATTTCGTGCTGCTGCTGCAGAAGCAGAGCGAACGCAAGCAGACCTGGCAGCAGCTGCTCCAGGGCACGGCCCTGTTCGTCACCGTGATCGTGCTGCTGGTCGGCCTCTACCAGCTGCAGAACGGCGTGCTCATCCCCCTCCAGGAGCTGGTCCGCACCACCGAGCGTTTCCGCGCCGGCGATCTCGGCGCCCGGGTGAAATTCCATTCGGAGGACGAGCTGGGCCTGGTCGCCCAGAGCTTCAACGCCATGGCCGACGTCATCGAGGACTCCCATCGCACCCTGGCCAGCCGGGTGGCCCAGAAAACCGCCCATCTGGCCCAGGCCAACGCCGCGCTCGCCCTGCTCTGCCAGAGCAGCCGGCGGGTCGCCAGCAGCCCGCCGGACGCCGAGTCGCTGGACCGGCTGATCGACAGCTTCCAGGAGCACCTGCCGGGCCTGAACCTGACCCTGTGCCTGCACGGCAGCCCGCAGAAGCCGGCCGAGCACCTGATCGCCCTGCACGGCAGCCAGCTGCGGCAGATCTGCGCGCCGCAGGCCTGCGCCAGCTGCGACATGCGCAGCCACGCCCATCTGGTGTCCTGCCCGGTGGTCCATCAGGAATTCGAGTTCGGCGAGCTACGCGCCTCCTTCGCCGGCAACCGCCCGGCCGAGGACTGGGAGACGGAGCTGATCCAGGCCCTGGCCAACCTGATCGGCACCGCCCTGTCCCTGGAGCGCCAGCGCGAGCAGGAGCATCGCCTGCTGCTGTTCGAGGAGCGCGCCATCATCGCCCGCGAGCTGCACGACTCCCTGGCCCAGGCGCTGTCCTACATGAAGCTGCAGATCAGCCGCCTGCAGACCCTGATCCGCCGCGGCGAGTCCGCCGAGACGCTGGAGAGCGTGTCCGAGGAGATCCGCGAGGGCCTGAACAACGCCTACCGCCAGCTGCGCGAGCTGCTCACCACCTTCCGTCTGCAGATCACCGAGGGCGGGCTCGATCTGGCCCTGCAGAGCGCCGCCCGCGAATTCGCCGAGCGCGGCCAGTTCCAGGTGGAGCTGGATGCCCGGCCCCTGCCCTTCGCCCTGTCGGCCAGCGAGCAGATCCACCTGCTGCAGATCTGCCGCGAGGCGCTCTCCAACTGCGCGCGGCACGCCCGGGCGCAGCACGTCTGGGTCCGGCTCGCGCAGCTGGGCGAGGATGTCGAGCTGCAGGTCGAGGACGATGGCCAGGGGCTGTCCGGCGATTTCGACCAGCGCCAGCACCACGGCCTCAACATCATGCGCGAACGCGCCCGCCACCTGCACGGCCAGCTCGGCATCGAGCCGCGCGCGAGCGGCGGTACCCGCGTCCATCTTCTGTTCCGCCCGGGCTTCCTGGCCCGGTCCGCCACGAGTACCGTCGGATGAACAAGCCAAGCCGCCATACCATTCTGCTGGTCGACGACCATCCCATGATGCGCCGGGGCATGCGCCAGTTGCTGGAGCTGGAGGACGACCTGCAGGTCATCGGCGAGGCCGGCAACGGCGAGGATGCGCTCGCCCTGGTCCCGCAGCTGGCACCCGAGCTGATCATGCTGGACAACAACATGCCGCAGCTGAACGGCATCGAGACCCTCAAGCGCCTGCGCCAGGAGGGCTATACCGGCAAGGTGCTGCTGTTCACCGTGTCCGACGCCGAGGAGGACGTGCGCGACGCCCTGCAGTACGGCGCCGACGGCTACCTGCTCAAGGACATGGAACCGGAGAAGCTGATCCAGCAGGTGCGCGAGGTGCTGGCCGGCGACCTGGTGGTCAGCCCGGCCCTGGCCCGGGTGATGGCCCAGGCCCTGCGCCCGCAGCCGGCGGTCGCCCAGGTGGAGCTGACCGAGCGCGAGCGCCAGGTGCTGAAGATGATCGCCAGCGGCCACAGCAACAAGATGATCGGCCGCAAGCTCGGCATCACCGAAGGCACGGTCAAGGTGCACGTGAAGAACCTGCTGGCCAAGCTCGGCCTGCGCTCGCGGGTCGAGGCGGCGGTCTGGGCCCTGGAGCACGAGCGGCTGCGCGGCTGATCCGCGCCCGCCGCCCGGCCCGGACGTGCGGCTCAGTACTTGTACTGCAGCTGCATCCAGAACTTGTCGGTATCCACCGCGAAGTCCTCGGCGTCGTAACGGGCGTACTTGGCCAGCGCCACCAGGTTCTTCACGTAGGGCACCGGCCGGGCGTACGACAGGTCCAGCTCGCGGCCGTAGTCC
>Ga0255334_1001111_pt1 | contig 13981 bp, 12 predicted proteins | sample EtOH5_35cm_T3_12_FD_202080 | JGI IMG/M metagenome (GOLD analysis project Ga0255334, IMG submission 202080) | Sandy soil microbial communities from University of British Columbia, Vancouver, Canada - EtOH5_35cm_T3_129 | ecosystem: Engineered > Artificial ecosystem > Sand microcosm > Unclassified ...
CGAGCAACCATCCTGGAGAAGCCCCGGCAGTGGCTCAAGCGGAAGCACCCACTGTTGAAGGAGCTACTGGAATGCCCGATGTGCCTGGGGGCGTGGTGCAGTCTGGCAGTGGGGTTGCTGGTGGGGCTCCGAAACCCCATGGATATACTGGCAGTGATGGGGCTTAGTTATATGTTGCACACAGCGGCGGAGCGATACCTGCCGTGTGATAACTGCAGCAAGCCAACCCAACCGGGCACTTGGAACGTGGTTAACTAATTATGGCAGACATAAACGCACAGAATCCCGAACCATCCACAGGGCAACCAGCTGAAGACATGATGCGGTCGGCGCAAGGACATTTGCGCCGCATGCGTGATTTTAGACGCCAGTTCGATGCTCGGCGTGCAGCTTTCTACCGCCAGTACATCGGTCAACGTGATGTCCGGTTCTTTCCGGACAACGTAACACCCCGCAGCAATAGCTTCATGATGTATCCGCAGTCGAATGTGGAGACAGTTGTCAGCAGAACGCTGGATGCGTTCTTTAGCTTTGACCCGTGGTTTGAGTGCAAAGGTCGCGGGCGAATGGACGAACCAGCAGCTGAAAAGATGCAACTTGTGTTGAGCAAGAAACTTCGAGATGCAGATTTGTATGCTGCCATGCAGGGGTTGGTCAAGAACATTGCAATATATGGATTCGGTGGCATCAAAGTTGACTGGGACTGGGAATCAGATATTGTCAACTATGCAGAGCCCATCTTGATGCCAGATCCCATGAATCCCGCGATGCCAATGTTGGATCCAGCAACCGGGAAGCCGCTTGTGTTGGGGATCAAGCCAGCATCCAAGGCAGTCCCCCGGATGCGACCGAAGTTCACATCGATAGATATTTATGATCTACTGGTGGATCCAGATGGACGATATTGTGCACATTTGACAGAACGGACCTTTGGGCAGCTTCGGCGAGAGGCCGCAGCCAAGCCGGACATGTATGTTCCAGGATCCATTGAGCAGCTAGGCAACAGACTCGCCGCCGACAAGGATCCCGATAGTATTGTTGTAAGGCTTGCTGAGCTGTGGGATGACACCAACAATACAGTTACTGTAATGACATTCGGTGAGGACGCCGAAGCAGTCAGTTGGAAAGATCTTCGCTACAGCTATCGTAACACAGGTTACAGCACATACAAGCGCCGCATGTACGGTGGGCCAGCGATTCTGCTGTGGCAAGGTGAGAATCAGTTTGCCCACAAGCGCAACCCGATACTGTACACCTCCTATATGAAGTTGCCCAATGAGATCTACGGGCTAGGAGTCATCGAACCTATCGCAGATCTCACAGAGTCCATGAATAAGTTTGTCAACATGATCGCGGACAACTGGAATCTGGGCATCAACAAGCGTTACGCATACGATGTCAACGCTGATATCGACCATGCGGCTCTCAACAGGTTCAACGTTCCTGGTGGCAAAGTAGGTGTCAGTGGTGATCCCAACAAGGTGATTATGCCGTTGCCGTCGTTTACACCTGCTGCGGGGGACTACGAAATCCTGGGACTCTACAAAGGCATGATCGAGATGACCAGCGGGATCAGCGACTTTTACCAAAAAGGTGTTGGCAGCAGCGGCGGCAACGACACCGCAACTGGCATCAACCAAGTTATCAACGAGTCGAACTTCAAGTTTCGGATGTTCATTCGGAACCTGGAGGTTGACATCTTGCAGCCGCTGCTGCAGATGTGCGCCAGCATGGTGCAGCAGTACACAACCGATGAAATCGAGATTCAAATTACCGACGACATGCCAGTCATCCCGAAGTCGCCGTTTGTTGCACCTGAGGAGCTCATTGGGACATTCAGCTTCGATCTGGTCGCTGCCAACTACGCTACCAACAAAGTTGTCAAGCAGCGGAACTTGCTGGCCCTTGCGAACACGGTTGGAGCATCACCGTTTGTTGACCAGTATGAGCTGGTGCGGGAACTTGTGAAGAACTTCGAAGTCCGCAACCCAAAGATCATGAAGGACCCACAGCAAGTCATGCTGGAGCAGCAAGCAGCTCTACAACAGCAAGTCCAGATGATGGTTCTCGAGAGCATGCTGCAAACCGAGGGCAAAGCACGCTTGCAGCAATCCAAGCCACAGATGAGCGGTGGCGGCAAAGAAGGTCGGCCACGCAAACCCATGATGCCAGAAGGTAAGATGCCAGGAGCAGGTCTTACCAATGAAATCAGGGAGTTAGCACAATCGATGGGGGTCAACGGTCTAGGTCTCGGAGGCACCGAAGACGGTGGAGGGGGAGGCAGTTAATGAAGCTACCATGGAACCGAAAACCCGAAGTCCGATACAAGATTGTTGAGATTGAACGTCCGCGTCCGCTGTCGCAGTTGGACCCCGAAGCGGAACGCAGCGTGGTCACATTGCAGTCGCATCCTGGGTTCATTTACCTTCTAGCTAAGTTGCGACTGCAACGCCACGCACTCGAAGCCAAACTGAAAGCTGACCGTCATGCCACACTTGCTGATGTCGAGTGGATCCAAAGTGGCATCTTTTGGTGCAGCTGGCTCGAAGGGCAACTGGAACGCAGCGTCATGAACGCCAAGCCATCCGAGCAGCCGACCTTCCCAATCGAAGAGGCTGCTTTCCAAGAAATCGCGAGGTTAACCGAACTCGTCGGAACCTCCACAAGTTCTGAGGCCCAATCGGCCCAGAAGTAACTAGTTCCTCACAAAGGACAATTACCATGCCTGAACCTACTAAGTCTGCTGCCAACGCCGCATCTAGGTCTGTTGACCTCAGCGACGCCCCTGGTGGCGACATGCTCTTCGAACAGTTGTTTCCTGCTGACGAAGTGCAAACCACAGCGCCCACAAACGCGACTGTATCAGGAGACACCTCCGGGACACAGCCACAAGCAACGCAGCCAGCTGCCGCACCGGACCCTGCCGCAGCAACTCCCCCGCAAGAGGAGTTGTTTTTGCAGGTCCCGACCGGCACTGTCTACAAAACCCGCGAAGAAGCCATCAAGGGCTTCGCCCACAAAGATGAGGTCATTGAACAACTTCGGCAGCGATTTATTGCCGAACGCGGCATTGACCCCATCACCAACAAGCAAGTTGCTCCAGCGCCTGCGCCACAACCGCAGCCGACTGCCGAAGTCAACTTTGCCAACAATGGTGCAGAATACGTCAAAGCTTTAACTGAAGCATACCAGAAACAAGACTGGGATGCCTACGCTCGAGCACAGTCGAAGTTTTTGATGGATACCCTAGCCCCAGTTGCACCGGTCTTCATGGGAGCAGCCAAACAGCAAGCAGTATCAACTGTAGAAGCTGAACTCAAGGACATCCGGGGCTTTCTTGGGAGCAACGATTTTAGTATGACCTTGGAACAGAATCCTATTCTGAAGCAAGCGATTGAGAGCGCAGAAAGCAACTTTGCCTTTAATGGGCAGCTTCCTGGGCTTTACAAACTTGCGTACCAAGCCAACCAAAGCCGTAAACTCCCTGAACTACTTGCTGCAGCAACCGCTTCAGCAAGAGTTCAACCCGTCCAACCAACTCGACCTACAACCACTGCGGCTACCTTGCCGCCTCCGGATGCTGCGGGACCCATGGACCTTACTACATCCGAAGGCCGTAAGAACCTGATAAAACAGTTTGAGTCTCAGGGGCTTGACAAGGTCACTTTCTAGTTGGTGGACACAAAAAGGTGAAGCAAATGGAACATCGACTCAACAAATCGTTGGATCTGATGTTCGTACTTTTTGGCCTCGCGGCTGACATCATCAGTGTGACCAGTGGTACCGTCGGAAACGCCGGTAACGTTGCTGCATCACTGATTACTTATCTGTCTGCGAAGCTACTCGAAGTGGCAGAGCTTAACACTATTCTAGACCAGTTTGGTGTGAAAGAGCCCCTGCCGAGCAACTCCTCAAAGACGATTCGTTTCGTCCGCGAGGAAAAGCTGCCTGTTTCTGCGTCGCCGACGCAACTTACTGAAGGCATCCCTCCGGATGCTAGGGGTATCACCCTTAATCAGTTTGAAGCTACGGCGGAACAGTACGGAGATCTTATTCGGATCTCTGACCTGGCTGAGTTGACCGCAAAGCACGATGTTGTTTCGCGGACCATCAGCATGCTGGGTCTACAAGCAGCTGAACTGTATGACATCCTTGTCTACAACGTACTTGATGCGGCTACCAACGAATATCGGCCCAACGCGAAAGTGTTGGATACTGATTTGACGGCGGCTGACAAGGTTGCTTACGTAGACTTGGTGCAGCTATCTGCGGTGCTTAACGTCGCTGGTGGCCGTCCTTTTGAAGGCGGCGACTATGTGTTGGTTGTGCATCCTCAGGTATATGCCTCGCTACAGCAAGATCCTGATTGGAAGGCGTCTGTGCAGTTTGGCGCACCTGATCGAATCTGGCGTGGCGAAGTCGGAATGCTTGCGCAGTTCCGCGTGGTCCGGACTAATTCTCCGGCGTTCGCGGTGACTTCCCAAGCGGGTTCTGGCGACGCCAGCAAGGTCTACAGTTCGTTTGCACTTGCGAGAAATGCCTATCATATCACTGATTTACAGAATTTGCGCTTTTACCAAGTCGGCCCGGGCGGGCACACAGACCCGCTGCAGCAATCCAGAAAAATGGGCTGGAAGTTTGCGTTTAAGAGCATAATCACAGGTCAGAGTTGGATTAGGCGAGTACGATCAGCAGGAGCCGACTCGGTAACCAATCCGTAGTCAGTTCTAGTTAGCTAGTCCCCGGAGGGGGCACAACATGTGCCCCCATTCCGGATTCCCCGCCCCACAAGGGCATTCCTCACAAAGGAGCCATCAAATGGCGAAGTTCCAAAAGAAAGTAGTCACACAAGAAGCGCGAGAAGTTGTGCGGCAGCCCATCGAGAAGGCTGAGCAAGTTGTCAAGCCAACGGGCAGAGAGAATTGGGTATACGTAACGATTCCGACACATGATTTGCTGGGTGACGTGCATCCGGGTATCGGGATCAACCTTGAACATTGGGGCCCAGGGACGCATCTGGTAGCACCAGACAAAGCGCAGCAAATCAGTGAGCGCCTGCGGGTGTTTGACCAGGCAACGCTGCGGGTGCTGTCGCCGCGCAAGGATCTGTTGTCGATTTCACAGAATCGCGGTAGCGGTGGCCTCACAGTAGACTAATCGGAGGGCATCAGATGCCCAAGTTGAAACCAGAAGTTAACGAAAAGACTGCAGGCCGGGAATTGTGGTATGCAGTCGGCGTTGTTGATGGCTTGGTGTACGCTCTCACAGGAGAGCTGCGCCGAGCCATCGTGACGTCTATGAATGATGGGAGACATGGCACCAACAGCAGGCATTATCGGGACCTTGCGGTGGATCTTCGTAGCAAGCATCTCGACAGCGAACAAAAAGCAAAAGTATTCCGAATGGCAAAAGAGATCCTCGATAACCAGGGATATGATTTGCTGCTAGAAGCGCTTGGGACGAGCAACGAACACTTCCACGTGGAGCATGATCCAAAGGGCGATGAGAAGTTTATCGAGAGGGAGCCGTAATGGCAATCAGCGATATTTTCACAAAAGTATTCGGTGGCAACCTACTCGAGGGGCTGTCGAAGCTGGTGTCGAATTTCAAGTTGAGTCCCGAGAAGAAAGCTGAGCTAGAGGCGCTTTTTGAGACACATCGATTTGAGATTGCGAAACTCGAGGCAGAATACGAATCGAAGCTCCTGGACCACGAAGCGAAGATTGTTGAATCCGTCAACGCAACGATGCGTGAGGAAGCGAAATCCGAGCACTGGTTACAGTGGAGTTGGCGACCGCTAGTGGGGATCACGTTTTGTGCAGTTATTGTAAATAACTATATTCTCTTGCCGTATTTGCGCAGCAAGGGGCTAGCACCAATTGAGATTCCAGCTGGCATCTGGGACTCGATGCTGGTTGTGTTGGGTGTAGCGGCAGGTACCCGAGGGTGGCAGAAAGCCATGGAGGCAAAAAATGGCAATGGAGGGGCAAATGACAAGAAGTAAAATACTATTGGTGGTTCTTGCGTTGGCGATGCTGTTTCCGATGTCTGCGTATTCGCAGGATGTCCCTGGGAGTACCGTAGGTCAGCAAGCGGATGCTAAGCGGGTCGCAAAGCAGCATCGTTGGTACAAGGACTGGCAGTTCTGGACAGCAGTTGGCTTTCAGGTGAGTGGTGTTGTGCGAGATGTCGAGAGCACCCATCGAGTGCTGAGGGATTGCGCAGGTTGCTACGAAGCCAACAGCTGGCTCTACGGCAAGCGTCCGAGCCGTCATCGAATGTACCTGACACATGTAGGAATTGTTGGAGGCATGGGGCTGCTATCCTATAAGACCAAGCAAGGACTTCGTGAGATAGCCCCAGACAACGCTGGCTACGCTGCGCGACAGGGCTGGTGGCTCTGGACGATTCCACAAGCAATCATGGGCACTGCGCACCATATAGCAGCAAATGGAAATAACGATCTTCATCGCCGAGTCACAAGGATTCGATAGCCTCCATGAAACACTTCCATGATGTAGTTCAGACAACCAAAGGTACTGCGATTGTTGGCGCAACCGTAACGGTGCGGGTGAAAGCGATCCCGCCCGCGTCTGGGGCGCTCGCGACGATTTACTCCGACAACGGTGTTACCACGATTGCGGGATCTGTCGTCACCACGGATTCCAATGGTGAATTCGAATTCTGGGCAGCAGACGGGCGCTATGACCTAAGTGTCGATGCCACAGGTGGAACTCCGGTTGGCGGCACCAAAGTCCTCAACGACGTGGAAGTCTCGGACGTTACGGAGACTGCCACCGCTGATAGTGTCTGGAAAGTAAAGACTGCGCAGGCTGACACAGTTGCTTTGGATGCTGCCAATGCTGATGTTGTGTTGACACGGTCCGCTGCCGACACGCTACAACTTGCGACCGGGGACAAGTTCATCCCACAGACTTCTGGACAGGACCTCGGATCTACTACGAATCGTTGGGATGTTTATGGAGTGGATGCGGATTTCTCAGGAATTATTACTGGTGGGGCACTGGTTACATTGATTGGTGTGAATGTTTGCACGGCCAGTACCCAAACCGGTGCTGATGCTGGTGTCAAGATTGCAGCTTGTATTACTGGGCTGGCCAGCACCGGGGGAACTGTGTATGCGGATCTGTCTGGGGCGCAGACGATTGCGACGGACGTATTCACGGCGGTGACGAAGAACGTTCATCTCATCTTCACGTCGGGGCAGTATTCCCACACTGTTTCGACCACCTACCCGCGCAACATCTCTATCGAGATGAAGCAAGGTGCAACGCTGGTTGCGCCTACAGGGGTCACGGTCACAATTCGCGGGTCGTTTGACGCTCCTCGGGCACAGGTGTTCACCATCGCAGGAACTGGCAAGTTCCAATTTGCTGCGGGTGCTACTTCTGTCAACACCGCCCAAGGCGCACCTGAAGTGAACGCGGCTTGGTGGGGGATGAACTGCGATGGTGTCTCTGGAGCAGACGGCACTACAGCAATTCAAGCCGCGCATGATTCGCTGTTGAATGGCGGAGTCATTCGAATGGATGGGTACTGCGTCTCTAACTTCCCCACGCTAGTTGACCAAGGCGACTGGATTACATTCAAAGGTACTGGCCGCTGGGACTTGAAAACGCCCATTACAACAATCCCACGCTTGGCCTTCATCGGGGAAGGTAGCGGGGCCACGGGAGGCAGACAAACCGCAGCTTACTGGACAATCGCAGTAGATACTAATTCCTACTCAGCGAACACAAGCCCGCTTATTAAGCACAACAACGCTGGTCCCCTTTATCTGAAAAACGTCGCCTTCATCTATCGGCAGGGAGGAACCGTTACACCAAACGCACCGACCTTTCAATGTGTGAACGGGTCTTCCGTTAACGCGGACAACGTGGTATTTCAGAACGACAACAGTACAAATGCCGCATCAGATGCGGTGGAGCTAGATGGTTGCTTTTGGTTGTGGTTCAACCAGGTTTACACAAGCACGCAAGCGTCCCTGGCGGGCGCTGTAAACTACGACCTCACCACCACAGTTGCGTCCGCACAAGACACCGGCCTTGTATTTATTGAGAATAGCCAAATGAACGGGAGCGGTCTTCGCTTCACGGCCCCTCGCTCCCCAACAGGGATTATAGGAAACACGGTTGTCAGAAACAGTACACTTGAGAGTGCGGTTGTATCAGGTGTCATTATTGACGTATCTACAGTAGGCCCCAAGCAGATTACCCTAGACGCCTTCACCAACGCGGATTCTGTTAGCGGCGTCACTGTGGAATGCCAAGGCACTCCAGTTTCGCTCAATGATGGGGTTCGCGGCGTCAGCGTTCTACACAACGAGGGTATCGGATTTTCCTGTGGTGCAACACAGGTTGAATATGAAACGCACGGCGGCCCTGCATTCACCGGGAACTTTGACCCCGGCGCGGGGCAGCGTCTCTATGCGCTCACAAACTTTGGCGCACTTGACCAGCGCTGGCTCTACAGCGGTGGTCAGTTCTCGCCATCATGGTCGCCCTTTGCTGCCCCGTCCACCGTGCCAACACAGGACGCCACCCTTTGGGGTGCATATACCGACACGGGGGCCGCGACTACAGTAACGACAGGAATCATTGCGCCGGATGGTTCCACCACCGCCGCACGTTTTTCCATAGCTTCGGGCATATCCGGGAAATACGTTGACCAGAATCTCACATTGGCCGCTGGGGATTGGCTGGTGTTTGGTGGATGGGTGCGCTCCAACTCAACCACTACCGCGCCCCGTCCTGAAGTTTATGACATTGATGCGATTTCGGGATGCGCCACTTGGACAAACGATTCCGGTAAAACGGCAACGACTGACCAAGACGTTGCCCTGCTGAATGAGCGCCGCCGCATGGGGTCTAGCATCGACTGGATGCCGCTGAACAACATCGTCAAGGTTGTGGCGTCCGTATCGAACCCATGCACGATTCGCTTCAGCATGAATATGGACTCGACGCGGCCGACAGAATTCTGGAAGCCGTTCCTTATTCAAATTCCGGCTTCAGCCAACATTCCTGACGGGGCCATCATCCGTGCGTGGCGTGCCGGGGCGTTCAACAACATCTATTCGGGCGCGGCGGCCAACGCTGTTATTGCGAATCCCGAAGCGGCGCACACTATCGGCGCGCTAAATGGTACGGAAGTCGTTGACGGCGTGCGGAACAAGACCATCCAAGCTGCGCACGATGCCCTGCCAGCCAACGGCGGCATCATCGAAGTGCCGCCTGGGACGCTTCAGGAGAACGGCATCGTTATCACGAAGTCGGTGATTCTGCGGTGCGCTGGTCCTGGCGGATGGTCGAACGCGGGCCTAACAACCTACACCACGCCAACGCTGATCGAGAACACGTCCACCGGAACTGACCTCCTGACGGTGACACCGGCGTCGATTATGGCCGGGTTCCGCATCGAGAACTGTCACTTCAAAGGGAACGAGGCGGTAGGCGGTGCCACGGCTGGCTCCAACATCGTGCTCAACTCCGGCGCGGCTACGCCGGTCATCCGCAACTTCGAACTTGTAAACGTGGTCAGCCGGGATGCCTACGAGCACGGGTTGGAAGTCCTGGGCAACACCTTCGAGGGAGACATTTGGGGTGGGCAGTTCATCTCCAACCGGCTGGACGGAATCAACTACACCTCGGTTGGCGGGACGTGCCCCGCGACGATTCGCACGCACGGCGCGGTCATCCAGTTCAATCTCATCAACGGCATTGACCATTGCGGCGGCTCCGCAATGGACGACTTCGGTTCCTACATCGCGGCCAACGGTGAGGACGGAGTTGTGCATCGTGGGGGCGTCCACTACCACGGCACGCGCTGGGAAGGGAATGGAACGGCGGTCGGAACATTCTCGAACATCAAGGTAGTGTCTGGCAGCGGCAGCATCGAAGGCGGGCTGATCGATGGCTCTGGCACCACCGACATCGGCGTGTGGGTCACAGGCGGCACGCGGTTCCGCATCGGCTACAACTCGTGGAACACCCACGGCACCGCGGGGGTCCAGATCGACAACACGCACAGTGGCATCGTGGACATTGGCTGGCAGGATGGCGCGGTCGGCACCGTAACGAACAACTCCACCGGAATCGTGTATCGCGGTGACTTGGGCCGAACGTATGGCCGTGGCACTGCGCTTGTCGCGGGCGACTTTGCGCTCGACGCCAACTGGGGTGCTGGCGCTGCAGTGTCCGCTGTAACTGGCACCGACCAGGCGTGGCAGATAACCATCACAGCTGCGGGAGTTCCAGCAAACCCAGCCACAGCTACTTTGACTTTCAAGGATGGTACTTGGGTAAGTGCACCTATTTGTCAAGCTCAAGTTATTGGCGGCACTGGAGCTGTCGCTGATTTAACTGGGCTACCAACCACCACGACTTGGCCTGTTGCTTACAACGGTCTCCCTGTTGCGGCAAGTACCTACATTATCGTAGGAAGTTGTACAGGACGCTAAATGCCTACTTTTGACGGAAAAACAGGACGTGTTGTAGTGGGTCAGTGGTCTGGAACAAATCTGCCCACTACCTGCTCTCCAGGTGATTTCTACATCAAAGTAGACGCACCGCTAGGGCAGCGACTTTACACTTGTAATGCTTCTGGTGTGTGTGGGAAGCACCAACTGGGGGTCAAGGTACTCCAGGCGACAGCGCCTACCAGGTAGCTGTCAACAACGGCTTCATCGGCACCGAGCAGCAATGGTTGGATTCGCTTGTTGGTCCCGCCGGTCCCCAAGGCACACAAGGCGTCGCTGGGCCACAGGGACCACAAGGTATTCAAGGGTTGACTGGAGCGGATGGAGCCGCTGGTCCTCAAGGTCCCCAGGGAATCCAAGGTCTCACTGGCGATCCCGGCCCCCAGGGACCTGCGGGCGCAGACGGCGCGCAAGGTCCCCAAGGTATTCAGGGCATCCAGGGAATCCAGGGTCCTGAAGGTCCCGCAGGCGCTGATGGTGTGGGTGTGCCAGTCGGTGGCATCATTCTGATTGTGAGCGGCGCTTGTCCTGCGGGATTCGCAGAAGAGGCCTCACTGAACGGCAAATTCGTGCTGGGCACTGTAGCGGCTAGCGCTGACATCGGGACCACAGGCGGGCAGGATACTGTCACAGATGTGCTGAATCACACGCATCCTGTCACTGACCCCGGCCACTCCCACGTTGAACAGCGCTTTCCCACAGCTACTGGTGGCAGTTCTGGTTTCACTGCCGACACATCCATGAGCGGCACGCCAACTGCAGTAACACAGGTAACGCAGAGCGCCACCACAGGCATCACTACCAACAACCCTATTGGCGGCGTAGCCAGCATCGACAACCGCCCAGCATTCATCAAAGTCATCTTCTGCAGAAAGACATAATTCGATGCCCATCATAGTCCCAGCAGTCAACACACTTACGGTACAGAATATCTTGGATTGCGCATCACAAGATGCCCGCAGTGTGCTGCCCACTAACTCATCGGTGCTGATTGACTACACAAATCGCATCAGCCTTGATTTGCTGCGGCACAGTCGCTGGCGGTTCGTGCTGTCCGGTGTCCAAAGCTTCACAACAACTATCGGCGAGGACGCCTACTTCATCGGCAGCGGCGCAGCGCCCGGTGGCTCAACCGATGTTAACCTAGATATCACCAACATCCGCAGCATCAAAATGGACAGTGTGTTTGATCGCACCAACGAGCGGCGCCTAGGGATGACCGAAGAAGCTCCACTAGGAACATTCTTCGATAGCAACGGCCAGCCGAAACTGTGGCGCTTCGACCAGGACACCCCGACAATATTCAATATCTATCCTGCAGCCGACGCAGCGTACAGTATCCAGTTTCGCTACTACGAAAGTTTCACACAGCTAGATGATGTTTCAGATGAACTGCAGATCCCTGCAGACTACAAAGATGTTGTGTGCGCAGGTGTCAACTGGTTGACTGCAAAGTTCCTACGGGTCGAGGAAGACGTCAAACACTGGTCGACTGTTTACATGTTGGGCAAGCAGCAGATCGTCAAAGACTACAACTTGTTCCCGCGCAACGGTGAATACATCAGTCCGGATGTTGCGAGTGTAACCACACAGTTTCCACTTACTATTGACACAGCAGGTAACTTCTAGTGGCCGAAGCTAACATTATCCAATCAGGTCGAAACGCGTTTCGCTACACTCGCAACAGCTTCTATGAAGCTGGCATCGACAATAGCTCGGCAGCGCCAGCCCAAGATCCCGAGATGTTCGAGACACTCGAGAATATCCTGGCTTCTACCCAAGGGCAACTAGACAAACGCTGGGGATACAGTTTGTTTAATAATCCGGGGGCACCCGTTTGGCGAAGGCTTCTGGAGGCACAGTCTGATGCCAACTCGATTCGGCGCATCGTAGCGATCCCGGCCGCTGCCGCCAGCGTCAAGACCTTCACGGAGGCTGGGGCGACTGGGCTAACGCTGTTCACCACTACTGGTGCTGCTACGAGGGCTGTGAACTCGCGGGATTATGTTTATTTTGCGAGTGGGAGTTCGGCGGATAGTCTAAAGTGGGCTGTACACGCCAGTACTACAACTTCCACCAATTGGGGGATTGCTGCACCTGAATCTTCGGCAACGTCTGTTGGTCCAAGCGATTCCGGAACCCAGGCTGATGATGCTACTGTTGGTACAATAGCGTGGGCTAACCCCGCCAACGTTGCTACTTCCAATAACGTTTACTCCACGGCGGCCCTAGGAATTGGAAACACTTCGCACTATCTCAAGGTTTCTAACTTTGGTTTTACTCTGCCCACTACAGCAGTTGTTTTAGGAATCAAGGTTGAAATAGAGCGCAAGGTCAATACCGACTCGGCATTGGAGAGCGTCCGCGTGATGAAACTTGGGTCTCCCATTGGCGGGGGCTTTGGTCCTTTTTCGTTCTCGGATGCGGCAGATACCTATATTACCTACGGGGGAACTACCAATCTCTGGGGCTTTACTTGGACGCCTGCCGAAATAAACAACAGCGGATTCGGCTTCGTCTATCAAGTCCAAGATGAAGGATTAGCTGTCACTGTAAGTGTAGATCACATCCGTTGTACAATTTATTACAGCGTTCCCATTACGGTAGCCAATGGTGGGGCAGGCAACATCACATTGGTCAGCGGACGCAAATATACCACAGTGTTTTATAATTCAACCACTGGTCACTACAGTGACCTTGCGCCCTTTAGCGAAAGTACTGGACCGGTCACTACAGACGATATCGATCTCTCAACGATTCCAGTGTCCACAGACACACAAGTAGATCGTAAGCTGATCCTGGCCACTGCTGACGGCGGGGACGAAACGTTGCTATATGAAGTGGCCGATCTTGCAAACGCCACGACAACCTACACGGACGATCTCCCCGAAGACGAGCTGTTGATCCGCAACCTCTACCTCGAAGTCGACGAATTCGGTACCGAGTTCGGAGTGACCGGCAACCTCCGCCCCAGCGCCACCGCTCAGTTTCCCACCAAGCACCGTGGCCGCATCTACATGGCCGACGGGCAGTTTGTGTTGTTCAGCAAGAACATTGCTGAGCTGACAATGTCTACCGGCAACATAGCTGGCCGCTACGAAGAAGCCTGGCCAGCCGAGAACCAGCTTGACATCAGCCCTGGTGCCGAAACTGTCGAAGGGCTCCTGAGCGACGGCCAGGTTCTCTACGTAGCGACGGAGCGCCGTATCTATCGCATCTTCGGCGAAGGTCCCGAGGATTTCAGCCGCCCAGAAGTGCTGTTCAATCAGGTCGGCCTTCTCAACCAGGATGTCTGGCAGGTTGTCTTCATGGAAGGCAACCCAGTTGGAGCTATGTGGCTCACACCTGATTACCGGTTGATCGGCAGCGACTTCAACACATACCAGGATATCGGTGACCCAATTCAGACAACTCTTAGCAGCATCAACGACACCCACGCAAGCAAGTCCTGGGCAGTCTTTTATGGCGACGCGCAGTTCGACT
>Ga0255334_1001112_pt1 | contig 13969 bp, 10 predicted proteins | sample EtOH5_35cm_T3_12_FD_202080 | JGI IMG/M metagenome (GOLD analysis project Ga0255334, IMG submission 202080) | Sandy soil microbial communities from University of British Columbia, Vancouver, Canada - EtOH5_35cm_T3_129 | ecosystem: Engineered > Artificial ecosystem > Sand microcosm > Unclassified ...
CTCTTCGCTCCTTCTCCTCCTTTACCCCCCTTGTGTGCAAAAGGGCCAAAGACACGGTCGACAGGATGACACAAGAGATCAGCAAAGAAGACTATGAATCGGTGCTGGGCCGTGTGTTTGTGCACAAGACCTCGTACCGGGTGTGCGCCTACCAGGTGGTCGGAAGGACCAAGTGCTACGTGCGCGCCGCGCAGGTGCCCACGGTCGCGGAATACACACAGCCGGGAGGCGAGGGCACGCACCGAATCGACTGGAGCAAGATCGAGCAGCCAAAGGGCAATGACAAAGAGGCTCCCCTCTTTCGCCTCGAAAACACGGCAGAGGAGAATGAGGAACCGCGGTACTGCATCTACAAGACCAAGGACAATATCTATGCCCACGCCGCCAAAAAGGACAGCGATCGTGCATACTCGACGGTCGAGTACTGACGACCGTCTTGCTTTATGCAGCAAGACAGTACAATTGTATTGCGATAAACGTTTGGCGACTAATCGACAAAGAAAGAAGGGTTATCCTTTGTGAGCACGAGTCGGGTCAAAGGGTCTTGTTGATGGCCAGAACATGGTCGCAGGGCGCACAGGGTACGCAATTGCCATGACAGGGAAAGCAAATGCTCGCCCAACAGCACGAGTCGCCCGGTGGGAACCGCACATCGGAAAGGGAAAGGAGCGCACCCGATCCAACCGATACCGCAACCGGTTCGGGCGACCACGTTCTCTCGAGTTGACCACTTTCAGAGTAGTGGCATCAAGGAGCAGAGGTGCCCACAGCGGCGACGACCTTTGGGCAGACACAACAAAGGAGGGCCTCGCTCATCAAGAGTCACTCTCCAAAGACTGCAGTCATCCAGTTGTTGTGCGCGCACATTTGGCTATCCTCCATACCCTTCGATTGCGTTGTATCGTTCTATACGACATCACAAAATACGACTGGCACCATGCTGCTCGTCGTGTTTGGTTGGCTGCACCATCTAGGCAACTCTCGGCCTGTTCCATACGCAGCGACATTGTGTACCCTTTCGGGTCACTAAACGCCAACATTACAGCGCATGTTACGAAACTGCGCCTGCTGCAAGAGGCATTCCCACGCGCAAGGACAGAAGCCTTTTGCCATTGGGCACAGAAGGATTGGTACCGACCAATGATAATTCTGGAATCCGATAATGCACGGACAGCGGTGCAGACCTGCCAACAAAAACCCCCTCTGGCGAGGCCGATGCGCGCATGAAATGCAAACGGGGAACCATCCTTTCTCGGCTCCCGGGGGGTTTTGCGGATGGCCTTTTGCTTCCTCACAAATGGCGCACCAATAACGGAACAACGCCATTGGATGGCCGATCGATGCGCACCAGAACCGTCTGGTCCTTTGGCTCCTGTGTGCGCCCGGCAGTATAGCAGGCATGGCGTCGTCAGAGCGACACACGATAACAGAGGGCGTGTTGGTGGGCTTACCAAAACGCCGATGGGCCAGAAAGAGTTGAAATCGTGGGCACACCTATGCGTCTCCTGTTGTGTGGTGTTACTTTGATGCCGTGCCTACGAGTGCGCTTGCACATAGGGCGCTCGCTCACCAAGACCGCGCTCGATGCGTCCGCATCCACCTGTCTCACCCTGTAGGCGTCCCGCTGCACGTTTTGAAGCGCCTTGCGTTCCTTTTGAGGGATCGGGTTTCGCCCACTCTGGTCGATGCGTTGGCCTTTTGGACGACCTTGCTGTTTTGTGATGGTGCGACGGCCTTGTGAGAGTGCGCGCCCTCTGCCTAGTCTGCGCCCTTGGTTTTGATCCGCCCAAATTGTCCTCTCCCCCCCCCTCCGGGCCACATGTGTGGGCGCATGCACAGTGTGCCGGTCCTCAAATAGCACTAGGTATTCACGCGTGGCACGCGCTCGATTCCCCCGCTGTATCCGTGCCCAACGTCGCGCGCCCGCCCTTCGCCCTTTTGTTCTACATCTTTCTTGATAAATGCTGTTCTCCCTATGGGCAGTGTGCGTCCTACCTACCAGACGTCTAGCTGACCCACCCCGATCCTGCCTCGCGAGCGTGCATGCCGACGGGCTCTACCGTGGTGCCGCTGCTGTTTATGGGTGCTGTGAATGGAAAAACAGGACAATGTACCACAAGAGCACCAAAAGGCATGACCGGCACGCTGACGGGATCGCGCTCTTGCCATACCGATAATGGGACGCCTGCGTTGGCCACGCACGCGGCAACATCCAATGCCGCAATGGGCCCTTGTTGTGATGTATACATAGTGTGGTATGCCTGTGTGTAAAGGAGCAGGATGCAGCGTCTGGCTATTGTGATCGATCTGCCATGGGCCTTTGTCATTCACGCGTGCTGTATGCGGTACCGACAAAACGCTATCTCGTGCCTCACACCAAACTACATGTGCCACGGTGAGAGGGAAAACGACAGTGTTTTGTCTAGGTAGGAACCCATCCATGGGCGAGCATATACTGGGCATAGACGGGATTGGAACAGGACAGGGCCTGCTTGTAGGTATCGGTGTCCCACGGGCACCCATGGCGGTGGGCATAGTCTAGGCACACAAGGCTGCTCACCTGAATGGCCCTTGTGCATACGCGCACGTCCCACAGGCATCCGCACTCGCGAGCATAGGCCAGAGCCAGGAGATGGCCACCGAGTGCCGCAGCCGCACACACATCGGGGTGGAACGGATAGCCGCGCTCGTAAAACATGCGGAGCGCCCCGACGTTGCCCTGCGTGGCGGCGTTTTTGGATGCCTCGATGTCCCATGGACAGCCCCGGTCGCACAGGTACCGTACCATGTCCATGTTGATGGGGTAGCGGAAGCATGCCACGGCGAGCGTGTCTCTAGCAAACGGCCACCGCCGCGCGCGCATCTCGCGCATTAGGTCGAGGTCGCCCGAAGCGGCGGCGATTTTCATAAACCTGTGCTTTATGTGCCGGCCCTCGGACCACACGTCCACCCGGTCCAGGCAGCCCGCACGCAAGAGCATGGAGGCGGCCCTGTTGTTGGGGACAGAGTTAAAGGCATCCATAAAGCCTAGATCATCCCACGAGGTCTGCGTGCGGCATAGAAACTGCATGCAGTTGTCATCGTATCTTGTGATGGCCGCTCCAAGGGCATCCGGTGGCCATGCCGTGTCGGGCCGCACGCCGCGCATCCATTCGAGCACGGCGACGTGGCCGCTTTGTGCCGCCGCGATGGCGCACGACGAAAAGTTCCACTCGACCCCACGGACATGAATCAACTGGAGGGCATCCAGGTGGCCCTGACGTGCCAGATATTGATCGTACATGGGCTTGTATTCATAGCCATGATCCAGCAGATACGTGAATATGTCCATGTCAAACGGACTGCCGGCGACGGCACAAAAGAGGGGATCGCAGCGCACGTCGACCACGTCAGAGTAGTCTCGATGGGCGCGCACGACATCGTCTACCATTCCATGCTTGATGGCCATGATGAGGGGGCTCTCGTCAAACGGGCACCCGCGCTCGACGGCGTACCATATGCATTCCATGGAAAGTTGGTGGGCGTCATCACTGTACACGTTCTCGTTCCACGGGCAGCCGTTCTCGTGCGCGTACCGCAGGCAATCGACGTGGCCGTTTTGCGCGGCCAGAGCGCAGGTGTCTTCGTCCCACGGGCATCCGCGCGTGTGCAGATAACGCAGGCACTCTAGGTGACCGCCCCTCGCCGCCTTTACGCAAGCGCCCGCGTTCCAGGGGCAGCCGTGCGTGTGCGCATACTCGAGGCAGTCGAGGTGGCCACCCTCGGCGGCAGCGGTGCACGTGTCCGAATACCATTCGCAACCGTTGGTGTGTGCGTAAACGAGACATTCGATGTGGCCACCGCGCGCAGCCCAGTAGGTCGTGCTCGCGTTCCACGGACAGCCGAGCGCGCGCAAAAGGACAAGGCATTCGAGGCGACCGTTTACGGCCGCCGCGCGACATATATCGACGCTCTTTAGAGGCCACGCGCCCAACTCGCTCAGGGCGCGCAGATACGCGACAGAGGTGTGACCTGCCGCATGTGCGGGCACAAAGACGCTGCGCGCGGCCTCTTCAGGGTCAAAGTCGGCCAACCACGCGAGGCTGCGAATAGCACCGTTGGACACTGCATGCTGGGCGACCTCGTCAAAGTCGATTACGCACCCACGATTGCGGAGCCAATCCATCATCCCTGTGTCGTCGCGCGCGGCAGCGCGGGCGAGCGGCATGGGGTCATAGGTCCACGGACACCCGATGCTCACGAGCATGCGGGCCGTCCCGTTTTGCCCCATTGCGATGGCCTTGTCGATCACGTCGTGGGGCCACGTGCCGTGGGTATGGCGCGACATACCGAGGACGCATGCGACGTGGCCCGCACACGCAGCGGCACGCACGGCGCTCTCTATCCTCTGGTGGCGTTTGACGTGGACGCGCACATCGTCCTTTTCAGACTCGTCGTCCTTGCGATCGCCGATACCGCCGATGCACAGCGTGCCCGATGCCGCCGCATCGAGGCTCACGGCGCGCCATCGACGGCACACGGTGGCCACTACTGCGAGGCGCGTAACGCAGGGTACGTGACGGAACAGCGCGCTCAACAGTTCGTCGGGCAGACGATCAAAGTCGCTCTCGCCCTGCTCCATCTTTCTCTTTTTGCCTCTTGGCGGTGGCACGGCGGAAGCTGTACTCTCTTTGCGCGCGGTTGAGTTGGAGCGGCGTTTGGCCTCGACACGGTCACTGTGCACCTTTTGTTTACCATTGTGGGCCTCGACAAACACGTAAAGAGGTGGAGCAGACACACAGGCAAGACACGCTCGGCCGTGCTCGATCAGCGCACTCGCAACTGTGTCGCCATCGCCGACCATTGCCATTGGTGGCCCGCGACCTGTACCCTCCCGCAACAACAGCGGTGACCTTTTGTGCCTTTGCCGGCTCTCCTGTTGCTGCTGCTACCGCTCCCGCCGTCTGTGGTTTTCTGCCAGAGGTGTCGGTACCGCCGCTCTCGGTCCAGCGCCAACGTCGACCAACCGTTGGTCTATGAGTTTATCCCTACCAGATCCACGCTCGGTAACCCTACCGTATCAGGAAAAAGCCCCGTCTTTTCCAGAGGCAATACCGAGCCGCCGCCAATAACCCCGTCACTGCCACTATCCTGATCGTCGGTACAGGCGCTGTCGCTCTTGTCGGGGCTGCGAAACGGCAAAGGGCCCATGATGCAGTGGCGGTTGGCGGGAAGGGTGCCATGGCGGCGCAAGCCAACAGAGCCCGCCTCGGGTATTGCGGGACACGTTTAGGTACAGATTACTGTGAACAAACAAGTGTGAACTCAACGTTTATGGGGGGTCAACGTTTGCAATAGAATGCGAGCAATCACATATCCGAATCAAGGTCGGCGCGCCACCGACGCTGTATCTCTTTGGGATGGGACCGAGAGGGACAGATCGGCACCGCTTTGATCGCCTTCCTCAACCGCCTGGTCAAGCAACCGCACATTACCGACTCGCACGTCGGTCGTGCACCTGTGCTCGCCGTCGGCGCTCCTCCCTGCCTCTACGCTCTAGGCTTTACCACCGACAGAGATACCCCCGAGTGCGGCCTTCCTCTGTAGGTGGAAGACTGTGGCCAGGCCTTTGCTCGTAAAAGGATGCTCCCTTGTGTGGAACCAGTGGGTAACAATGAGACTCTTGAGCGCGTGAGTGTAAATCGGCTGCTGAAAGAGACTCTCTGGTTCAGCAAGTAGGTCGCCTCTGGAATTCTCGCGTTGGTTGCCTGAAAAGGAGGCGATGCCCAGAACCAGCCACGCATTCGTTCCATCGCCTGTATTGCGCAGAGACGTTTTGGTACATCAGGGCCGTGATACCCTCTTTTGCCGCGGCAAGGTTTGTTTGCCTATTGGTTGCCCCAGGGATGCACATGGAGTGGAAGAGGGGGCTGAGCGTTCTCGCCCATATAATTTGATTCCTGCGCCGATCGTTCTTTGTTTCTGTCCTCCTCCCCTGCCCCCTTGCGTTGGTACAGTTCTGTCTAGGAGAATGGCGCGCCTCGATGAGTTGATTGAGATAAACCGCTCCACCTGTTTTCCAACCTATTGCACAAATTACGTTCTGTCTGTAGTGCAACGCGCGGTGCTGCACGAGCAACTCTAGATATAATGTGCCGTCGCACGACGCATGCAACCAAGTTGGCCGACTCTACCGAGTGGTGCCCCTCGTCGTTCTCTAGCATATGCCTCGGTTCCGGGCGCGTCTCCAAAGATGAGTTCGTGCTTGGCGATCGCTATCTGCAAAAGGCCCATCGGCTACTGTGCTGTGCGGGCGCGGTGGGAATTGATTGCGCTGTATTACCCAGACATATACAATTATACTGTGGAAACGATGGCCCAGAGGGTGACTGGGGACGCGACTCGACAGAGTTGGTGGAGTTATTGATTTTGTTGCCTACATGATGTAATGGGATAACATACGTCGAGTTGTTTTCCTGGTGCTGCACCCTGTGCTTGGAACAAAGCGGAATGTGCGTAAAAAGCTGGCAAATGATGGGTAGGGTTTGCTTTGATCAACACCCATCAGGTCGCGCGCCCCCTGATCATCCTCCTAGGCGATGGTGAGCCACTGCACCCATTTGACGGCACGCTGCGATCCATCGTCCAGAGTCAGCGTGCCCGCTCCCGAACCGCAAACGTCCCAGGTGCCCTCCATCGACACCACACGACCGTACCGGCCCAGCGGGGGCCCGACAGGCAGATGCGTTCCGGTATCGCGGCGCACATAAGGTACGGCGGGCCCCGAACAAAACAGCCACGAGCATCCTGCCCCATTGAGCCGCAGCAGACCCTCGAATCCGCGCTCGGAATCAACAACGCCTTGAAAGGTACTCCCATCGTGGGCACTGATCCTGCCCAGGAGACGGCAGTTTGCTAGAGACCACGTTCCCTCTATGAGAGACCCATCGACATAGTCGTCGAGCGTGGCGTCGACCGTTGCGGGGGACTCTGTGCCGAGCAGCGCGTGGGCCTCGCGCATCAGGCGCAGGTGGTTGCGGGCCGTGTTTACGCGCACGCTTTTCCGTAGCTGTTGTTGATGTTGTATGGTTTTGACGTCGAAAGAGAGACTCGGCAAGGCCCGTCTGCCCCGTTACGTCCCTGCGCGTTCGGTGATTGGTTCATTCTCTTTGCGGATCATACTCGTGGCAGGATTCCCACCTAACGTGGCGGGACAAAGAGCATGCCATCTAGAAAAGACGGTCCATTGTGCAGAAACGGTACATCTGCGGGTGCATAGGGGGGTGAGATTTTATTGACAAATGGTAGCCCTTTACTGGTAAAGGTGATCACCGTAATAGCCGGCCGTGCGCCGCGTGAGGACGGCCATGATCGCGACCCTGTCGTCGTCGGGCACCACATAATAGCGTACTCCAAAGGTGTCGGTAAACGACGCCGACTTTGCGTCGTCGGCGCACCCCTCGGGTATCCAGGCCCTCACGCCCTCGTCGATAAACCACGCTAGCGCGTCAAACGCCTCTGCCGAAGCCAAACGGGCGCGGGCATCGGGGTCCGTCCAATCCAACGCGACCCATTTGTGCAGTTGAGCGGGGTCGATAATGTCGTTGCCCAGGATGCGGTTCAATTCGTCGGTCGTCAGGAGCAGGATGGGCCCCACGTGCCGGTTGTAGACGGGAGGATCCGTGGTCTTGCTGCCCAGTTCCACGCCACGCTCTTCCGTGCGCTCGCGAAGTGCCTGGCCCGACTCGGCATCCCACTGGCCCGACCCGCCGGCGATATCCTTCCATAGCTGTTCGAGTTCAAAGTCGGCCTGCGTTTCGGTTGCGGCCTTGTACTCTTCCCACCTGAATTCGTTATTTGCCCACGTCCACCAGGCCTGCGCGCGCTCGATCGGGTTGGCGAGACCCGTGGGGTCGCCCCCCTTGTGATCGGCAATCTCGCTGACGATCGACGGGGCACCGGATACGTCTCTATTTTGCGCGTTCTCTGGAATCAATGTGATATCGCGCTCGGCGACGGATTCGGGGCTGCTCAGGAGCAGACGCGCAAACCCCTGCAAGAGGCATGCGTCGCGCTCGGCGTCGGCAATGATCTGGGGCGACACCTCTTGGTCGACATCGCCCTCTTGTGCGTAGCCATCGGCAACATCGCTTTCGATGGGTCCATAATCTTCATCCGGTGGGTACGCACCTTCCTCCTCTTCTTCTTCACCTTCATATGGCTGAAGATAGGGGCCGCCCCCTGCCAGACCGTAGACGCCATCGGCTTCGTTTGTGTCCCACAGAGGGTTCATTCTCGTCTTTCTGTATGTGCGTGCGTGTATGTGTATGTATGTGGTGCAAACGTGGACGCTGTTACCTTTTAATGGCACCACAATGTTGCCGTCCAAAGAGGGAAGAGGGTGTCTCCTCCCTCTCGTTTTCCGGGCGCCGCGGGGCAGAGCCCGTTGTTGTTTACTTACCCCGTCCCCAATGCCTTTTACAAAGGGCGATGAAAGAACAGGAAAAAGAAAGGAGGGTCTATGCTTGGGGTTCTTTTGTATGATTCTCGTGCGCCCTCCGGTCGCGCAAGCAGCGCACGGCGGCGTCGTGCATCTCCTTCAGGAGACCGTCACCGGGGTCTCTGTCTCAGGTACGAAAGAACCCAATGAGGTGGCGTGCCAATAGGGATCGAAACGGGAGGGGGACCCTTACATTCCGGTTTGCAGAGCCCTTACGGCCCTCTCGACCTTGTCGCGGGCGATGTAGATCTCGGGCAGCGTCTGAATGACTTTGATGGAATGTTCCTTGTACTCTTGAACGCTGATCTCACATTCTCTAAGCAGGTCCTGAGCCGGTTCCCGCGTGGGGACCCATTCGTATCCACCGTCCTCACGGTGAAACAACTTGCGCAACAGATCCATCAAGTGCGTCGTGTTTTACGCATCGTACCGAGCGCTTTATGGTGTCACCATTTTGGTGACTTTGAGGGTTTCGACACGAGATGCCTGTCTTGGCCCCCGCGGGTGTGAACCAATCGAGATGCGAAATACGTTCGATTGGTGCGTGGCTGCAAATCTAATGTAGCCTCCCGGGTTTGCATCTCACGAATGTGCCGGACACGCGAACCCTCGACGTTTCCACGTTTGACGCCTGAAAAGGTGACGCGGCGGTGGCTGGTTTATCTTTGACTGTTTGCTGCGCACAAACTGTTTGACCTATGGGCAGTCATCCTTTGGGCACGCCCGCCTTTCGGGGCCAAGTTGGAAAGGAAGCAGAAATGGACGACATGAAGCAGACCCTTGCAGAGGGCAAGGCCTATGGCAGGGTGGACGTTCGCCAACAGTTTACCATGCTCTTGGCTTACCTGGGCAACCTTGTTGCGACGCGCCAGTGCGATGTCATCAACATCAAGTTTGATGCCCTGCCCGACACCGTGAGGCGTTTTGACATCTCGCCCACGGGCGACGTCAGCTGCACGAGGCCCGGCGACTCGGCGGGATGGTGCAAACTGATCATGGCGACCGACTTGCACAATCAGGGCTGCATGACCACGCACCTCTACGGTCCTGTGGACGTCTTGTGCGGAGGCACCCTTGCGCTGCCGCCGACGAGCGACGCGGCGCGTCACCACTACAAACGCGGACCCGCCATCACCCTGGTCGGCAGCGTGGGCTATGTGCGCACCCACCACGCCAGCAGCGTGGTCAACGATCACGACCTGGTCGAGGTCCTGCTGCCCTTTTGGCTTGCATCAGCCAACGTGACCCAGCAAGACCTGGTGGCGCGTAACCAGCAACAGCGCGATCCGGACGCGCTGCCGCATGTGTGGGTGCGCATGCACCACGAGCACTTTGACTATGATGCCCGCGCGCTGTATCCGCTGGATCTCATGGCCCACGACATGCCCGATCCCAAGAACCCCTTGGGCGCGCGCCTCTGTGCTACCGTGCCCATTGGTGCGATGTGGGCGCGCTGGCTCACGCGCCCCATCATTGCCCAGTATGCGGCTCAGTCCTCTCTGCCGCCGCCCCACCACCAGCAGCAGCAGCAGCAGCAGTAACAAACGACCAAGGTCGCTCTACAACACGACAACATTTCCATATCTCTTTCTTTCTCTCTTTTCTTTCGTAAGGAACCATTGGGTTATCACGGGAACACGCATAGTAAGAGGACGATCAACACTATGACCTGGAAGAGTTGGTAGAGTTGATCGAGATAAATTGGTTCGACCAAATTACCAACTTGTTGTATAAATTCCGTTCCATTCCCAGCACAAGATACGAATGACGCACAAGTCATTCCACATATGACACGTCATGATACAATGTATGCAATGGAACCGATCGACTCGCAAACCATGACCCCCACCATCCTCCAAGGCCAGGGCGGGCGAGCAATATTTCATAGAAAAAGCCTTTTTAGGTTAAAATAAAATACCCGATTGGGCCAAGACACTATCCAATAAGAAAATCGCCTCTAGGTGATATAAAGGAGCGTCAGGAACAAAGGACATGTATACCACACACTGACAACGCGCAAATGGACCGCACACTACCAGTGAGCCAGGGCAGGCCAAAGTATGTCAGGCGGCCTCGCTTCAAACGCTTTACCACCGCCTCCAGGTCGGGCGCCCGCAAATACCAGACAGATATACTGGGACTGCCCGACGAGATGCTCGCCCACGTGATCGCCTGCGCGCTAGACGTCGAGAGGGGCGTGGGCTCTCGCAAAAGGCCCTTATCCGACGGCGACCTGAGGGCGCTCTCGCTCGTCAACTGGAGACTCTCATCGGTGGCGAGGGATCGTTGGGTCGGGCAGGCAAGGATGCGCCGGCGACTCGGCGCCTTCCTCAACTATATGAGCCACCTGGTGAGAATCTCCCAGTGCCATACGATCTCGTTCAATCTAGCCAGTGAATCGCATATGCGTCACGACATAGCGTTGTACGACGCTGGTGGCGGCCATCTGGTTGTTGATCTCTCCGGGACCGACAAACAGCTAACCCAGCTGCTGGCTCTACCGGCGCCCGGTGGCATCGCGCGCACATTTCACACCTGTATCGTGTCGAGAGTCGGGTACGTGCGCACGCGGAACCTAGAGTCGGTGGCAAGCGATCCCGGGTTGGTCGCCTTTGCGGCTTCCCTTTGGTTCCCTATCGTCAACGATTCGACGCGCGACAGCACCCTACGCGTGCATACGGGCCATCTGGGCGATTTCGACCATCCTGCCTTTGGCCCTCTACATGCACTTGCCGGTAAAAAGGGTGTGCGTTACGGGGCTGGGCTCTGCAACCGCGACTCAATCTCTGTATCGGTGCACCATGTGTGGCAGCAGTGGAACACGTGTCCTGATATACGCCGCCACGCCCGGGCCATTGTGCAGGGCCAACCCGTTCAGGGCGATTCGCCTGCTCTCTCTCGACAAGGAAATACACTCTCTGTCTAGTTACCTTGTCTTGCACTTTTTCCCTCAAGGAAACCTACCGTGGGGCTCGGCGTGCTGCCGGAAATGTAGGCATTGGCGGGGTGCGGGTCTTTTGCTCCAACCGCGCCGTTACAAGGAGTGTCTCGTTTGGCGCACTTTTTGCCATAACCAATCCAATCGCGTGAGGGGGGGGGATGATAGCGTCGGATGTAAACGACACATAGCCTTGCGCTCTGCCCGTGCGAGTCGTTCCCACACAAACACACGCCAAAATGCAGTATCAGATTCCCACCAAAACAACAAACCTGGTTCCAGGTTGAAATGAAACTGGTTCCAGATTGGTCGTCTGTTGCACACCAATACGCATCGTCCGCCAATTGCGCTGAATGGTTGGGCACGCAGGGGTTTATAAAGAAAGCGCTGTTGGGGTGTTGTTCATCAGAACCAGCACAAAGGGCACACGCACGCATACACAGCAACTACCCTTTAACAGATGCAAGAGCCAACAACCACGACCACGACCGCGACGACCGAGGCCCTCACGATAGCGGACAAGACGTCAGAGCCCGTGCGCCGCGTGCGCTATGCCAAACGCACCAACAAGAGGCGGGCTCCTGAAGGGCAGCAGGAACAGACAGAGGCTCTGCCCGCTCCGGGTGGCGAAAACAAGCCCTCAGACGATGATCTGAGCAGCGACGCAACCCGGCCGCTCAAGAAACGACGTCAGGGCCGTACCGATGCCATCAAGCAGGTCGACGACGCTTCCACAGACACTGTGCCCGAGGCCGACGATTCTGCCGCGACCGTCGCTGCCAACAGTACCCATGCCCCCGCCGACGCTCCGGCCGTTTCTGCCCAAGAGCCTCCCGCACCTGTCGTTGACACTGCTCTCGAGTCTACTGAGCCTGCCGAAAGTAACAACGGCACCACCCGCAACGATGGCGACGACACGGCCGCGAGTCGCGACACCACTATCGAGCCTACGGGTGGCAACGGTGCCGGCGGTGAGGTGAATACAAGGGGCGACCAAGACAAGGCCGCGAGCCACGCCCCGGAGGGTTCCGTCGAAGGTACGGGCGAGCCTCGGGCCGGAGAGGCGATGGAGGAGGAAGAGAGGAGAGAGGACGAGGAACAGGACTCGGACAGCGAGTGGCACGTGGCCATGGCGTCAACGCAGCAATCGCTCGCCGACGACGAATACTCTCCCAGCGTGGACGACCGCTCCGACATGCCTCCCGGGCCCCCGTCGGGTCATCCACCACACCCCACGATGGACGATGCGCACGCGCGCGATATCGAGACGCCTGTCAAGAGCAGCAGCAGCAAGAAGCAAAGCAAAAAGCGCAAGAAGAGGAGGGACGCTCGCAAGTCCAAGCGCGGCCGTAGGTCGGCAGAGGAGCCGCTCATCGATGATGGAGAACTTGACGTGCCCGAGCCACCGGTCGAGCACGCCAGGTCCGAGGAGCCAGAGCCCATGGAGCAAGGCGTGAGCGAGGCGGGAGACGGGGACGACGTGGCGTCAGAGGAGCGCGCACTCTACCGAAAGCACCTGCGTCTGGTGCTCGACTATATGATGCACCTTCTCGACCATGGGTACCTCGACACGTTTGACTTGAGCGATTCCGCCACGAGTCTCTCGGTCTGCAAACACCCACTGCCCGTCGACGGCGTGGACGTGCGGTTGCGCACCAGTGACGTCTCTGTGGCGCAATTGTTTGCGCGCGAGGCTGCCGCGGCCTCGCGTTCGCACGACGGCGGGCCTCTGAGGGCCACTGTGGAAAAGGTGCCTGCGCCTGACAAGATCATGGACAACTACAAGCCGCTCCTGGACCGTTGGCTCGACGTCCTCATCATCCACCTCGCCCCACGTACAAGCGGTTCTACCACGACCATGCCGGGCCAGATACAATTGACCCTCAAGTCACACCTCGACGTTGCCGTGCACGGCGATGCGTGCGAGTTGCTCTGCACCCTGGCGGGCGCATTTGATCCTATCGGGTCCTATTCGCGTGGAGCGGACGGTGTGGAAAGAATGAGTCCCCTGGCCGACATCGTGCACAGGGTTGGAGACCATCAGGTGACGCGCGCGGCACTCGAGGCCTGTGTGCATGCCATGCAAACGTGTGCCTTCCAGAACCGGCGGCCACCACAGAACGAGCAAGGAACCGATACCAGTTCCCGGATGGATGTTGATTCCGCCGACGATTTCCATGTAAACCCTGTCTCTTCCAATAGAGCCATCATGGCTTCTGTATGACATTCCCAACTCTACCGTATATACATAATTTCTTTACCTATGGATTGCAAGAGATGCGCTGTTTCCGTCCCTCGGGTTCTTTATCTAGAATATGCGCACAACAGCGCATTTGCAGCGCGCGACTCGAAAAAGAAAAGCCAGATGGTGGACATGGTCTAGCAGGTATGCCCCACCAGCGCCAAACGAGGAACGGGATGATGGCGCTTTGGCCGGGGGTCCGACATACAGGGTGGGCTGGCAATCATTCTATGGGTCAAGACGCACAATCGTCATCCACACATACCGCCGGTATACGAAATGGAGCGATTTGCGGACGAACGAGTATTAC
>Ga0255334_1001113_pt1 | contig 13968 bp, 11 predicted proteins | sample EtOH5_35cm_T3_12_FD_202080 | JGI IMG/M metagenome (GOLD analysis project Ga0255334, IMG submission 202080) | Sandy soil microbial communities from University of British Columbia, Vancouver, Canada - EtOH5_35cm_T3_129 | ecosystem: Engineered > Artificial ecosystem > Sand microcosm > Unclassified ...
TCAGCCGCATCGAGCACCTGCGCCGGGATGCCGCTCGCCTGGCACGCCTCGACGAAGCCCGGCAGGTACGCCAGGTCCTCCTCGTTGAGCGCGACGAACAGGCCGTCGTTCTCCTCGAAGGAGCCCGGTGCGATCCGTCGCAGGATCCGGTTCTCCTCGACGCACTCGACGGCCGATTTCGCGTCGGCCACCGCGTACCGGGCGCCGCTGTGCAGCAGCCCGTGGTGGCGCCCGGTGGTCCCGGACGTGACCTCGCCGCGTTCGAGCACCGTGACGCGCAGGCCGCGCAGGGTGAGGTCGTGTGCAACGGCACCGCCGGTCCCGCCACCTCCGACCACGACGACGTGCGGCATGGCTGAACGAGCAGCTGTGGGCACTGTTTCCACCTCCTCGACGAGGCGCGCAGGACGACCACGTTATGACCGTGCCCAGCCGGGGTGGCAGGGCCCATCGTCCTTCCTGCACGAACGTGCACGACGATCCGTGCATGTGCACCCTTGGTCGCGAGGAGAGACGGGTCGCCGGCCGACTCTGGCATCTGGCGTTGGCAACGGGATTTGTCGCCTCCGTCGCGTGTTCGTCGTCGGCACACCTGTTGGTATGGGGACCCTCAGGCGGCGGGGCGGTGCGGCGCCGTGTGATGACGATGCAGAAGCTGACCGCCGGCGCCGGCTACCGGTACCTGCTGCGCACCATCGCCACCGGCGACTGCCGGCGCCCCGGCGCGGACCCTGTGACGGCCGGCAACCCGCCGGGCCGATGGATCGGCCGCGGCCTGGCCGGGCTGGGCGCCGCCGGAGCGACGGGCGCGCCGGGGTTGCCGGCTGGGACGGTGGTCGACGAGCAGGCGATGGCGCGGCTGTTCGGGCACGGGGCCGACCCGCCGACCGGTGCGGCGCTCGGCCGCGCCTTCCGCGCCACGACATCCCCAGCCGACCGGATCGCCACCGCGGTTGCCGCGCTGCCCGGCGGGGTGGACGCCCAGGAGCGCAGCGGCAGGTTGGTCAGGCCGGTGGGGGTACCTCCCGCTTGCGGGGGAGCCTTGGCGGTGCGGATCCGGTCCTCGCAGCGTGCCCGGCGCCGGTGCCGCAGCTCCAGGTCGGGCAGCTGCCCGCGGACGGTGTTGGTGGCCAACGCGGTGATCGCATCCCGTCGACGTCCTCGAAAGCGCAGCTGCGCGCCGGGGTGTGGTCGTTCCTTGCGGACGATGACGCGCATCCCGGTCGGCCAGCCCTTGAGGTCCATCAGGTCGGTGAGCTCGGCGACCCTGGCACCTCGGCGGCTGGTGAGCCAGTTCAGGACCTTGTGACTGGATCCGGCTCAGTCGATGCGGACCAGGACCGACTTCGACGTCGGCAGGCTTCCACGACCAGATTCTTGGTGACCACATCCCAGGCGCCCACGCCACGAATCAGCAGGTCAGCGACCCACCGCCACACCCGGGCCGTCCCGCCGCAATGATGCCGGGCCCGCTGGCAGGTGTGCGTCAGGCGCGGCGCCCGAGCACGTGCGCGAACGGGCGGGTGGCCGGTGACCCGAGCACGCGGCCGGCGCGGGTCGCGAGGTCGAAGGCCGGCCAGCCCGGCGAGCCGCCGGTGACGAAGCCGGTCATGGCGTCGTGCATGGCGGTGGCGAGCTCCTGGGGTGCGCCGGGCCCGGTGGCGTCGACCACCCGCTCGCCGTCGAGCCGGTCCCACCAGAACGGCAGGTCGAGGCAGTGGAACGAGAGTCCGTCGGTCCCGGGCGCGGCCGAGGGCCAGGCGAACTCGTACAGCCAGGTGGGCGCCGCGCCGGCCGCCGCCCTGGCCTCGGCCACCTCGAGGGCCGGTCGGCGGAAGGTCACGTCAGTCACGGCCTGACCGACGAGCGCACCCGGTGATCCGGTGCGCTCGGCCGCGGCGGTGGCGGCGTCCTGCGGGTCGAGCCCGATGCCGGTCAGGGCAGCGACGAGTGCCGCGTCCGGCAGGTCGTCCGCTACCCCGGCGCCCGCCATGGCGAACTCGTGGGCTGTCGTACCGAGCAGGAGCGGCTTCTCGCCACCGAGCCCGCGGCGCACGGCGTCCAGCACGTCCGTCGGGAACGTGTCGCCGTCCGCGTACGGTGCGAGCACGATCGTGGGGATGCCGCCCGGTCCGACGCTCACGGCCTTGACCGCGTCATGCAGCTGTGCCCGGCTGAGGTGCGCGAGGCTCGCGGGGGTGGCCGGCCGCCCGACGGCCTCGGCGAACCGTCGCGTAGTATGCGCGGCCTCGGCGAGCGGCGCGATCCTCAGTGCGCCGGAGATGGACATCGCGCGGGAGAACAGTGCCTGCGCGGCCGGCATGGTGAGCAGCGCCAGAACGGCACCGCCGCCGGCGGACTGGCCGGCGATGGTCACCCGTGAGGGGTCGCCTCCGAACTCGGCGATGTTCTCCTGGACCCAGGTCAGTGCTGCCACCCAGTCGAGCGCCGCGCGGTTGTCGGGCGAGCCGGGCAGGCGCAGAAAGCCCTCCGCCCCGAGTCGGTAGCCGATCGACACCGTGACGATGCCGTCCCGGTTGAACGTCGAACCGTCGTACCAGGAGCTGTTCTGGCAGCCGGCCATGAAGCCGCCGCCGTGGATCCACACGAGTGCCGGGAGCTGGGCGGAGCGGTCGCCCGGGGCGGGGGTGAACACGTTGAGGTTGAGCACGTCGTCGCCCGGCGTCGACGGCTCCGGGATGGTGGTCACCGCGACGAGCTGCTCGGGCTGTGCGGTGGGCCCGTACTCCGCGGCGTCGCGCACGCCGTCCCACGGGGTGCGCCGTTGCGGTGCGGCGAACCGCAGGTCGCCGACGGGCGGCTCGGCGAACGGGACGCCGAGGAAGGCGGCGGACCTGGCCCCGCCCGACTCGCGCCAGCGGCCGCGAACCGCGCCGGACGTGGTGACGACGACGGGATGGTCGGTCCCTGACACTGCTGACGCTGCGGACACCGCGGTCCTCCGGTCTGGGTCATGGCGTCTGGCTTGGTCGTGTGCCGCGGCTCCGACGGGGACGAGGTCGCTCCGACGGGACCGCTGACAGGTTACGGCGCGGCCCGCCGGACGTCGCACGGGTCGATGGGCGCCGGCAGGCCGAGGCGCCGGGTCGGGCCCGCGGTCACGTGCCGGCAACCCTGGCGATGAGCGTGTCGAGAGCGTCGCGGCTCAGACCCTCGAGGTCGAAGGATGCCAGCAGCCGGACGGGCATCTCGTCGATCATCGACTCCAGAGCGCCCTCGATCGCCGGTCCGGCGGCCGGTGCGTCGGCCAGCAGCTGTGCCCCTTCCAGGTGGGCGCGCCACTCGGCCACCGTGGACTCGCCGTCGAGCTCACCGCGCAGCTCCTCGCCGGCGACGTCGACGGTCACGGTGCCGCGCACGTCCCTCGGGCTCGCACCCACCTCGATCACGAACGCGCCGCTCTCGATCGCCCACCGGCGTGGCGATGGATGCCAGTAGGACAGGTCCCGTGCGGTCAGGGTGAAGGGCGCGGTGCGGGTCTCGCCGGGGTCGGGCGTGAGCTTCGTGAACCCCTTGAGCTCACGGGGGCGCTGCACGGCGGACTCGGGGTCGCCGACGTAGAGCTGGACCACCTCGCTGCCCGTGCGGTCGCCGGTGTTCGTCACGTCGACGTGCGCCTCGATGCGGGTGTCCCGGCCGGATCCCGACACGCTGGTAACGACCCGTCCAGCCGTCCGTCGCCCACGGCCGCGACGATCGCCGCGGCCTTCGACGCGTCGCGGGCGATTGAGCGCCTTGGTCCGGCTCTCGAAGACGACGCGGGCGACGGTTGGTTCCAGTGTCTGCGGGTGCGCCAGCAGGTGCGCCATGCAGGTGGCTCGGGCGCGTTCCTGGCGATGCTCGGAGACGGGCTGGGCGACGACGACCGCCCGGGTGGTGGTGTCCGCCAGTGCCGCTGCGAGCATGGCCAGTCGCGCGAGCTCGTGCTCGTCGTGCCAGTGGAACGCGGCGCCGTGCTGGCGGCGGAGCTGGGCGATCGCCAGCCTGACGTCTGATAGCTCGACCTCGGGCAGCACCGCGGCGGCCAGCAGGTAGTGGGCGGTGCGGTCGATGTAGCTCTCGTCGACGAAGGCGACCTGGCTCATCGCGCCGCCCGGTCGCGGATCGACTCGAACGCAGCCAGTGCCTTGTCGTCGGCGTCGGGCAGGGAGTGCAGGTATACGTCCGCCCCACCGGCCAGCAGCCAGGAGGCGTGCGCATGGCGCATGTCGTGCACCCGCACACCGGAATCGAGCCTCGAGGCTGGCCGGCACCCACCAGTCGGCGTTCGACGTCGAGCATCTTCCGGCCCACCTGGAGGAGTTCGTGTTCCGGTTCGACCGGCGCACGAGCCGCCAGCGCGGGCTGGTGTTCTTCCGCCTGCTCGAAGCTGCGGTCGCCGGCGCGCCGGTGCCGTACCAAGACCTCGTGCCAACCCTTTCACGACGAACGCGCAGGTCACGCCTCTTGGAGTGCATGCGTGGCCGCGCAGCCTGGCGCAGCCGCCAACGCACCGACCTTGGCGCGACGCCCGGGTGTGACCTCCGGTCTGTTCAGGCGCTGCGCGACGAGATGGCAAGGGTGCGGTGCAGCCACGTCGCCTGGGGTGGAGTGCGGCCACGGGTCCGGGCGGAACAGACCATCACCTACCGAGTTCAATATCCCGTACGGAACGTACGTGCCGTACTTGACGTACGGGATGATGGACGGCACAGTGGAACAGGAAGGAGCGTGACACCATGTCCGCGCAAGAGCAGTTGTCGTATACGCAGGCGCGCGACCACTTCCGCGATGTCCTCGACAGCGCGAAGGCTGGCTTGATGCCTCGCATCGGTCGTGAGCGGGACCACGGCCGGTTCGTCGTTCTGGACGGTGACCTGCACCGTCAGGACCTGGCCGCCACCGTCGAGGCCAACGCCCGTGTGCTGGCCGAGGGCGGTGGGTGGGCCGTGGTGCTACCCGGAGTGCCGGTGCACGGTGACGGTGCCACCTTCGAGGAGGCCGTCGGCGATGTCCTCGACGCCCTGCGTGAGTACGCAGCCGACTGGGACGACCACTTGCGACTGGCGTCCAACCACGCCCAGCATCGCCGGCTGGTCCAGCTGGTCCAGTTGTCCGACGACGCCCAGCTCCGCGAGTGGCTGCTGGCTGCCGACGACGCGATGCTCGCCGCCTGGTGAGCGCCGGATCTCGAGCCGACCACCAGAAGTTCTGCGAGCACGACGAGTGGACCCTGGTCGCCAACGCTCGCGGCAAGGCCGTCGGCCACCACGTCACCTATGAGCTATCGCTGGACGACGGGCGCACGCTGCGCACCCGCATCTCGCGACCGGTCAACACAAACGTCTACGGGCCCGGGTTGTGGCACACCATCCTGGCTGACCAGCTCGACGTCACCGAGGAGCAGTTCTGGGCTTGCGTGCGGCATAAGGCGCGCCCGCAGCGTTCGGGCCAGGTCACGGCCGACCCCGGGGCCGGCCTGCCGGCCTGGCTCGTCATGCCCCTGCTGACCCGGCTCCACCTGACAAGTGAGCAGGTCGCGGCGATGGACGAGCAGCAGGCCCGAGATGCACTCCAGCAACACTGGGAACGCCAGGCGCGCGACCCAGGTCCCGTTGTCGAGGGAGGAGGCCGAGGTTGAGCAGCCCCTCGAGGGATTTCCCGACAGACGCTGGCCGTCGTCGCCCATCGGGACACGACGGCGTGACGTGGACCACCAACCCGTCGGTGCGGCGTGGCGCGCTGCATCCCGCCACGCCGTGCGGGCGGGCAGGTGGGAGCGATCACGCGGCCTGCGGCCTGGCAGACTCGTGGTGTGCGAGCCGGTGATCAAGGGCTTCCCGCGACGGTGCTCGTGGTCGACGACGATGCGGGCATCCGTGAGCTGCTCGCCTCGTCGCTGGAGTTCGCCGGGCACCGGGTGCTGCTCGCCGCCGACGCCGCGACGGCGCTGCGCGCCCTGCGGCAGGAGCATGCGGACGTGGTGGTGCTGGACGTCATGCTCCCTGACGCCGACGGTTTCGACGTGCTGCGGCTGGTCCGCTCCCAGGGCGACGAGACGCCGGTGGTGTTCCTGACCGCCCGCGACGCACCGCAGGACAGGATCGCCGGACTGGTCTCGGGTGCCGACGACTACGTGACCAAGCCGTTCGCGATCGGCGAGGTCATCGCACGGGTGCACGCGGTGCTGCGACGCAGCGGCACGCGTCGTGCCGAGCCGGAGGACGACGTGCTGCGGTGCGCGGACCTGGTGATGACGCCGGCGACCAGGCGGGTCGCCCGTGGTGGGCAACAGTTGGAGCTGTCGCCCACCGAGTACCGGCTCCTGGAGTACCTGCTGCAGAACACCGGCCGCGTGGTGTCGAAGGGGCAGATCCTCGACCGGGTGTGGCACTACGACTTCGGTGGTGACGTCGGGGTGGTGGAGAAGTTCGTGTCGACGCTGCGACGCAAGATCGAGCCGCAGGGCACCGAGCCGCTCATCGAGACGGTCCGCGGCTTCGGGTACTGCTTGCGCGCCCCGGGGACACGGTGAGGAATTCGCCGGCCCGACGGCCGCGCCCGGTCCGGACCCGCCTGACGGTCTGGCTGATCGTGGTGCTGGTGGCCGGGTTGACCGCGGCCGGCGTGGCGAACGTCCTGCTGCTGCGCGCCTTCCTGGTGCAGCGCAGCGACGACCAGCTCCTGGCCATGCGCGAGCGGATCGCCGTGCTCGAGCAGTCGGCCGACCGGCCGGCCGAGATCTCGGAGGCCACGATCCGGCGTGTCATGCCCGCCCACGCGGCCGTGTACCTGCTGCGCGAGGACGGCAGCCTCGCCGTCGCGCTGAGCGGCGAGGGCGGTGACGCGCCGCAGCTGCCCACCGCGGCGCTGCAGGACCGGCCGCGGACGCCGACCGGCTACCGCGACGGCCTGGTGTGGTTGCAGGCGCTGACGGTGCCGATGGTGGGGGCCGAGGTGTCCGTCCAGGGTCTGCCGGGCGGTCCGGTGGCGGTGTCGGCGGCGATCGTCGCGATCGACATGGCGCCGGACCGCGCGACGATCGCGCGTCTGGCTCTGACCGAGTTCGTCGCCGGGCTGGTCGTCGCCGTGGTCGGTGGACTCGTCACGGTGGGGCTGCTGCGTGGCGGTCTCCGGCCGCTGACCGAGATGGCGTCCGCCGCGCGCCGGGTGGCCCGGGGCGAGCCGAGTGCCCGCCTGCCTGCCGGCCAGGCCTCGCAGGAGGCGGCGGACCTGGCCGAGGCTGTCAACGAGGCGCTCGACGACCGGGAGGCGGCCGAGAACCGGCTACGGTCCTTCGTCGCCGACGCCTCGCACGAGCTGCGCACCCCGTTGACCACGGTGCACGGCTGGGCCGACCTGTACCTGCAGGGCGGTCTGCCTCCGGCCGGGGTGGACGACGCGATGGAGCGGATCGAGCGGAGCGCGACGCGGATGCGTCGCATCGTCGACGACCTCGCCCTGCTCGCCCGGGTCGACGCCGGGCTGCCGCTGCACCTGGCCGATACCGACCTGCTCGTCCTGGTCACCGAGGCGGTCGATGACGCCCACGTCGTCGACCCGGACCGGATGGTGATGCTGGAGGACACCACCGGTGCCGGGCGGGTCGTGGTGCGCTGCGACGGCGAGCGGGTGGCGCAGGTGATCCGGAACCTGGTGGGCAACGCCATGCAGCACACCCCGAGCGGAGCGGGCGTGGAGGTGCGGGTCGGTGTCGACGGCTCCGTCGCGCGGCTCGAGGTCGCCGATCACGGTCCGGGGATCGCGCCGGAGGACCTGCCGCACGTGTTCGAGCGCTTCTACCGCAGCCGCTCGCGCCCGTCCGGTGAGGGTTCGGGCCTGGGTCTGGCGATCGTGCAGGGCATCGTCCAGGCCCATGGCGGCACGGTGCGGGTCCGGTCTGCCCTCGGCGACGGCACGACGGTGACGGTCGAGCTGCCGACCGCCGGCCCACCCGCCGGCTGATCCTCAGCGAGCCGTCAGCCGATCGTCAGGGACGCGGCAGCACGCCGTCAGGCATGGCCGCTGCACTGGCACCATGACGCGACGCGCACTCGCCGAGCCTCGGCCGGGCGACCCTGCAGCGACCGGTCCGACGCGGCGCCGTCGTCGCCGCGTCGTGGTCCTGGTCACCGTGGGCTCCGTCGTTGCCGTGCTCGCCGTGTCCGACATCGTGGTCCGCTCGGTCGTCGAGCACCGGATCGAGGCGGCGGTCGAGCGGAAGCTGGACACGGACGCCGGTCTCGACGCGACCGCGACGGCCCGGGTCGGCGGGCCGTCGGCGTTGCTCGCCCTGGTCGGAGTGCGGATCAGCGGCGTGCAGCTGGACGTCGCCGTCCCCGTGTCCCAGCTCGGCAGCGCGCTGGGCGGTGGCGAGGCCTCGCCGGACGGCGACGGCCCGGCGCTCTCGACCGATGGCGGGCTCCTGGTCGCCTCCACGACGGTCGGCCTCGGCGGGTCCGGCGTGCCGCTGGCCGTCGAGCTGCACCCACAGGTCGCCGACGGCGCCCTCACGCTCGTCCCGGTCGCCGTCCGGGTGGCCGGCACCACCTTCTCCGTGGACCTGCTCGCCGAACGCGGCAGCCTCGCGCACCTGGCCGATCCGCTCACCGTGAACCTGGGCGCACTCCCCGACGGCGTACGGCTGACGGGCGCCAGGGTCGACGGCGACCAGCTCGTGCTGCAGGCACAGCTCGACGACCTCGACGCGCGCGTGCCGGGTGCGCCATGACACGTGCGACCCGGCGCCCTGCGAACGCACCCTGCCTCCCGCCCCGCCGGCCAAACCGAAGGACCCGCTGATGTCCATCACGCTGCACCGCCTCGGCCACTGGGTCGCCGCCCACCACCGCCGCGTGCTGATCTCCTGGCTGGTCGCGGTCGTGGCGGTCCTGGCCACCGCCGGGTCGCTGCGCGGGGTCCTCGAGGACGACTTCTCCATCCCCGGCTCGGAGTCCCAGCAGGGCATCGAGAACCTGGCCACCCGCTTCCCGCAGGCGAGCGGCGTCACCGCACAGGTCGTGGTCGGCGCCCCGGCGGGCGAGCAGATCACCGGCTACCGGGACCAGGTCGAGGAGATGCTCGACCGGATCGGGGAGCTCGACCTGGTGGTGGACGTGGAGGACCCGTTCGCCGACGAGTCGACCGGATCGATCTCCGCCGATGGCAGGTACGCGCTCAGCGTCGTCCAGCTCGGCGAGTCGTTCTCGGACGTGCACACCGGCACCGTCGCGCAGCTCGAGGACACGGCGACCATCGACCCGCCGCTGACGGTGAACCTCGGCGGCCAGATCTACGGGGAGCATGGCGCCGGCATCAGCGCCACCGAGCTGGTCGGCGTCGCGGTGGCCTTCGTCGTCCTGCTGGTCACGTTCTCCTCGGCGCTGGCCGCCGGCCTGCCGCTGCTGATGTCGTTGCTCGGCTCGACGATCTCGCTCGCCGGGATCGTGGTCCTCGCCGCCTTCACCACGGTGTCGACGAGCGCACCGAGCCTCGCCCTGATGATCGGCATGGCCGTCGGCATCGACTACGGCCTGTTCATCGTCTCCCGGTACCGCGCGGAGCTGGCCGGCGGCGCAGCCGTGCCCGAGGCGATGGCGCGGTCCATGGCCACGGCAGGGTCGGCGGTCATCTTCGCCGGGGTGACGGTCATCATCGCGCTGTGCGGGCTGGCGCTCGGCGGAGTCCCGTTCCTCGCGGTGATGGGGCTGACCGCGGCGGCCGCGGTGCTGGTCGCCGTCGTCGGCTCGCTCACCCTGCTGCCGGCGATCCTGCGGCTGTTCGGCGAACGGCTGCGCCCCCGCCCGTCGAGCCCGTCGCGCACGCGCCGCGCGGCCATGGGTCCCTCCCGCTGGACCCGCCTCGTCGAACGACACCCGTGGTGGGTCGTCGTCGTGATCGTGGCGGGACTGGCCGTGGCCGCGGTCCCCGCGAAGGACCTGGAGCTCGCGCTGCCGGACAACGGCACCGTCGAGCCCGGGGCACCCGCCCGGCAGACCTTCGACCTGATCGCCGACGGCTTCGGGCCCGGGTACAACGCGCCCCTGGTGGTGACCGCCGACATGATCACGTCCACCGACCCCCTGGGGGCCGTCGACCGGCTGGCCGACGAGCTCGGCGCCATCGACGGCGTCGCCGCCGTCACCCGGTCCACCCCCAACCCGGGGGCCGACATGGCGTTGGTGCGGATCATCCCCGACTACGCCCAGAGCGACCCGCGCACCCACGAGCTGGTGCAGCACATCCGCGACGACGCAGCCCGGCTCGAACGGGACACCGGGGTCAGCAACCTCGTCGTCACCGGCGTGACGGCCGTCTCGATCGACGTCTCGGCCCGGCTCACCGCGGCACTCGTGCCGTTCGCCCTCGTCGTGGTCGGCATGTCGTTCCTGCTGGCGATGGTGGTGTTCCGCTCGATCGCGATCCCGCTGAAGGCAACGATCGGCTTCGTGCTGTCTGTCGGTGCGGCCTTCGGCACCGTGTCGGCGATCTACAGCTGGGGCTGGTTCGCCGACCTGCTCGCCGTCCAGGCGACCGGGCCGGTGCTCAGCTTCCTGCCGATCATCGCGATGGGCGTGATGTTCGGGCTGTCGATGGACTACGAGGTCTTCCTCGTGTCCCGGATCCGGGAGAACTACGTCCGCTCCGGCGATGCCCAGGAGGCGATCCGGGCGGGCTACCGGGACAGCGGGCGGGTCGTCAACGCCGCCGGCGTCATCATGATCGCCGTCTTCGCCGCGTTCATCCCGCACGGGTCGGCGACCATCAAGCCGATCGCCATCGCCCTGGCGGCCGGCGTCTTCGTCGATGCGTTCATCATCCGCGCGACCCTGGCCCGCGCCGTCCTGGTCCTCCTCGGCGACCGTGCGTGGTGGATGCCGCGGTGGCTCGACAGACACGTCCCGCGGCTCGACGTGGAGGGCGTCGCCGTCGAGAAGGCGGTCGCGGCCACGGAATGGTCCGATCGGCACGGCCCGGTCGCGATCCGCACCGTCGGTGCGGTGGTGACCGTCCCCGGCGGGCGCCGGGTCGCGGTCCCCGACCTTCTGGTGCTGCCCGGCGACGTCGCGCTGCTGAGCGAGCCGGACCCGCTGCGCCGCGAGGTGACCACGGCCTTGCTGACGGGGCACGCCGGGAACGTCTCCGGCACGGTCGAGGTGCTCGGGACCGTCCAGCCGGAGGAGGCGGCACGCCTGCGACGCCTCGCGGTCGCCTGCGCGCGCACGACGTTCGCGGACACGGTCCCCGACGCCCGCCTGGCCGACGTTGTCCGACTGTTCCTGGTCGCCCGGGGCGCCGGCGTCGTCCGGCGCCGCCGGATCGCCGCCGTCGTCGGACGTGCCGAGGCCCTACGAAGCCTCGTCGACGGCCCGCCGCAGCAGGAGCGGCACCCGTGGACCACCCGCACGACCGTCGCCGAGCTCACCGCACTCGAACGGCGCCTGCTCGACCTCGCCCTCGCCGACACCGTCGGCGCGCGACTGGTCGTGGTCGACGACGTGGACGTCGACCCGGGCGGTGGCGCCGCGCTCGCGGCGGCCGCGGCGAGTCTCGCCGACGCCCGCCGCGCCATCGTGCTCGCCGGGCGCGCCGCGACGAGCGCCGCAGGGGCTCCGGTCACAGCGTCCCTGAACCGATCCCAGCCCGCAGACGACGCCTTCGGAGCCCTGTCATGACCACCTCAGCGTTCGCCCCGCGGCTCCGCCCCCGCCGCACCGCCGTCCTGCTGGTCGTGGGCGCGCTCGCCGTCTCCCTCGCAGCGGTCGCCATGGTGCTCGGCTCGTTCGGGTACCGCTCCGCCACGACGGAGCGCATCCCGGTGGCCGTCGTGAACCTCGACCAGCCGGCGACGACCTCCGAGGGGTCGACCGTCGCCGCCGGGCGCCAGCTCGCGGCCGAGCTCGTCGAGCCCGCGACTGCGACGGTTCTGAGCTGGTCGCTCACCGACCAGGCGAGCGCCCAGAACGGGCTCGACGACGGCACGTACGACGCGGTGGTGACCATCCCCGACGGCTTCTCCAGCTCGGTGGTCAGCCTGGCCGGCGACCAACCCAGCGTGGCACGCCTCACTCTGGAGACGAACGACGCCACCAGCCCCGTCGCGGGCACGGTGAGCGAGCAGCTGGTCGCGACAACCACAGCAGCCTTCGGCACCGACGTCACCGTGCAGTACCTCGAGACCACCTACCAGGCGATCGACCAGATCGGCACGGGGCTGACGGGCTCGGCTTCCGGCGCGAGTGACCTGGCCGACGGTGCCCAGCAGCTCGCGGCGAGCACGAGCGACCTCGCAGCCGGCGCGGACTCGCTCGCGGGCAGCGCCGACCAGCTCGCCGGCGGCGCGTCGAGCCTCGCCGCGGCGGCGACGAGCCTCGCTGACGGCGCGGCGTCGACGTCCGAGGGCGCCGACAGCCTCGCGGTGGGAACGCACGACCTCGCTGACGGCGCAGCGAGCCTGGCGACCGGCACCACCGCGGTCGCCGCCGGCGCGACATCGCTGGCCAGCAGCTCGGAGCAGACCGCGTCGACCATCGCCACGCTGTCCACGAGCTCGGCGGTGCTCGCCGCGTCGAGCGCGACCGTCGCCGCCGGCGCCGCCGGGGTCGCCGCGACCTGCCCTCCGGCCGCCGGCGCGGCGTACTGCGCGCAGGTGGTGTCGCTCGCGGGTGAGGCGGCTGACGCAGCCCACGACGCCGGCGCACTCGCGGCGGGTCTGACCGCCACGTCATCGGGCGCCCAGCAGCTGTCCGCGGCCGCGTCGTCGCTCGCCGGCGGTGCGGCCGACGCGCAGACCGGCGCGGCTGGCCTCGCGACCGCCGCGACCACCACCAGCCAGGGCGCGGCGAGCCTGGCTGACGGCGCCGGCGGCGTCACCTCGGGCGCGACCCAGGTCGCCTCGGCGGCGAGCCAGGTCGACGACGGGGCCGCCGGCCTGTCTTCCGCGGCCGCCGACCTCACGAGCGGTGCGGGCGGCGTCCGGGACGGTGCGCAAGGCCTGGCCGCGTCGTCCCAGACCCTGGCCTCCGGTCTCGCCGACGCGGCCGGCACCGTCCCGGACTACTCCGACCAGTCCGCGCGCACCTCCCTCGCGAGCACCGTGGCCACGCCCGTCGAGGTCGCCACATCGGTCGCGAACCCGGTCGGTTCGAACCGCCCGGCCGTCGCCGCCGTCGCCGTGCTCCTCGCGCTCTGGCTCGGAACGACGACCGTGGGGCTCGCGCGACCCGCGCTGCCGCGCTGGGCTCTGGCCGCCGGGGCGGGTTCGCTCCGCGCGACGCTCCTCGGACTCACGCCGTACGCCACACTCGCGGCGATCGAGGCCTTGGCGTTCTCCCTTCTTGCGCCGCTCGCCGGCATCGACCTCGCATCGCCGGCCGTGTTCGCGGTCCTCGTGTTCGCCGCCGGCCTGACGCTGGGCGCCGTCCAGCAGGCCGTCCTCGCGCTGGCCCCGCGTCGCGGCCAGGTGATCGGGCTGCTCGTCGGGCTCCTGCAGCTCGTCTGCGTCGCGGTGCCGTTCCCGGCCCAGACCGCACCCGGCGCGGTCCAATGGCTCGCCCCGCTGCTGCCGATGCCCGTCCTGGCCCAGAGTCTCAACCAGACCGTTGTCGGCGGATCGGTCGTCCCTGCCGGTGTCACCTTCCTGACGGTGGTCGTGTGGACCGCCGCCGCCCTCCTCGCCACGACGGCCGTCAGCCGACGGACAGCACTGCGGCCGACCAGGCGTGGGACCCTCGCACCCCGCGCGGTCTGATGCCCAGGCCGGACAGGTCAGCAACATGGGGGCTGGGGAACAGCACCGGCGACCTCGGGCGAGGCGCTGCCTGGCACATCGTCCGGTTAGACAGGGACCCTCCCACGGTGAGATCGGCCCCGGCGTCAGGCTCTGACCCGATCGACGCCGCGGTCCGGCTCGCGGCGACCGAGTGCGCCCGGCAGGCGGTGGCCAGCCAGCCACGGTAGTCGCGCCCC
>Ga0255334_1001115_pt1 | contig 13961 bp, 14 predicted proteins | sample EtOH5_35cm_T3_12_FD_202080 | JGI IMG/M metagenome (GOLD analysis project Ga0255334, IMG submission 202080) | Sandy soil microbial communities from University of British Columbia, Vancouver, Canada - EtOH5_35cm_T3_129 | ecosystem: Engineered > Artificial ecosystem > Sand microcosm > Unclassified ...
TCTGGATCCACCGCTCGGCCTACTGGGTCCAGGCGGACGCCGCCGACGAGGCGACCGCGCGCCTGCTCCAGGTGCCGGTGGGCGCGCCGATCCTGCTCAGCCACGAGGTGGCGTACACCGAGGACGGGGCCCCGGTGCTCGTCGGCACCAACCGGTACCGCGGCGACGCCTACCGCTTCGAGGCGGACCTGTTCCGGCCGCGGGCCTGAGGAGCCGGCGAGCCGGGCCGGGCCGTGGGGACGACGAGCGCCGTCGCGACCGCCGCGACGCCCTCGCCGCGGCCGGTCAGCCCCAGCCCGTCGCTCGTCGTCGCCGACACCGTCACCGGCGCGCCGGCGGCGGCCGACAGAGCCCCCTCGGCCTCCGCGCGCCGCGGGCCGAGCCGGGGACGGTTGCCGATCACCTGCACCGCCACGTTGCCGATCTCGAAGCCGGCCGCCCGCACCCGCCGCGCCATCTCGCCGAGGATCGCGACGCCCGAGGCGCCCGCCCACGCCGGGTCGGCCGTGCCGATCTGCGATCCGAGGTCACCCAGGCCGGCTGCCGACAGCAGCGCGTCCGCAGCGGCGTGCGCCGCCGCGTCACCGTCCGAGTGCCCGGCCAACGGCCGCTCGCCCGGCCACCCGAGACCCGCGAGGTGCAGCGTGGCCGCCGGGGCCGGCGACGGGTCGTAACCGTGCACGTCCACACCGATGCCGGTGCGCGGCAGGGCGGGTGGTGCAGCGGGCGGGAGGGTGCCGGCCCGCGCGCGGGCCCGCGCGATGTCGACCGCCGTGGTGATCTTCTCCGCGAGCTCGTCCCCCGCGACCACCCAGACCGGGACGCCGATCCCCTCCGCGAGCCCCGCGTCGTCGGAGGCCGCCGTCACCTCGTCGTGCGCGCCGGAGGCCGCCGCGGCGTGCGCCGCCACGAGGACGTCCCGCGCGAACCCCTGCGGTGTCTGCACGGCGCGCAGCGGCCCGCGCGGCACGGTCTCCTCGACCGGCTCACCGGTCGCGTCGCCGGCGCCGACCCGCTTGACGGTGTCCGTCACCGGGAGCGCGGGGATCACGGCGGGATGCCCGGCCCGCACGGCGGCGATGACGCGGTCGACCATCTCGGGTGGCGGGAACGGGCGGGCGGCGTCGTGCACGAGCACCACGTCGGACTCGTCGGGCAGCGCGACCAGGCCGGCGGCGACCGACGCCTGCCTGGTCGCCCCACCCGCGACGACGACGGCGTCCGGCAGCAGCTCGCGCGCGGCCGCGACATGGGCCGCGGGCGCGACGACGACGAGGGTGCCGACCTGCCCGGAGGCGCGCAGCGACGCCGCGGCATGCACCAGGAGGGGCGCGCCCCCCAACGGCACGAAGGCCTTGGGGAGCTCGTGTCCCAGCCTCGTCCCGCTCCCGGCGGCGACGAGGATCGCGGCGACCGTCATGGCCGCTGCGTCAGGAGGCGAGGACCTCGTCGAGAAGCGCCTCGGCCTCGTCCTCGGCAGTGTGCTCGGCGAGCGCCAGCTCGGAGACGAGGATGTGCCGGGCCTTGGCCAGCATGCGCTTCTCGCCCGCGGACAGCCCGCGGTCGGCGTCGCGGCGGGACAGGTCCCGCACCACCTCGGCGACCTTGATCACGTCGCCCGACGCCAGCTTCTCGAGGTTGGCCTTGAACCGGCGCGACCAGTTGGTGGGCTCCTCGGTGTACGGAGCCCGCAGCACCTCGAACACGCGGTCGAGGCCCTCCTGGCCCACCACGTCACGAACCCCGACGAGGTCGACGTTCTCGGCCGGAACCTCGATGGTCAGGTCACCCTGAGCCACGCGCAGCTTGAGGTAGACCTTGTCCTCACCCCGGATCGTCCTGGTCTTGATCTCCTCGATCAGCGCCGCACCGTGGTGCGGGTAGACAACGGTCTCCCCAACTGCGAAAGTCATCAGCCGTTTTCCCCTCTCAGGCCCGTCCCAGGATACCACGGCAGAGCCGGCCCCCTCCCGCCCGGACGCCCCGTCCGCGCAGGTCAGGCGGCCTGCCCCGCACCTGGGGCTGGGTCGTGCCGGCACGGGTAGGCTGGTCGCCGGATACCACCAAAGTCCTACCCCGGCGCCTTGGAGGGTTCGTGGCTCTGTCCCGCGCGGTCCGTCGTCCGCTCCTCGTCGGGGCTCTCACCTTGGCACTCGCCGGTTGCTCGAGCACCAACGCCATCCAGACGGACCGCCCGTACGCCCCCGGGGACGGGGTCCGCGTGACGCTGGGCGACGTCCGGGCGGAGAACCTGCTCGTCGTCGGCACGGCACAGGGCGAGCCCGGCGCGCTGTCCGGCGCCCTGGCGAACGACGGCGGCGAGGACGTCGACGTCACCGTGGGCATCGGCGGCGAGGACACCCGGCTGACCGTGCCCGCCCGCGGCGCCGTGCTGATCGGCACCGGCAGCAGCACGGGCGAGAGCGTTGAGGTCGGCGCGGTGGACGCGCCGCCCGGCAGCTTCACCACCGTGTCCCTGACGGTCGGCGGTGCGCGCCCGTACGCGGTCGACGTGCCCGTCGTGGACGGCACCGTCCCGCCCTTCGACTCGGTGCTGGGCGACTGAACCGGCGGGGCCCCCTGCGCACAGCCGGCCGCACCGTCAGCCGAACCGGCCCGAGATGTAGTCCTCGGTCTGCTTCTCGTGCGGCGTGGAGAAGATCGTCGCCGTGTCGTCCATCTCGATCAGCCGGCCGGGCTTGCCCGTCGCCTCGAGGTTGAAGAACCCCGTGCGGTCGGAGACGCGGGCGGCCTGCTGCATGTTGTGGGTGACGATGACGATCGTGTAGTCCTGCTTGAGCTCGGCGATCAGGTCCTCGATCGCCAGCGTCGAGATCGGGTCGAGCGCGGAGCACGGCTCGTCCATGAGGAGAACCTGCGGCCGCACCGCGATGGCGCGTGCGATGCACAGGCGCTGCTGCTGGCCGCCGGACAGGCTCGAGCCGGGCTTCTCCAGGCGGTCCCTGACCTCCTTCCACAGGTTGGCGCTGGTCAAGGCCTGCTCGACGAGGTCGGCGGCCTCCGACTTGGGCAGCCGCTTGTTGTTCAGCCGGATGCCCGCCAGCACGTTCTCGGAGATCGACATCGTCGGGAACGGGTTGGGCCGCTGGAACACCATGCCGACCTGCCGGCGCACCACCACCGGGTCGACGTCCGCGGCGTAGAGGTCCTGGCCGTCCATCAGCGCCTTGCCGCTGACGTGCGCGCCGGGGATCACCTCGTGCATCCGGTTGAGGGTGCGCAGGAACGTCGACTTGCCGCAGCCGGACGGCCCGATGAGGGCCGTGACGGCGCGCGGCTCGATGGTCATCGTCACGCCCTGCACGGCGAGGAAGTCGCCGTAGTAGACGTCGAGCTCGCTGACGTCGATCCGCTTGGACATGGGGAGTCCTTCCGTCTCTCAGGCGCTGGTCTTCGGTGAGAACCACCGGCTGACCAACCGCGCCACGAGGTTGAGCAGCATGACGATGAGGATCAGGGTGAGCGCCGCGGCCCACGCCCGAGGGATCCCCTGGCCGCCCTGCGCGTACTGCCGGTAGGCGAAGACGGGCAGTGTGGCCATGCGGCCGTCGAAGAGGTCCCAGTTGATCGTCGTGGCCAGCCCGGCGGTGAGCAGCAGCGGGGCCGTCTCGCCGATGACGCGGGCGATCGCGATCATCACGCCGGTGGTGATGCCGGCGATCGCCGTGCGCAGCACCACCTTGACGATCATCAGCCACTTGGGCACGCCGAGCGCGAGCGCCGCCTCGCGCAGCTCGTTGGGGACGATGCGCAGCATCTCCTCCACCGACCGGATCACCACCGGCGTCATGAGCACCGCGAGCGCGACCGACCCCATGAAGCCCGACCGGTAGGCAGGCCCGAGGATCAGCGTCAGGAGGGCGAACGCGAACAGGCCCGCGACGATCGACGGGATGCCCGTCATGACGTCGACGAGGAACGTGATCGCGCGCGCGAGGTGCCCGCGCCCGTACTCGACGAGGTACACGGCGGTCAGGATGCCGATCGGCACCGAGATGACGGTGGCGCCCAGCGTGATGAGCAGCGTGCCGATCGCCGCGTGGGCGACGCCGCCCTCGGTCATGTCGCCGAAGACCCCGACCATGTCGGTGGCCAGGAACGTCCAGGAGAACCGCTCCGCGCCGGCGCTGACGACGAGCCAGATCAGCGAGACCAGCGGGAACATCGCCAGGACGAACGCCCCGCCCACGGCGGTGGTCGCGATCCGGTCGGTCGCCCAGCGGCGGCCTTCGACCCGGTACGAGGTCACGGTGAGGCCGACCGCGTAGAGCACGGCGCCGAGGACGACGACCCCGGCGATCGTCGGCCGCGCGGCGATCAGCAGGACGAGCCAGGCGACGAGCAGGCCGCCGGCGCCGAAGACCCACGGCGCCCAGGGGGGCAGCCGCCGGTGCGACTCGCTGAGGAGGGAGCCCGGTGCGGGGGCGAGGTCGACGGCCATCAGTTGGCTCCCGAGAAGTCCTTGCGACGGCCGATGACCCAGCGCGCGACGGAGTTCACCACGAACGTGATGACGAACAGCGCGAGCCCGGTGGCGATCAGTGCGCTGACGGACAGCCCGCTCGCCTCGGGGAACTTCAGCGCGATGTTCGCCGCGATCGTCTGGTGCTGGCCGGGCTTGAGCAGGAAGAACGAGTAGAGCGCACCGGGCGACAGGATCATCAGCACGGCCATCGTCTCGCCGAGCGCGCGGCCGAGGCCGAGCATCGCGGCGCTGATGATCCCCGAGCGCCCGAACGGCAGCACCGCCTGGCGGACCATCTCCCAGCGCGTGGCGCCGAGCGCGAGCGAGGCCTCCTCGTGCAGCCTCGGCGTCTGGAGGAAGATCTCGCGCACCACCGCGGTGATGATCGGCAGGATCATCACCGCCAGCACGATGCTCGCCGTCATGATGTTGCGCGCCGGGGCGGTGTAGCCCTCGAACAGCGGGATGAACCCGAGGACGTCGGTCAGCCACGTGAAGACCGGGCTCAGCACGTCCCGCAGCCAGAGCGCCCCCCACAGGCCGTAGATCACCGACGGGATCGCCGCCAGCAGGTCGATGAGGTAGCCGAGACCCTGGGCGAGCCGGCGGGGCGCGTAGTGCGAGACGAACAGCGCGATGCCCACGGAGACCGGCACCGCCAGCAGCAGGGCGAGCACCGACGACAGGAGCGTGCCGAAGATCAGGGGACCGATGTACCGCAGGAGCGAGTCGGCCCGGAGCCACGAGATCTCGGCGAGCTGCTCCCGGGTCGCGGTGAGCGCGGGCCACGCCTCGACGACGAGGAAGACCGCCACCGCCGCGAGCGTGACGAGGATGAGCAGGCCCGCCCCGGTCGACAGCCCGGCGAACAGGCGCCCGCCGAACCCGCCGGTCGACGGGCGTCGAGCACCGCGAGCGCGCCCGGGCGGCGCGGCTCGGGTGCTGGCGGGTGAGGTGGTGACGGCCACGAGATCTCCGGTGGTGGATCAGCGACGAACGGAGGTGCGCGCGGCGGAAGCCGTCCCTAGGCCCGGGGCCCGGGACGGCTCCCGCCGTCGTGCGTCATGTGCAGCTGATGATCAGGCGAGCCCGATCGAGTCGATCGCCGCCTGGACCCTGGCACGCAGGTCGTCCGAGATCGGCGCCGAACCGGCGACGCTCGGGTCCGCCGCGCGCTCCTGGCCCTCCGCGCTGGCGATGTACGACAGGTAGGCCTTGACGTTGTCCACGTCGGCCTGGTTGTCGTACGTCTCGCACGCCAGCATGTAGGAGACCAGGACCAGCGGGTAGGCACCCGCGGCCGTCGTGGTGCGGTCGAGGCTGAAGGTCAGCCGCAGGTCCGTGGCGTCGTCGGTCGCCGGCGAGGCGTCGACGACGGCCGCGGCGGCCGCGGCCGAGTACGGGACGTACTCGTCGCCGACCTTGAGCGCCACCGTGCCGAGGTCACCGGCGCGGGAGGCGTCGGCGTAGCCGATCGTGCCGGGCGCGCCGTTGACCGTGTCGAGCAGACCGGAGGTCTGCGCACCGGACTGCCCGCCCTCGATCGGCCAGTCGCCGGAGGCGTCGTACGGCCAGGCGCCGTTCGACGCCTTCGCGAGGTAGTCGGTGAAGTTCGACGTGGTGCCGGACTCGTCCGACCGGTGCACCGGGATGATGTCGAGGTCCGGCAGGTCGACGCCCTCGTTCTCGGCGGCGATCGCCGGGTCGTTCCACTTCGTGATGTCGCCGTTGAAGACCTTGGCGATCGTCTCCGCCGACATCTGGATGTGCTCGGCCGAGACGTCGGGCAGGTTGTAGATCACGGCGATCGGGCTGATGTAGAGCGGCAGCTCGAGGGCCTCGCCGCCGCAGCGCTCGCCGGCGGCCGTGATCTCGTCCTCCTTGAGGGCGGCGTCCGACCCGGCGAACTGGACCGAGCCGGCGATGAACTGCTCACGTCCGCCGCCCGAGCCGACCGCGTCGTAGGTGACGCTGACGCCCGGCTGGAGCTCGGCGAAGCCGGCGATCCAGCCGGCCTCGGCGGCCTCCTGCGACGACGCCCCGGCGCCGGCGAGCGTGCCGCTCAGCTCGGCGGGGGCCTCGGTCGCCTCGCCACCGGGGGTGGTGCCCTCTCCGCTCGGGGTCGGGTTGTCGCTGTTGGAGCTGCAGGCGGCGAGGCTCAGGGCAAGCACGCCGGCAAGGGCGACAGCCCCGGTCCGGCCACGGAAGGAAAGTCGCTTCACGGTATCCCGTCCTGTCGGTAACGCGGCGCACCGGTCGGTGCCCGCGACCCGGTCGACGTTAGGGATCACAGGTGACCTGCTGGACGGATGCGGGTGAACCCCAGGTGAACGGTGGGCGACGAGTGGTCCGGTTCGGTAACGAATTGGCTTCTCAGTCGGCCGACAGCTTGTAGCCCAGGCCGCGCACGGTCGTCAGCAGCCGGGGCGCGCCCGGGTCGTCCTCGATCTTCGCCCGGATCCGCTTGACGTGGACGTCGAGGGTCTTGGTGTCCCCGACGTAGTCCGATCCCCAGATTCGGTCGATCAGCTGGCCGCGGGTCAGCACGCGGCCGGGGTTGCGCAGCAGCAGCTCGAGCAGCTCGAACTCCTTGAGCGGGAACGGGACGTGCTCGCCGCGCACGCGCACCACGTGCCGGTCGACGTCCATCTCGACCGGGCCGAGGCCCAGCACGTCCGGGTCGTCCTGACCGTCGTCGGCGGCCTTGCCCGCCAGGTCGCCGCGCCGGAGGACCGCCCGGATCCGGGCGAGCAGCTCGCGTGACGAGTAGGGCTTGGTGACGTAGTCGTCGGCGCCCAGCTCCAGCCCGACGACCTTGTCGATCTCGCCGTCCTTCGCGGTGAGCATGATGATCGGTACCTCGGAGACGGCGCGCAGCCTCCGGCACACCTCGGTGCCCGGCAGGCCGGGCAGCATCAGGTCGAGCAGCACCAGGTCGGCGCCGTCGTCGTCGAACCGCTCCAGCGCGTCCGGCCCGGTGGCCGCCGTCGTGACGTCGTACCCCTCCCGGCCGAGCAGGTAGGCGAGGGGCTCTCGGTAGGACTCCTCGTCCTCGACGAGAAGGATGCGCGTCACGGGGTGCTCCTCCTGGCCCGAGGGCCGGTCAGGGTGCGGGGGCGGGGCACGTCCGGGTCGGGTGCCGCCGCCGGGGTGCGGGCGGGCTCGTCGGCCTTGGGCAGGCGCAGCGTGAATGTGGAACCACGCCCGGGCTGGGACCAGACGACAACCTCACCGCCGTGGTCGGCGGCGACGTGCTTGACGATCGACAGCCCGAGCCCGGTGCCGCCGGTGTCGCGGGACCGGGCGGGGTCCACGCGGTAGAAGCGCTCGAAGATCCGGTCCTGCTCCTGGGCGGGGATGCCGATGCCGGAGTCGACCACGGCGATCTCGACGATGTCGCCGACGAGCCTGACGCCGACGCCGACCCGCGTGGCGTCCGGCGAGTAGGCCACCGCGTTGTCGAGCAGGTTGCGCACCGCCGTGATCAGCAGGTTCCGGTCGCCGAACACCCGGACGCCGGGCGCCCCGCCGACGTCGATCGTCACGTGCCGGGCCTGCGCCGTCGTCGCGGCGCGGTCGGCGGCCTCGGCGAGGATGTCGTCGACGTCGACGAGCCGCAGCTCCTCGAGCGCGCCGGCGGTCTGCAGGCGCGACAGCTCGATGATCTCCTGCACCAGCTGCGCCAGCCGGGCGGCCTCCGCCTGCATCCGGGCGGAGAAGCGGCGCACCGCCTCGGGGTCGTCGGCCGCGTCCTGGACCGTCTCGGCGAGCAGCGACAGCGCGCCCACCGGCGTCTTGAGCTCATGGGAGATGTTGACCACGAAGTCGCGGCGCATCGCCTCGATCTTGCGCGCCGCCGTCAGGTCCTCCGCGAGGACCAGGACGTGCTGCGGCGTCGCCTGGGCCACCCGGACCTGGAGCAGCATCGTGCCCTGCCCCATCGGCCCGCGCGGCAGGTCCAGCTCGGCGTCGAGGATCACGCCGTCGCGGCGCACCTCCTCGACCATCTCGCGGATCGCCGCGTGCACCAGCCGGCCGTCGCGCACCAGGCCGAGCACGTGGGCCGCGGCGCTGGCACGCACCACCCGGTCGGCGTCGTCGAGCACCACGGCGCCGGAGCGGATCACCGCGAGGGCGCGCACCAGGCCGTCGTCCAGCTCGGGCTCGGGCAGGTCGGGCATGCGACGCTGGGCGCGCTCGCTCAGCCAGAAGGCGAGCGTCGCGCCGACGCCCACCAGCAGGCCGACGAGGCCGCCGACCAGACCGGGCCACCAATCCACGCATCCACAGTAGGACGCGCCCATGGGCACTTCGTCCGGTGTGCTGCACGGGTCGTGGGCGCGCCGCCCACTGTTCACCTCGCGAGGTCCTACCGTTCACCTGAAAATGGGACCCTGGCGCCCGCGGCGACGCGGCAAAGGAAGCCGGAACCGGGAGAGAATTCTATGCGCGAGATCTTCGACGCCGAGCTCAAGGCGCTCGGCGACGACCTTCAGGCCATGGCCGTCCGCGTGGAGCACGGCATCGCGTCCGCTGGGCGCGCCCTGGCCACCGCCGACCTCGCGCTCGCCGAGAGCATCATCGTCGACGACCTGGCGATCGACCGGCTCGAGCGGCAGCTCGACGAGCGGAGCATCCACCTGCTCGCGCAGCAGCAGCCCGTCGCCACGGACCTGCGCGTCGTCGTCTCCGCGCTGCGCATGAGCGCGACCCTCGAGCGGATGGGCGACCTCGCCCGGCACATCGCCGAGATCGCGCGCGGTCGCTACCCGCGCCAGGCCGTGCCGCAGTCGCTGTCCGGCGTGTTCGCCGAGATGGACTCCGCGGCCGTGCGGCTCGCCCAGCGCGTCGTCACGCTCCTGGAGAACCGCGACGTCGCGCTCGCCGAGAGCATCGAGGCCGACGACGACCTGCTCGACAACCTGCACGCGGACACGTTCACCGCGATGCTCGGGGGCGAGTGGTCCGGCAGCCCGCAGCAGACCGTCGACGTCACGCTGATGGGCCGCTACTACGAGCGGTTCGGCGACCACGGCGTGTCCATCGCCCGCCGCGTCGTGTACCTGGTGACCGGCGACCTGTCGGCGGGCGAGCCGCTCCACATCCACGGCTGACGCCCCCACAAGAATGTGGGGGTTCTAGCCTGCTGGGGTGAGCGGGCACGGAGCCGGCGGGCCTGGCGATCGGGATGGCGCGCCCGACGAGGGCGTCGCGAGTGGCCGCGGGTTCGGTGACTTCGTCGTGCGGGATGCGACGCTGGAGGACGCGGCGGCCTGCGCCGTGATCTACGCGCCGTACGTGACGGAGACCGCGGTCTCGTTCGAGGCGGTCCCGCCCTCGGCCGGCGAGATGGCCGGCCGGATGGCGGCGTCGCTGGCGAACCACACGTGGCTCGTCGGCGAGACCGGCGGCGAGGTGGTCGGCTACGCCTACGGCGGCCCGTTCCGCACGCGCGAGGCGTACCGGTGGTCGTGCGAGACGAGCATCTACCTGCGCGTGGGGCTGCGCCGCACGGGCCTGGGCGGGCTGCTGTACACCGAGCTGCTCGACCGGCTGGCGGCGCGCGGCTACCGGCGCGTGGTCGCGGGGATCACGCTGCCGAACGACGCGAGCGTCGGCCTGCACCGGGCGATGGGCTTCGAGCCGGCGGGCGTGTACCGCGGCGTCGGCTTCAAGCACGGCCGCTGGCACGACGTGGCCCAGTTCCAGCGCTCCCTCGGACCGCACGACGAGGACGCGCCGCCCGCCCCGCTCCGCTGAGACGACGAAGGAGGGGCTACCTGCCCTGGTTGGCCACGGCCGCGATCGCCGCGGCCGCCGCGTCGGGGTCGAGGTACGTGCCGCCGGGGTTGGTCGGTTTCAGCGTCGCCTCGTCGAGGTGGTAGACGAGCGGGATGCCGGTGGGGATGTTCAGGCCGGCGATCGTGCCGTCGTCCACGTCGTCGAGGTACTTGACGATCGCGCGCAGCGAGTTGCCGTGGGCAGCGACCAGGACGGTCTTGCCGGCCACCAGGTCCGGCACCAGGTCGGAGTTCCAGTACGGCAGCGCCCGCTCGAGCACCTGCTTGAGCGCCTCGGCCCGCGGCACCGGCTCGCCGGCGTAGCGCGGGTCGCCGTCCTGCGAGAACTGCGAGCCGAGCTCGATGTCCGGCGGCGGCACGTCGTACGAGCGGCGCCACAGCATGAACTGTTCGTCGCCGTACTCGTCGCGGATCTGCTTCTTGTCCTTGCCCTGGAGCGCGCCGTAGTGGCGCTCGTTGAGGCGCCAGGACCGCTTCACGGGGATCCAGAGCCGGTCGGCCGCGTCGAGCGCGAGGTTCGCCGTGACGATCGCGCGGCGCAGCAGGGAGGTGTGCACCACGTCCGGGAGCACGCCAGCGTCCACGAGGAGCGCGCCGCCGCGCACGGCCTCCTGCGTCCCCTTCTCGGACAGGGGCACGTCCACCCAGCCGGTGAACAGGTTCTTCGCGTTCCAGTCGCTCTCGCCGTGGCGGAGCAGCACGAGGGTGTGGGTCATGGGCGCCATTCTCCCCCGGCGCCCCGCCTGCTGCCGGGACGACCGTCCCCGGTACCGGCGCGGGATCACGCGTCGCGGCGGCCCTCCGCGGCGACCGCGTACACCTTGAGCACCTGGTCGGCGGCGGCGTCCCAGCCGAACCGCTCGGCCGCCGGGCGGGCCGCCTTCGCCCAGGAGGCGCGCAGCTCGTCGTCGGCCAGCGCCTGGGCCAGGACGTCCGCCCACTGCTGCGGGTCGTGGCCCGGGACCAGGCGCCCGGACACGCCGTCGTCGACGATCGTCTTCAGCCCGCCGACCGCCGCCGCGACCACGGGCACGCCGCTGGCCTGCGCCTCCGCCGCCACCAGCCCGAACGACTCCGACCGCGACGGCATCGCGAGCAGGTCGGCCGCGTGGTACCAGCGCACCAGGTCCGTCCGCGCCGCCGGCGGGTGCACGACGAGGTCGTCGGCCACCCCGAGGTTCTCCGCGAGCGCCTTGAGGTCGCGAACCGCCGACGGCCGCCCGCTCGGGCCACCGAGAACGACGAGCAGCGGCACCTGGCGGCCGGTCGCGCGCAGCACGCCGAGGGCGCGCACCAGGACGTCCGGAGCCTTGAGCGGCTGCACCCGGCCGGCGAACAGCACGATGCGGCGGTCGGCCGGCAGGCCGAGGACGGCGCGGGCCTCGTCGCGGGCGCCCGGGTCGCCGGGACGGAACCGCTCCAGGTCCACCCCCGGCTCGACGACGTGCACCCGCGACGGGTCCGCACGGTAGAGCTCGACCAGCTCGCGCGCCTCCGCCGGCGTGCTGGCGACGAGGGCGTCCGCGGCGGCGACCACCTGCTCCTCGCCGCGCTCCCGCGCCGCCGGCTCGGGACTGTCACCGGGGGCGAGGGCACCGTTCTTCACCCGGGCCAGGGTGTGTGCGGTGTGCACCAGAGGCACGTCCCATCGTCGGGCCGCGGCCAGGCCCACCTGCCCGGACAGCCAGTAGTGCGAGTGGACCACCTGGTACCAGCCCGGGTCGCGGGCCGCCTGGGTGCGCAGCACGCCGGCGGTCATGCCGCACAGCAGCCCCGGCAGGTCATTCTTGTCGAGGCGCTCGAACGGGCCGGCGGGCACGTGGTGGACCAGGATCGGCGGGGTGACGCCGGCCGGCACCTCGTCGGCGAGGAGCACCCTCCGGGCCGCGTCGCGCGTCAGCGTGCGGCCGTCGGCGTCCGTACCGTCGAGCAGCACGGTCTCCGGCTGGTCCGACGATGTGGCGCGCGTGAAGATCTCCACGCGCGCGCCCCGGGCCGCCAGCGCCCGGGACAGCTCGAGGACGTAGACGTTCATGCCGCCGGCGTCGCCGGTGCCGGGCTGGTCGAGCGGGGACGTATGGACGGACAGCATGGCCACGCGCGGTGCCTGCTGGGGGGTCACGGGTCCATTGTCGCCGCAGCGGACGGTGGGCCCGTGCCTCGTCACCTCGCGGGCAGCACGCAGGCGGCCGACGGCACCTCGTACGAGGACACCACGGAGCCGTCGCGACCGAGCACGCTCACCGCCCCCGGCACCTGCTCGGCGACGACGGTCCAGCCGCCGACGACCGCGAAGTGGCGCGGCGTGGGCCCCGGAAGCGGCTGGTCGCCACGATGCGTCAGCAGCCGGTCCGCCCCGACGGCGAACCTCGACAGCGTCCCCACGCCGCGCACGCCGACCACGAGGTCGGAGCCGGCCAGCGCGAGGTGCGACGGCGACGGCGCGGTGCTCGCCGGCCAGGCGGCGCGCGCGCCGACGGGGGCCGCGGTCGCCCTCGCCTTCGTCGCCGGCAGCGTCTGCACCACCGTGCCGGTGTCCGTCGCGGGGTCCCACGCCAGCACCCGCACCGTCGCGTCGAGCTCGCCGGTGACGTACGCGAAGCGCCCGCCGTCCTGTTCGTCGCCGGAGGAGAACCAGCCCTCGAAGGCCAGGTGCCGCGGCCCGGTGCCGGCAGGGAGCCGCGCCGCGGTGCCGGCGGGCTCCAGGCCACCGGGGACCCGCGCGTACCGCCGAATCCGGTCTGCACCGAGGTCGACGACGAGCACGTGCCCGCCCGGAGCGCGCGCCACGAAGTGCGCGTGCGGCCCGCGCTGACGCTCCGGGTCCGGCCCCGAGCCGGACCCCGGCAGCACCTGGGGCGCGGGCGCGGCGAACGAGCCGTCCGGCGCCAGCGGCAGCACGCCGAGGGCACCGTCGCCGTAGTTGGCGACGTAGAGCAGGGCGCCGTCGACGAGCAGGTGGCACGGATGCTCGCCGCCGCTGGGGACGGTGCCGAGGGGCTCGAGAACCTCGTCGTGCACGCGGAACGCCGTCACCTGGCCCGCCTTGTCCTCGTCGACCGCGTAGAGCACGCCGACGTCCGGGTGCAACGCGAGGAACGACGGCGCAGGGGTCTCGACGACGGGCTCGGGGACCGTCAGCCGGCCGCTCGCCAGGTCGATCTCGGCCCGGTGGATCCCCTCGCCCTGACCGGACGGCGTGCCGATGCCGGCGGGCGGGTAGGTGCCGATCCAGAGCGTGCGCGATGCCACGAGGCGCGAGCCTACGGCGAGCGGACGCCGCGACGCAGGTCAGCGGCGGGTCAGCTTGGCGAGGGCGAGGTTGACGCCCCACTGGGTGGTCATGGCGCCGACGAGCAGCCCGGTGGTGCCGGTCATCGCGCCGGCGACGAGGCCCGCCGTGTCCGGGGCCGCGCCGCCCTTGAACGTGTCCCTGATGCCGTTGCAGCGGTCCTCGAGGGCGATGTAGCCGACCTCGTGGATGACGCAGACGAGGTGCTGTGCGCCCTCGTCGTTGAAGCGGTTCCCGACGTCCTGCCCGGCGATGAACAGGGTCTGCCGACGTGCGTGAGCGCACCGACGTCCTTCGAGTCCTCTGCTCGCCGTGCCGGTCAGGGCGACGCCCTCGAACACCGCGCGCGGCGCGCGCACCGCGAACCGTCGACCCGGCGCGG
>Ga0255334_1001116_pt1 | contig 13910 bp, 24 predicted proteins | sample EtOH5_35cm_T3_12_FD_202080 | JGI IMG/M metagenome (GOLD analysis project Ga0255334, IMG submission 202080) | Sandy soil microbial communities from University of British Columbia, Vancouver, Canada - EtOH5_35cm_T3_129 | ecosystem: Engineered > Artificial ecosystem > Sand microcosm > Unclassified ...
AGGAATGAAGCCGCCGTATTTCTTGAGGTTGTCGGCCGTCTCCACCGGGTTGAACACCACGGCGGTGTAGAAGAAGGCGAAGAACACGATCAGCGCCACATAGAGCGCCATGTACAGCGGCTGCCCATGCGCGAGCCAGGCCGCGACATGCGAGACCCAGCTGTCGCCGCTGGTGTCGCCGAAGCCCGCGAAGGTCGCCGGCAGCAGCAGCAGCGAGGAGGCGAAGATCGGCGGGATCACCCCCGCGGTGTTCAGCTTCAGCGGCATATGGGTGTTTTCGCCGCCGAACATGCGGTTGCCCACCTGGCGTTTGGGGTATTGCACCGGGATGCGCCGCTGGGCGCGTTCCACGAACACGACCAGCGCGATGACGCCGAGCGCCATCACCATGAAAAACAGGATGAAGAAGGGCGACAGCGCGCCCGTCCGCCCGAGTTCCAGGGTCGAGGCCATCGAGGAGGGCAGGTTCGCGACGATGCCGGCGAAGATGATCAGGCTGATGCCATTGCCGACGCCGCGGGCGGTGATCTGCTCGCCCAGCCACATCAGGAACATGGTGCCGCCGACCAGGGTGATGACCGAGGAGGCGATGAAGAAGGGCCCGGGATCGGAGACCGCGGGGCCGAAATTGCCGCGCATCGACTGCAGCCCGACGGCGATGCCATAGGCCTGGAACAGCGCGATCACGAGCGTCAGGTAGCGGGTGTACTGGTTCAGCTTCTTGCGGCCGGACTCACCCTCTTTCTTCAGGGTCTCCCAGGCCGGGATCGCCGCGGTCATCAGCTGCACGATGATGCTGGCGCTGATGTAGGGCATGATGTTCAGCGCGAAGACGGTCATCCGCCCCAACGCGCCGCCCGAGAACATGTCGAACATGCCGAGCACGCCATTGCCGTGCTGGCGCAGGATATCGGCCATCACGCTCGCATCCACGCCCGGGACCGGGACATAGGTGCCGATCCGATAGACGATCAGGGCGGCGAGGGTGAACCAGATGCGCTTCTTGAGCTCGGTGGCCTTGCTCAGCACGCCAAGATTCAGATTGCCCGCAAGCTGTTCTGCGGCGGAGGCCATGTCGGACGACCCTTCGATCAGACGAAAACGGCGCCGGCGGGAGGTCCCGCGCGGCGCCGCCTGGAAGTGAGTAGCCGACCCCCGGGGGGGCCGGCAAGCGGATCAGGCGTCCTGGGTCGGCTCCGCCTTGACCGCGGTCAAGGTGATGGTGCCGCCCGCGGCCTCGATCGCGGCCTTGGCCGCCACCGAGGCGCCCGCGACGGTGATCGTGATCGCCCGCGTGATCTCGCCCTTGGCCAGCAGGCGAACGCCCGCCAACCCGGCCTTGGTCCGCACCACACCGGCGGCGCGCAGGGCGTCCTCGGTGATCGGCTCGCCGGCGGCCAGACGGCCTTCCTCGATCGCGGTGTTCAGCACGCCGAGGTTCAGGGAGGCGAATTCGCGACGGAAGATGTTCACGAAGCCGCGCTTGGGCATGCGCCGATAGATCGGGAGCTGGCCGCCCTCGAACCCGTTCAGCGACACGCCGCTGCGCGCCTTCTGGCCCTTGACGCCGCGGCCGCTGGTCTTGCCCTTGCCGGAGCCGATACCGCGACCGACGCGCTTGAATTTCTTCCGCGCGCCATCGTTGTCGCGCAGTTCGTTCAACTTCATCGGATTATCCCTCCACCTTGATCAGGTGGGCGACCTTGGCGATCATCCCGCGCACCGCGGGGGTATCTTCCAATTCGCGCGTCTTGCGGATCTTGTTCAGGCCGAGGCCGATCAGCGTCCCCTTCTGCCCCGGCTTGCGGCCGAGGACAGAAGCGATCTGCGTGACCTTCACGGTCTTCTTGACGGTATCAGACACCAGCGGCCTCCCCCGTCTCGACGGTCGCGGCGGCTTCACGCTTCACCGGCAGCAGATCGGTGACCTTCTTGCCACGGCGCGCGGCCACGGCCCGGGGGCTCGTGCAGCGGCTGAGGGCGGAGAAGGTCGCCTTGACCATGTTGTGCGGGTTCGTGGTGCCGGTGCATTTGGCGACGACATCGCCCATGCCCAGCGTCTCGAACACCGCGCGCATCGGCCCGCCGGCGATGATGCCCGTGCCGGCCGGAGCCGCACGCAGGATCACGCGGCCTGCGCCGAAATCGCCGATCACGTCGTGATGCAGGGTCCGGCCCTCGCGCATCGGCACCTTGATCAGGCCGCGCTTGGCCCGCTCGGTCGCCTTGCGGATGGCTTCGGGCACTTCGCGTGCCTTGCCCGCACCCCAGCCAACCCGGCCCTTCTCGTCACCCACGACCACCAGGGCTGCGAAGGAGAAGCGACGCCCCCCCTTCACCACCTTGGCGACGCGGTTGATGGTGACAAGCTTGTCCTTCAGCTCGTCGCCCTGCTCGCGCTCCTGCTGGCGCTCTGGTCCACGATCGCTGCGGCGACGACGGCGATCGCCCTCGCCACCACCCTCGCCTGGGCCGCCGGCCCTTGGTTCCCGTGCCATCTAGATGCTCCTCAGAACGACAGCCCGCCCTCGCGGGCGCCGTCCGCCAGGGATTTGACCCGGCCATGATACAGATAGGGACCGCGGTCGAAGACCACGGCCGTGACGCCGGCGGCCAGGGCGCGTTCCGCCACCAGCTTGCCAACGGCCGCGGCCGCATCCTTGTCCGCGCCGGTCTTCAGCGTCTCGCGCATCGGCTTTTCGATCGACGAGGCCGCGGCGAGCGTCCGCCCCTGCTTGTCGTCGATCACCTGCGCGTAGATGTGCTTGCCGGAGCGGAAGATCGACAGGCGCACGCGCCCACCGGCCTTCTGCTTGAGTGAATAGCGCAGACGGGACCGCCGCCGCGCTGCGAGAGCCAGCTTATCCATTACTTCTTCTTGCCCTCCTTGCGACGGATGACCTCGTCCGTGTACTTCACGCCCTTGCCCTTGTAGGGCTCGGGCTGACGGTAGCCGCGGATCTCGGCGGCGACCTGGCCGACCACCTGCTTGTCCGCGCCCTCGACCTTGACCAGGGTCGGCTTCTCGCAGGTGATCTTGATGCCCTGGGGCACCTGGTAACGGATCTCATGGCTGTAGCCGAGGTTCAGGATCAGCTCCTGCCCCTGGACCGCGGCCTTGTAGCCGGTGCCGGTGATTTCCATCGACTTGCTGTAGCCGGTCGAGACCCCGATCACCATCGTGTTGATCAGCGCCCGCGTGGTCCCCCACAGCGTGCGCGCCTGGCGATCCGAGCCGCGCGGCGACACCGCCACCTCATTGCCCTTGATCTCCACATCCACCTGGTCGGTGAGCGGAAGCTTCAGCTCGCCCAGCTTGCCCTTGGCGGTGACGATCCCGTTCAGGAGCGACACCGTCACCCCCGCCGGAACCACCACCGGATATTTGCCTACGCGCGACATGCCATGCCCTCCGTCAGAACACGCGGCAGAGGACTTCGCCGCCAACATTGGCGGCGCGGGCCTCATTGTCGCTCATCACGCCGCGCGGCGTGGAGAGGATCGAAATACCGAGACCATTGTACTCCTTGGGGAGCTCCTTGATCTTGGAATACACCCGACGCCCCGGCTTGGAGACGCGGCTGATTTCCTTGATGGCGGGCTCACCCTCGGAATACTTCAGCTCGACGTGAAGGTTCTTGATGCCCGGACGAACGTCCTCGATGCGCCAGCCGCGGATATAGCCTTCCCGCTTCAGCACTTCCAGAAGGTCGGCACGGAGACGCGAGGCGGGCGAGACGAGCTTCGTCTGCCGTGCCGACTGCGCGTTGCGGATGCGGGTCAACAGATCGCCCACAGGATCGGATAGCGACATGCCGGGTCCCCTACCAGCTTGCCTTGACCATGCCGGGGATCTGTCCCGCCGAAGCGAGCTCCCGCAGCTGGATCCGGCAAAGCTTGAACTTGCGATAATTGCCGCGGGCGCGGCCCGTGATCTCACAACGCAGACGGATGCGGTTCTTCGCACCGTTGCGCGGCAGCTGCGCGAGCTTGAGGGTCGCCTCGAAGCGCTCCTCCACCGGCAGCTCGCGATCCATCACGATCTCTTTCAAGGCAGCGCGCCTGGGGGCGAAGGCCTTCGCCATCGCCTCACGCCGCTTGTTCTTCATGATCGAAGATGTTTTCGCCATGACTGTCCTAACCCTCCGGAACCTGCCGCGGCCTGCGCGACGGTTTTCCCAAACTCAGTTGATGCCAAATCAATTAATGAACGGCAGATCGAAAGCCTTCAGCAGGGCCTTCGCTTCCTTGTCGGTCTTCGCCGTGGTCACGAACACGATGTCCATGCCGCGCACGGTGTCCACCTTGTCGTAGTTGATCTCGGGGAAGATGATCTGTTCCTTCAGGCCGAGCGCGAAATTGCCCCGCCCGTCGAAGCCCTTGTTGCCCGGCAGGCCGCGGAAGTCACGCACGCGCGGCAGCGCGATGGTGACCAGGCGGTCCAGGAACTCGAACATCCGCGCCCGGCGCAGGGTGACCTTGCAGCCGATCGCCTGACCCTCGCGGATCTTGAAGCCGGCGATCGCCTTCTTCGAGATCGTCTTGATCGGCTTCTGGCCGGAGATCGCCATCATGTCGGCCAGGGCTGAATCCAGCTTCTTGCCATCGGCCGCGGCTTCGCCGACGCCCATGTTGATGACGATCTTGACCAGCTTCGGCACTTCCATCGGATTGCCGTAGTTGAATTCCTCCGCGAGCTTCTTCCGTACGACATCGCCGTACAGAATCTGCATCCGGGGAAGCTCGCGAGCTTCGCTCATGCGTCGATCACCTCGCCGGACGCCTTGGCGAACCGGACCTTCTTGCCGTCATCCAGAACCTTGAAGCCGACGCGGGTCGGCTTGTCGCCCTTCGGGTCCAGCAGCGCCAGGTTAGAGAGGTGGATGGGCCCCTCCTTCTCGACGATGCCACCGGGCTTGCCCATGCCCTGCGGCTTGGTGTGCCGCTTGACCATGTTCACGCCCTGCACGAAGGCGCGCGTCTCGGTCGGGGAGATGCTCAGCACCTCACCGCGCTTGCCCTTGTCACGACCGGCGAGCACCTGCACGGTGTCGCCCTTGCGGATCTTCGCAGCCATCAGAGCACCTCCGGCGCCAGGGAGATGATCTTCATGTACTTCTTGGCCCGCAGCTCGCGCACGACCGGCCCGAAGATGCGGGTGCCGATCGGCTCGCCCTGCTTGTTGATCAGCACCGCGGCATTGCTGTCGAAGCGGATCGCGGAGCCGTCGTTGCGCCGCACCGGATAGGAGGTGCGGACGATGACGGCGCGATGCACCTCACCCTTCTTCACCTTGGCGCGGGGGATGGCATCCTTGATCGACACGACGATGATGTCGCCGACGCCGGCGGTCCGGCGCTTGGAACCGCCGAGCACCTTGATGCACATCACCCGGCGCGCGCCGGAATTGTCGGCCACGTCGAGGTGGCTTTCAGACTGGATCATCGGACTGGCGCCTTATGCCGCAACATCGGCGGTGGCGGCTTCGAAGCCCGCGGGCTTCGGCACCGTTTCGCCATTCCGCGTGATCAGCATCCAGGTCTTGGTCTTGCTGATCGGCCGGCATTCCTCGATCTGAACCATTTCGCCGACCTGGGCGATGTTCAGCTCGTCATGCGCGGCGTAGCGCTTGGAGCGCCGGATGAACTTCTTGTAGAGCGGATGCATCACGCGACGTTCGATCAGGACCGTGATGGTCTTGTCCGTCTTGTCGCTGACGACCCGCCCGGTGAGGACGCGCTTCGGCATGGCCGGGGTCTCCTCTTCAGGCTTGGGTTGCGGCGGCGCGGTTGCGCTCGCCGATAATGGTCTTGACGCGGGCAATGTCGCGGCGAACCACCTTGACGCGGCTCAACGCTTCCAACTGCCCGGTCGCCCGCTGAAAGCGCAGGTTGAACTGCTCCTTGCGCAGGTCGAGCAGCATGGCCTGCAGCTCATCGGCCGATTTGGCCCGGACATCAACAATCTTCGTCATGATCAGGCCTCCGAGCCCAGACGCTGCACCAGCTTGGTCTTGATCGGCAGCTTGGCGGCACCGAGGGAAAGCGCCTGGCGGGCGGTTTCCAGCGGCACGCCGTCGATCTCGAACATGATGCGACCGGGCTTCACCCGGCACACCCAGAATTCCGGCGCGCCCTTGCCCGAGCCCATGCGGACTTCGGCCGGCTTGGACGAGACGGGGACATCGGGAAAAATCCGGATCCAGACCCGGCCGGCACGCTTCATCTCACGCGTGATCGCGCGGCGGGCCGCCTCGATCTGGCGCGCGGTGATGCGCTCCGGCTCCATGGCCTTCAGGCCGAAGGCGCCGAAGTTCAGCGTGAAGCCGGCACGGGCGACACCCTTGATCCGACCCTTATGCGCCTTGCGATAGGTCGTGCGCTTTGGTTGCAACATCGTCGTTCAGCCTTACCGATCTCTCTCAGCGCTGCGGGGCTTGTTCGGCCGCGCGCTTGTCCTGCGCCATCGGGTCGTGTGCGAGGATCTCGCCCTTGAAGATCCAGACCTTCACGCCGCAAGTGCCATAGGTGGTCTTCGCCGTCGCCACGCCGAAGTCGATGTCGGCGCGCAGGGTATGCAAGGGCACGCGGCCTTCGCGATACCATTCCATGCGCGCGATCTCGGCCCCGCCCAAACGGCCGGAGCAGTTGATCCGGATGCCACCGGCACCCAGACGCATCGCCGACTGCACCGCGCGCTTCATCGCACGGCGGAAGGCCACGCGACGCTCGAGCTGCTGGGCGATGGATTCCGCCACCAGCGTGCTGTCGATCTCCGGCTTGCGGATCTCGACGATGTTCAGCGAGACCTCGGCACCGGCCAGCTTGGCCATGTCCAGGCGCAGCTTCTCGATATCCGCGCCCTTCTTGCCGATCACCACACCCGGGCGAGCCGCGTGGATGGTGACGCGCGGCTTCTTGGCCGGACGCTCGATCACGACGCGGGAGACGCCCGCACCCTTCAGCCGCTCGCGCAGCGTGTTGCGAAGCTTGAGGTCGGCATGCAGCAGCGCCGCATAGCCACCCGCGCCACGGCCCGCATTGGCGTACCAGCGGCTGTCCCAGGTACGATTGACGCCGAGCCGCAGCCCGATCGGATTGACCTTGTGACCCATTACGCGGCCTCCCCCTGCGAGGCGGCGGCAACTTGCGCCTGCTCGGCAACCACGATTTTCAAATGGCTGAACCACTTCTCGACACGCGCCGACTTGCCGCGACCGCGGGCAGAGAAGCGCTTCATGACCATGCTGCGGCCCACTTCGGCGCGCGCCACCACCAGACGATCGACGTCCAGCTGATGGTTGTTCTCGGCATTGGCGATGGCGCTTTCCAACGCCTTCTTCACCGTCTGCGCGATGCGCTTCTTGCTGAAGGTGAGGTGCGCGACCGCGTCCTGCGCGCGGGCGCCGCGGATCATCGCGGCCACCAGGTTCAGCTTGGTCGGCGAGACCCGAATGTTCTTCAGGATCGCCTGCGCCTCGGTCTCAGGAAGACCGCGCGGATGTTGTGGCTTGCTCATGTCAGCCCCGCTTCGCCTTCTTGTCCGACGAGTGACCGGTGAAGGTCCGCGTCGGCGAGAATTCGCCGAACTTGTGACCGACCATGTTCTCCGACACCTGCACCGGGATGAACTTCTTCCCGTTGTAGACGCCGAAGGTCAGGCCGACGAACTGCGGCAGGATCGTGCTGCGGCGCGACCAGATCTTGATGATCTCGCTCCGCTTGCTCTCCCGGGCCGCATCCGCCTTGCCCAGCAGGTAGCCGTCGACGAACGGCCCCTTCCATACGCTGCGCGCCATGGCGATCAGCCCTTCTTCACTGAGGCGCGGCGGACGATCAGCCTGTCCGTGCGCTTGTTGTTGCGCGTCTTGAAGCCCTTGGTCGGCTTGCCCCAAGGCGTCACGGGATGGCGACCGCCGCTGGTGCGGCCTTCGCCACCGCCATGCGGGTGATCGACCGGGTTCATCACGACGCCGCGCTGATGCGGCTTGCGGCCAAGCCAGCGGCTGCGGCCGGCCTTGCCCAATTCCTGGTTCTGGTTGTCCGGGTTGGACACCGCACCGATCGTGGCCATGCATTCGCCGCGCAGCAGGCGGACTTCGCCCGACTGCAGCTTGACCTGCACATAGCCGCTGTCCTTGCCGACCAGCTGGGAGAAGGTCCCGGCCGAACGCGACATCTTGGCGCCGGCGCCGGGCTTCATCTCGATGTTGTGGATGATCGTCCCGACCGGGATCGCACCCATCGGCATCGCATTGCCCGGCTTGATGTCGGCCTTGAGGCCGGCAATCACCGAATCCCCCACCTTCAGGCGCTGCGGCGCGATGATGTAGGTGAGCTCGCCATCCTCGTACTTCAGCAGCGCGATGAAGGCGGTGCGGTTGGGATCGTATTCGATCCGCTCCACCACGGCCGGCACGTCGAACTTGCGGCGCTTGAAGTCGATGATGCGGTAGGTCTGCTTGTGTCCACCCCCGCGGAACCGCACGGTGATGCGGCCGTGGTTGTTGCGCCCGCCCGAGGAGGAAAGCCCCTCGGTCAGGCCCTTCACGGGCTTGCCCTTCCACAGATCGGACCGGTCGATCAGCACCGTGCCGCGAAGCGACGGGGTGACCGGGTTAAAGGATTTCATCGCCATGGCGTTACGCGAGCCCCGTCGTCAGGTCGATGCTCTGCCCGGCCTCAAGCCGGATCATCGCCTTCTTCCAATCAGAACGCTGGCCGGGCCGTCCCTTGAAACGCTTGGACTTGCCCTTGACCACCAGCGTGTTCACCGCCAGCACCGTGACACCGAACAGGCCTTCGACCGCGGCCTTGATCTCGGGCTTGGAGGCCTCGAGCGGCACGCGGAACACGACCTGGCCGGTCTCGGACAGGGTCGTCGCCTTTTCGGTCACCAGCGGTGCCAGGATGGTCTGGTACATCTTCTCGCGGGAAATGACCGTCTTGGCCGCCCGCTTCTGAACTTCGCTCACGACAGGCGCTCCTTCAGGGCCTCGACGCCGGCGCGGGTGAGCGCCAGGACGTCGTGGTTGAGGATGTCGTACACATTGGCGCCGATGGTCGGCAGCACATGGACATTCGGCAGGTTGCTGACGACGCGGCCGAAATTCTCATCGACCAGCGCGTCCACGACCAGCGCCGTCTTCCAGCCCAGCGCCTTGACCTTGGCGGCCATGGCGGAGGTCTTGGCGTCCGACCCCGCCGAGGCCGTGTCGAGCACGATCAGCTTGCCCTCGGCGGCCTTCTGGCTCAGCGCGCTGATCAGGCCCAGACGCCGAACCTTCTTGTTCAGGCTGTAGCCATGGTCGCGCACGACCGGACCATGCACCACGCCGCCCTTGCGGAACTGCGGTGCGCGGAGCGAGCCCTGACGCGCATTGCCGGTGCCCTTCTGGCGGTACGGCTTCTTGGTCGTGCCGGAGACCTCGCCCATGCCCTTGGCCTTGTGCGTGCCGGCCCGGCGCTTGGCGAGCTGCCAATGGACGACGCGGGCCATGATGTCGGCGCGCGGCGCGAAGCCGAACAGCTCGGCGGGGAGATCAATCTCCCCCGCCGCGGCATTGTCCAGCGAGATGACGGGAAGTTGCATGTTCAGGGCGCCCCTTACGCCGCAGCCGTCGGATAGGGCGCATCGGCGTGCCGCTTGCGCTTCACCGCGTCCTTAACCATCACGTAGCTGCCCTTGGCGCCAGGCACCGCGCCCTTGACCAGAAGCAGACCCTTCTCGAGGTCGTAGCCAGCGATCACCAGGTTCTGGGTGGTCACGCGCTCGGAACCGAGATGGCCCGCCATCTTCTTGTTCTTGAAGGTCTTGCCCGGATCCTGACGGTTGCCCGTCGAACCATGGCTACGATGGCTGACCGACACGCCATGCGACGCCTCGAGGCCAGCGAAGTTCCAGCGCTTCATCGCGCCGGCAAATCCCTTGCCCTTGGTGATGCCGACGACATCGACGATCTGGCCCTTCACATAATGTGCGGGCGAAACCTTGGCGCCGATGTCGAGCACCGCATCGGGGGCGACACGGAATTCGAAGATCTTCTGGGGAGCCTCGACGCCGAGCTTGGCGAAGGCACCCTTGTTGGGCTTCGAAACCGTCTTCGCCTTGGCGTGGCCAATGCCGATCTGCAGCGCGACATAGCTGTCGCGCTCCTCCAAGCGCTGGCCGACGACACGGGTGTCATCGACGTGCAGAACAGTGACGGGGATGGTGGAGCCATCCTCGTTGAACACGCGGCTCATGCCGAGCTTGCGTGCGACCAGGCCGGTCCGGCCATAGGTAGCCATGACGTCGTCCTCAGATCTTGATTTCGACATCCACGCCGGAGGCCAGATCGAGCTTCATCAGCGCGTCAACGGTCTGCGGGGTGGGGTCGACGATGTCGAGGAGCCGGCGGTGCGTCCGGATTTCGAACTGCTCGCGGCTCTTCTTGTCCACATGCGGCGAGCGGTTCACGGTGAACCGTTCGATCTGCGTGGGCAAAGGAATGGGGCCACGGACCCGCGCACCCGTGCGCTTGGCCGTGTTCACGATCTCCCGCGTGCTGCCATCCAGCACGCGGTGATCGAACGCCTTGAGGCGGATGCGGATATTCTGGCTGTCCATGGCGATGGGCCTGTTCGTCCTTCCGACCTACTTCTCGATCTTCGCGACGACGCCCGCACCGACGGTGCGGCCGCCTTCGCGGATCGCGAAGCGCAGACCCTCATCCATGGCGATCGGGGCGATCAATTCGACGCTCATCGTCACATTGTCGCCCGGCATCACCATCTCCACCCCTTCCGGCAGCTGCACCACACCCGTCACATCCGTCGTGCGGAAGTAGAACTGCGGACGGTAGTTGGTGAAGAACGGGGTATGCCGCCCGCCCTCTTCCTTCGTCAGCACATAGGCTTCGGCGCTGAACTTCGTGTGCGGCGTGATCGAACCCGGCGCGGCCAGGACCTGCCCGCGCTCCACATCCTCACGCTTGGTGCCGCGCAGCAGGGCGCCGATGTTGTCGCCCGCCTGCCCGGAGTCCAGCAGCTTGCGGAACATCTCGACACCCGTGACCGTCGTCTTGACCGTGTTCTTCAGCCCGATGATCTCGACTTCCTCGCCGACCTTGATCACCCCGCGCTCCACGCGCCCCGTCACCACCGTGCCGCGGCCCGAGATCGAGAACACATCCTCGACCGGCATCAGGAACGGACGGTCCATCGCCCGCACCGGCTGCGGAATATAGGCATCCACCGCCGCCATCAGCTTCAGGATCGCCTGCTCGCCCTTCTCCGGATCCTTGTCCTCCAGCGCCATCAGCGCCGAGCCATGGATGATCGGAATGTCGTCGCCCGGGAACTGGTAGGAGGACAGCAGCTCGCGCACCTCCATCTCCACCAGTTCCAGCAGGTCGGGGTCGGCCATGTCCGTCTTGTTCAGGAACACCACCAGCGCCGGCACGCCCACCTGGCGCGCCAGCAGAATGTGTTCGCGCGTCTGCGGCATCGGCCCATCGGCCGCCGAGACCACTAGGATCGCGCCATCCATCTGCGCCGCACCCGTGATCATGTTCTTCACGTAATCCGCGTGACCCGGGCAATCGACATGCGCGTAGTGACGGTTCGCCGTCTCATACTCCACATGCGCCGTCGAGATCGTGATCCCGCGCGCGCGCTCCTCCGGTGCCTTGTCGATCTGGTCATACGCCGTGAACGTCGCACCACCGCTCTTCGCAAGAACCTTGGTGATCGCCGCCGTCAGCGACGTCTTGCCATGATCTACATGCCCGATCGTGCCGATGTTGCAGTGCGGCTTGTTCCGCTCAAACTTCGCCTTGGCCATCGTAATCTATCCCTCGAATCGGGTTCTGCGTTACCAGCGGTAGTGGCTGAAGGCCTTGTTGGCCTCTGCCATCCGGTGCGTGTCTTCGCGCTTCTTCACAGCGGTGCCGCGGTTGTTCGCCGCATCAAGCAACTCGCCGGAAAGACGCTCTTCCATCGTGTTCTCGCCACGCTTGCGCGCGGAGTCGATCAGCCAGCGGATCGCCAGGGCCTGGCGCCGCTCGGGGCGGACCTCGACCGGCACCTGGTAGGTGGCGCCGCCGACACGACGGGAGCGCACCTCGACCGACGGCTTGGTGTTGTCCATGGCTTCATGGAACACACGCAGCGGATCGGCAGCGGGGCCGGCACGACGCTTCAGGGTTTCCATCGCCGCATAGACGATGCCTTCGGCGGTGCTCTTCTTCCCGTCGTACATCAGCACGTTCATGAAACGGCTGAGCACGAGATCGCCGAACTTGGGATCCGGCAGGACTTCGCGCTTCTCGGCGCGGTGACGACGCGACATGTCTCAGACCCTCACTTCGGCCGCTTGGCGCCGTAGAGCGAGCGCCGCTTGCGCCGCTTCGGCAGGCCCTGGGTATCCAGCACGCCACGCAGGATGTGGTAGCGCACGCCCGGAAGATCCTTCACGCGGCCGCCACGGATGAGCACCACGGAGTGCTCCTGCAAATTGTGCCCCTCACCAGGGATGTAGCTCACGACCTCGAAGCCATTGGTCAGCCTGACCTTGGCCACCTTGCGGAGGGCGGAGTTCGGCTTCTTCGGCGTCGTCGTGTAGACGCGCGTGCAGACGCCACGTTTCTGCGGGCAGCCCTCAAGGGCCGGCACCTTGTTTCGCGTCGGCTTGGGCGAGCGCCCCGCGGCGATGAGCTGGTTGATCGTCGGCATGACGCCCCTTTGGTCCCGTCCATACAAATCCAACAATTCCGCACCAAACAGAACCGCCCGCCCAAGAGCGCTGTTGCGCATCCCTGGCGGGCACTGTCCTGCCTGCGGCCTGTGTCGAGGTAGTGTCCCGACGGCGCCGCTGGCGAAGAACTGTCAACCAAACCTGCCTTGACGACCCGAAGGCCCCCTAGGCGTGTGGGCGGCTTCTAAGGGGCCGCCCAGATTGAGTCAAGCCGTAAGCCTATTCGGCCGCCGGCTGGGACAGGGCCGGAACCGCCGCCGGCAGCCGCCCCTTGTCCCTTTGCGCCGCAATTTCGCGCAAACGGTTCATCACGGAGCCCGTGCCGGCCGGAATCAGCCGCCCGACGATCACGTTTTCCTTCAAACCGTTCAGCGTATCGACCTTGCCGGCCGTCGCGGCCTCCGTCAGCACCCGAGTCGTCTCCTGGAAGGAGGCGGCGGAGATGAAGGAGGTCGTCTGCAGCGAGGCCTTGGTGATGCCCTGCAGGACCGGCTCGGCCCGCGCCGGACGCTCCTTGGCGGCCAGGCGCTTGTCGTTCTCGGCTTCGAACTCGATTCGTTCGACCGTCTCGCCGACCAGGAAGGTGGTGTCGCCCGGATCCAGGATCTCGACCTTCTGCAGCATCTGGCGAACGATCACCTCGATGTGCTTGTCGTTGATCTTCACGCCCTGGAGCCGGTAGACGTCCTGCACCTCGTTCACGAGGTAGTTGGCCAAGGCCTCTACCCCCATGACGCGCAGGATGTCATGCGGCACGCGCGGCCCGTCGACCAGCGGGTCGCCGCGCTTCACGTAGTCGCCTTCCTGCACCGAGACGTGCTTGCCCTTGGGCACCAGATATTCGCGCGGCACCGGCGGCTCGTCATCCACCTGTTCCGGCACCACCAGCACGCGGCGCTTGGCCTTGTAGTCCTTGCCGAATTCCACGCGGCCGTCGATCTCGCTGATGATCGCGTGGTCCTTCGGACGCCGGGCCTCGAACAGCTCGGCGACGCGCGGCAGACCACCGGTGATGTCGCGCGTCTTGGAGGATTCGCGCGGCATGCGCGCCAGCACGTCGCCGGCGGCGACCGTGGCGCTGTTGTCGGTGGACAGGATCGAGCCCGGCGGCAGGAAGCTGATCGCCTCGGTGCCGTTCAGGCGGCGGACCACCGCGCCCTGCTCATCCTTCAGCA
>Ga0255334_1001117_pt1 | contig 13899 bp, 15 predicted proteins | sample EtOH5_35cm_T3_12_FD_202080 | JGI IMG/M metagenome (GOLD analysis project Ga0255334, IMG submission 202080) | Sandy soil microbial communities from University of British Columbia, Vancouver, Canada - EtOH5_35cm_T3_129 | ecosystem: Engineered > Artificial ecosystem > Sand microcosm > Unclassified ...
CACTTATGTTAACTATTACCCAAGGGAAAATTCCTCTTCACCGGAGGATGTCAAACTCCCAAAGTGGCTGGTGGAATTGATTCGAGGTGAAGTAGCAATTTCCCGACAGGAGGGTCGAATCGCAGTGCAACGGGAAATCCGTGCACAACTGGGGATAGACGAATGCGACTTTTAACTGTACAGAACGCAAAAACTGTGAAAGGCGAAAAGAAAGGTTACCTTACGGGCATCTTGTATCTTGCACCTGCGATGACCTCGGGGACCAACATGTGTCCGAAGTCAACAGCAGGCTGTGAGGACAGTTGCCTATTCACTGCTGGCCGAGGACGGTTCCCTATGGTTATGCGGGCACGCATCGCAAAGACAAAGAAGCTGCAACGGACGCCGATCGCTTTCCAGAAGCAGCTTCACAAGGATGTTGCGTCGCTTGTCAAAGCTGCTGCTCGCAAGGGTTTCACACCAGCTGTGCGGCTGAACGGCACCAGCGATCAACCAAAGCTAGCGCTGCAGCTGGCTGCGAAGTTCCCAGCTGTGCAGTTCTATGATTACACAAAGCTGCCGAAGCCGTGGTTGCGGGTACGGCCCAACTACCACCTGACGTTCAGCCGCAGCGAGTGCAACACAACAGAGTGTATTGAAGCTCTGCAGCATGGCATCAATGTAGCAGTTGTGTTCAAGGTCAAGAAAGATGCACCGCTGCCGCAAAAGTGGAACGGCTACAATGTAGTAGATGGTGATGAAACTGATCTGCGGTTCCTGGATCCACAAGGAGTAGTCGTAGGACTCCGAGCCAAGGGCCGCGCAAAACTTGACAATACAGGATTTGTGATACTACAATGAAAACACTACTGGTAGGGATTGGAGCCAAGGCCCGGCAGGGCAAGACCACAGCAGCTCTCGCGATGCAGCAGCTTCACCCACAACGCATCAAGCTGTATGCGCTGGCGGATGCACTCAAGGAGGAGTGTGCAGCGAAACACGGGCAGCTACTGGAAGAGTTTCGGCGGGTCCACGATCGCGAGCCGAAGCCCCCAAAGGAAGACCCTGTGTATGGGTGGAGCGAAATCCTGCAGTGGTACGGTACAGATGTCGTGCGGGCACGGGATCCAGATTACTGGATCCGTAAGCTACACGAACGCATCCAGCAAGATGCTCCGGAGGTTGCGGTTATTACGGATGTGCGGTTTCCGAACGAGGGGGACTTCGTTAAGCTGCGTGGCGGGTACCTAGTAGAAGTCCTGCGCAAGAACCCTGATGGCAGCAGGTATGTTGATCCTGGCCGGGATCCCCGGCACATCAGCGAACTAGCGATGGACGACTACGGTAGGTGGGACTTCATATTGATTGCGAAGGATGGGGATGTGGAGCGGCTACAGCAAAAAGCTATAGTGGTCTTGAGGCAGATCCTTGGTGAGCTCTAGGAGGGAGCACAAGTGAGCAACGACAAGTTGACAACAGCTCTACGGGTTCTGAAAGGCACACCTAAACATGGGGACAGCGCGTTGTGTGCGACTTGCAACCATGCACAGATCATCGAAGGGCAAGCAGAGTCGCAGCGGGTCACGTTGTGCGGTTACACCAGCGAACGTGTCCGGTGGCCGGTGGTGCGGTGCACAATGTACGACGACAAGAGGATACCGCCGCTACGGGAGATGAAAGAAATCGCATGGATGCTGGTTACTAAGAAAGCTGGCAGGGATATTGGCTTCATGAGCGCACGAGAGTTCAAGCAGCACCAAAAAGAACGCGAAGATGAACTGGAGGATATACCAGAATGAGCGACAACACATGGAAAGCTTTGGTAGATAAGTATCAGCAGATGCTTGGGAGCACTACCACTGACAGCACTGCCATTACTAATGTTCCGTTGCAGCCCCAGGACAATACAACCATCGGTACAGATACCACTGGGACACTTGGGCAGCTGAGCTGGCCTTTACAGTATAAATTTGTATATTCAACAACCGGGTCTACTGATCCAAAGCTCCACCACGACCGCGACGGCAGCTGGGTGGAAATCGACCCTGATGAGCCCAACCAAGTCGCGGGCATCATCCTGTGGAAGGACGGCAAAGCAGTCAAGTTGACTGTCGAGCAGCTGCTGCGGCATGCGGGACTTGTATGGTAGCTGAACTGATCGCAGCGTATCCATTCCAAATTTTGAAGGCAAGATGCTTTGGCTGTAAAATTGTGCAGGATCCGAAGAAGGAAAGATTTACGTTATATCTGATAGATGATCCTAGTGCGTCCGGCGTGCCACAGTATTATTGTGATGTGTGCACACGCAGAAAAGGACTCATATGGTAGACGCCAAACTAGAAGAAACAGTTGACTTCAAAGCTGGGGTACCTTGGATATGTTGGGGCCCACCCTTCAAAGAAGGCCATCTTTCGAAGGGCCTAGGGTATGTGTTCCTAGTGAAGTATCAGTCAGGGAGTCTGCGGTGCCTCTACTGTGAACATTGTGCTAGGGAGTCGGGGCTGCTATGGTAATCAACGAACTAAATGGATTCACATCCCTACAAAAAAGTCTTACTCTATGGTTAGAGTATGCCACAGAACTAATTGGTATTGGCGGTTGGCGCCGCTACAAGTTGGACACTCTTTTGGAAATGAGAGGCTGTAGCAGTTGTGTTGCGAAAGAGCCGCCGATTTTGGCATTCTGGAATCCAGAAAAGAAACTCGCGCTATGTGAGGCCTGTGCGCGCAAGGAGGGGTTACTGTGGTAGATGTGAAGGCAGAGATATTACAAGTAACGGTTACACAAACAGAGGGCACCTATCCAGATTTGAAGGATGGCTTTTGGCGGCGGTTTTTCTTGCTGCCCCCAAAGATTACGTACACAAAATATGTTGTAGAGGAAATCCGGCTAGGTGGAGAGGTGTATCAATCGGGGTTTCTTTCGTTTACAAACACGGGGCTTTCGCCGATCACTGTAGATTGCTGCCACAAAGAAATCAGGACTCTGGAAGAAGTCGTACGGATCACACTTAACAAGGAATCTTGGGGGGTTAGGAATCGGTGGTTAGCGCTGCTGTGTAAGGACTGCGCTCGGCGGGACAATCTAATCTGGTAACTTTTCGATTGCTTCACGGATCTCAGCGTCATCTGCAGGACTGATGTAAACACCGGTTGTTGCGACGCTGCTGTGGCCCAACAATACTTGGACAGTTTTGATGTCACATCCGTTACGTAACATCTGTGTTGCAAATGTGTGGCGTAGGTCATGCAATCGCACCCGACGACCTAGGCCAGCGGTTCGGGTAGCCGCAAGCAGCCACTCGCGTAGGGTCTTAGCAGACGGAAAGATCCTGTCTGTGCCGGTCTGAGTAGCTGAAGGTTTAAGCTGTTGTAGCAATTGTATCACGTCATCACGAAGTGGAACCTCCTTGCCTTGTTTGTTCTTGAACTTCTCGCCTGCCACACATAGCCGTTTGCCGGTCCAGTCAACTTCGCTCCATTGTAGCTGAGCGAGGGTGTTGGCCCGCAAACCTGTTGATAACGCTAGCTTTAGCATAAGCTTCTGTTTGTCGTTTGCAGCTGACAGCAGAAGCTTTTGTGTTTCTAGGGGATTCAGCGCTCTACGTGGCGCTACAGGTGTGGTGAGCCGCTTGCTGCGGCTGGCAGGATTTACAATAGGCAGCTCAGCGACTTCTTGTAACCAAGTGAACCAGCTGCGCAACACATCCAACTCGAGGTTGACGCTGCGGGGACCCAGGCCACGGTTGATTTGGGCGAGTTTGTAATCTTCGATGTCAGCGCGGTGGAAGTCTTCGGCGTACTTGCGCTCGGGGAAGAATTTCAGGAAGTTGTAGATGATGCCGCCATACCGTAGGTAGGTTGTGCGGGCAGCAGTCCTCAGCAGATAGAGCTCGTACTTCGATAACCACTCTTTGGCTGTGCGACGTTTGTCCATACAGGTTAGATGCAGCGATCTACTGTTCGGGTACAAGCAGCTGCTGCCGGATGCGCTCGGAGGCTTCCAGAAGCTGCAGTTTCGCTTTGTAGAGTTCGTTTTGCTGCTTGCGTAGTTGATCAACAGGGGTTGTTTTGTCGTGGCGGAAGCGCTGCTGGGCGTCGCGGATTAACCCAAGGCGCCGCTGGACCTTGTCAAAGAACGAGAATGCTTGGATATATTGAAGGTTGCCGGGCTCCTGCAGGTAAGCGATTGCTTTTGCGGGGTCCTGTTTCTTGAGGCTATCGAAGGTTGCTTTCTTGGTGCGGGCTGCATCAGCATCCCGGTAGAAGGCTTCTTCGAGATCTTTGACTTCTTGGTCTTGGATGCTGCCGACAAAACGCCGCGCAACGGGACCGAGAACTGGCATCTTAGCGACTGCTTCGTCGCCTTCGAGTGGGAGATTGCCAACTGGTGAGCTGCTGGAAGGGCTCATGAAATCCGCGACACCAACGGTTGATTCACCGACGCCACCGAGGAACGTTCGAACTGCGTGTTCCATGCGCATGGGGCTGGGGCCGTAGGCGCCGAGAGCTGCGCCAGCAAGACCGCCTACTGCGGCACCTGTGGTGCCGCCCAGGAGTCCACCAGTGACCCCAAAGAGAGCTGCACCGGTTGCTGCACCAGTGGTGCCACCTTCACCCATGGTCACGAGGGGTGTGGGTGTTGTGGGAGTGTACTGGTAACGACGCTCAACTTGTTCGAGTCGCTTGGGAACGATGTTTGCGCGGCGGAACATATCACGGTTGAGGGCTTGTTCTAGGGGCGCTCGGATAACCGGGTTCGAAGATGCCGCGAGTCCCTCCATGAGGCCTTGGCCAATCTGACCTTTTTGTAGGCGTACCTGCCCGGGGATTAGGTTGCTTGCAAAGTCGAGTATAGCCTGTTGACCGGACATCTTACCGCTGGGGACCTCGAGAGCGTTTTGGATGGGGTTGAACACCAGCTGCGCAACGTGGCTCTTGGGGAGCTTGAAGGTGCGGTGGCGAATCGCGCCTTGGGAGGTCTGGTAGGTCTCGTCGCGGAACAACACGAAGTAATTCTTCTTGTCTGTTTCGCTGACGTGGTCCCACTCTGGCTGGCCGCGATCGTCGACATATTGACTGTTGTGCTGGTGCAGCAGATATGCCATCAGTGCAAAGCCGCCCAGCAGGATCCCGAGGCGCTTTGGATTCTGCACAGGGTTGAGCCGCTCGATGGTGCGCCCGATACCACGCACGTTTGCGTTGAAAAACATAATCAGCAAGTTGACATCTTGTTTGGCGCTGCCACCAGCTGCGAAGTCCGGGCTGCCCCCATAGTTGCGGGTTTCCCAGACAGCTTCCTCGGGAGACATACCCTTTTTGATGAGGGTCATGTAGGTGTTTAGTTTAGTGGTCTCTTCGAGGACGCTGTTGAATTCTTCGATGGATTTGATGACGTCGCCCCGTTTTAGGTGCTGGATTGGGGTCCGCTGGGCTTCGAATGACAAGAACGTTGTCGGATCGATGTTGCGCTGCAGGGTTGCGAAGGCTGCGCCACTGCGCAGAAACTCTCGGTACTCGGGGGTCTTAGCGTAGGCTTTTAGGAACGCAGAGTACTGTGTGATGATGAATTGCAGGTCCTTTGGGTGGCTGACAGCTTTGCTGAGCAGCATTGCGTCGGTGATGTCACGGCTGGTGTTGACAAGTGCGAATGCAAGGTTCGCGCTGGTGGTGGTGCGGCGGAACAACCGTTGTGTGAACACGAGTGATGCGCCGCCGAACATCTCAACCGCGGCGGGATCAACAAGCTTCATGGTCTCGGCGATCAGCTCAGGGACTGCGTAGCGAGCTACTTTGCCATCTTCGAAGAATGACAAGACGCCTTCGCCGGGCATGGGATCCTGGCTGGGACGCAACTGCCGCACCACAGTCCCAAGACCTGTGGGATCGTGGGCGGCCATTCTGACCATTGATTTGGCTGCTGCGTTGCGGGCGACTGTTTTGATGCTGGCGGCATATTGTTTAGCAGATGCTTCCCATGGGTCGATGTTGATAAGTTCGCTGCCACGCAACTCTTTGATGACTTGCTGGGCAGCTACGCTAAGTGGCGCTGCTGGCCCAAACTGCTGGGTGTCCTTGTCGAGGTCCATCAGAATGCGGGACATCGGGATGTATTCTTTGCCACGGCTGATGAAGGTATTGTAAGCTGCTTCGCTGATGATACCGCCGCCACCGCTCAGAACTGGAGTTGTTTCGCCTTGGTAGAGAATATCGAGGGCTTCGCGATTAAGGTCAAACACACGACTGGCGAGTTGTTCGACTTGTGCGTAGTCCTGAGGGCCAAGATCCTGTTGGAGCTTCTGTAGCTCCATGGTGACATCTGCGCGGCTGAGCCCTGCGGGAACAACTTTGTTGTTAGCGAGCTTGTCGGTGAACTCTTTGATGTCGGCGCGGGCGCTGTTGAGTTCATTTGCGAGACTGACAATATCGCGGGCGCCCTGGACAGGCTGCTTCATGCCCTGGCGGGCGACAGCTTTGTAGGCGGCAATTTGTGCTTTGATGTTGGCTTCGGTAGCTTGGGCTTCGGCGAGCTTGTCTTCGACAACTTGGAAGGCGCGATCATAGGCTTTCAGGTTGAGATATGCGGTTGTTGCGTCTGCAAGCCCTGCGTTGGTGGCGTCCATCTTGATGTCGCCCAGCCGAAGCATTGCGTCTGCGATTGGGCCTGCGCCGCCACCGTGTGCGATGCGGGCACGTTTGAATGCATCGTCGGCGGCAGGCAGGCTGCCAACGCGATTCATGACACCTCGAATGGAAGGGTCAGCCAGGATGCTGTTGGGGTCAACTGCGATGAAGCGCTCGTAGTAGCGCCGTACAATTTCGCGGGGAAGCTTCGCTAGGGTATCCAGCATAGCTGCTCCAGTTGGACGACGACTGGCTGCAGCTTGTTGGACGGCTGCGATGTTGCGCAGAACCCCGCTGCTGATGGGCTTTTGGGGCTTACGGCCAGGGATTGCAGATTGGATAGCTGCAGTCACTTGGCCAATCGCCTTTACTGCTGCAACAACCGGTGCTGCAAACATGTTGATGGTGATGAAGCCTGCCTCACCACGACGCCCAGCTTGGAGTCCCAATGGTTGACGCAGCTGCGGGCTGCTCAGCATCGGTTGGCCACGTAGGATGCTGCGGCGCATCTCGGGGGTGATGGGGAGGGTGTGTACTTGAACTTTTCCCTCAGCAAAATCCCGTTTAGCATCATAAGCGAGAGGTTCTCCAGCCTGCCGTGTAATTTCGATTTGTGTGGTAGCTGGCTTGCCACCCACTCGCTCTGTGTACCGCTTCAGAAACTGTGGTACCATCTCGTCGTATAGTCGAATGTGGTGTTCGCCACCATAGCCAAGATCGTCCCCCTCAACTTTGCCTTTTTCCAATAGAAGCTTGGCGGTTTGTGTTCCAACATATTCGGGCAATTGTTCAGGGGTAGCCAGAATACGATTAATGGGGCGGTTACCCTCCTCGAAGCCCCGGTCGAAAATGTAAAGGGCGCCTTCCCTTGAATCGTATTCAAATTTCGAGTAGTAGCTTCGTAGATTATATCGATCCGCTTGCTGCTTCCCAGTTGTCCACGCAATCGCATCGTAACCGCCTTCGGCTGCTTCACGAAGTGCTTGCTTCAGCAGAAGTTCGTGCCAGTTGCCTTCGAAGGGCATTGGTGGAATGTTCTCACCGCCTCCACGACCCAATCGCCACGCTTGATCAGTTTCTCGTTGGCGTAGGGCCACCGCCCAATCGCTCTGTAGCTCTTCGATGAAGTAGAGTTTCTCACCCTTTGGACCGGTGCGATCTTTGATTCGCATGTGCGCGACGATGTTGGGTTCGTCGAAGTGGGGGGAACGGAACGCTGGATCAGTCCGTACCGGCATTCCACCGATCGTTTCACCGGTGAGTTTTGATTCAGCCTCAGGTAGTTGCAACTTCACCTCTCGATAGTTGCTACCACCTGGGAGAGTGTATTGTTCGTAGCGGGGGCCCGACATTTCTTCCATGAATGCTGCACGGGCGTCGGCTTCATCGCGCAGAGTCTGGAGTTCGCTTAGTTTTGGTCCCCACTTGTCACGGAAGTCTGCATAGTTGGTGCTAGAGCGCGGGCGACGCAACTCTAATTGACGAAACAGCGCTCCTAAAGATTCCGTTTCAGCGAAATCCAACCAAGAACGTGCCTCGGAAGGCTGGATTTTTAGATCCGCTGCGAGTTCATTTTGGATCTGTTCTTTTCGTACGAGCCACTTTCTTTCTGCTTCTTGTGCAGCCGCCCGTTGTGTAGTGGTATCCCGGATGTCTTGGCTGGTAGTCGTTACCTTCAGCTGCGGCAACCGCGACTCCAGCAGCTGCACAGCTTCCTGGCGGGTGATGTATTTTTTACCCTGACCGACCGCCGACCGTAGGGTCTCCAGAATCCCAGACTGCTGTACCTCTCGGGATTCCTTTGGCAGCATGTTGATGAAGTCGCCAATTGCCATTTTGGGGGACATCTTCGGGGCGAGCTGCCTCGCAAGAGCACTGTAGAATGTTTCGTGTTCGCCGGACATTGCGATGTCGGCACCCTTGGCAGTAGGACTTTGGGTTCCAACAGCAATCGTTCCCCGTGGAGCAAGCACACCGATCCTGGTTGGCAGAAGCTCCTCGCCGCGCCGAAACAGTCCAGCAAGAGCGTCAAACGTCACAAACCCTTTCTCACCCTGCTTCTTCAGGAACTTTTTGATGCCCTGCTCGATCTCACCACGGCTCTTACCCTCGGTTGGGATGCCGGTCAGCTGCTGCAGGGTCTGTAGCGCAGCAGGCTCAACAGTTTCACCCTTGCGTAGGCGCCGCGCAACCTCTGGCAGCAGGGTGCGGATCTGCTGGTCAACAGTCTGCGGGCCAGCAGCTGGCGCAAGTGCTGTGGCTTCGATAGGTTGCGGAGCAGCTTTTTCTGCAATGATAGCGGCGACAGCTTTCTGTTGGGGCTCCTTCGATAGTTCGTCGGCGATGCGTGTTGCGCGACCGAAGCCGATCTTGAAAGCTTTCTGTAACTTGGTGGGTGTCCAGCCGCCTTCGGGGACGGGTGCTTGACGGATCTCAGTCATCAAGTCGTCAGCAACAGATAGCGGTGCAGGCCCAACTTTCGGTTTGGCTTCCCCAGGGGCTGGCGCCGGAACCGTTGCGGTGCGCCGCGCAAGTTCATTCTGTAGATCGATGATATCCTGGGGGTCGAGGCCGATACGTTGTCCGGCGATGATGCCTCGGATTTCTTTGTCGGTTAGGTTGTCTAGCAGCAGCCTACTTTCGCTGGTAGGACTTATACCTGCAGGTGCAGGTGTGGGAACCTCAGCTTCGGCTGCCCTGCGAGCCTCGCGGGCAACAGCAGCCTCAGCGCTGGCGCGGTCGGTAATACCAAACTTTGAGAGCTCGGCCATTTTGGCTTCGACAGCACCTTCTGCAGGAGGAGGAGGTGTTGGTTGCATCGCAGCCATTGTTTCTTGAATAATCGCGTTCTTTGCTTCGTTGATAGCTTCGGTTGTGGGGAGTTTAGCTGGACCAGCAATAGCTCTTGCTCTTTCATATGCAACTTGGTCCAGAGTGATTTCTGGGACTTCGGGTGCCAGCGGTGAAGCTGCAGCCCGCATCCGCAGCGCAGTCGCCGAGTCTAGCTTGGCCCCTGGTGCAAAAGCTTCTGTTTCCAGAAACGCACCCTTTGGCTTCGCAGCAGCATGCTTGCCCGCAAGTGTTGTAAATGTACCAGTTACCAACAGATGCCCAAGGATACGTTCGGCACCTTGGTAGTCACCCCTGCCAACTGCATCGCGGAATTCTTTGCTTTCTTGCCAGGCACCGTGTGCCATCTGCAGCGTGAATCCCGCAGACACAAGTCGTGCAACGGTTGTCTGAGCGAGCTTCGGGAGTGCTCCTGTAAAACCAGTTGCGGCAAGCAACGAGATGTTACCAGGAGTTGTAAGCCCCCCGCCTGCTTCTAAGATACCTTTTGTGAGTCCTAGTCCGGGAGTCTGCGCTTCTTGTTCGCTGATCAACTCTTCTGGTGCAAGGATCGCTTCGTGTGCTTGGACTTCGGGTGTCTGCACACGCCCGGGCATGACACCCAAGCTCTCCAGGGCACTTACAAGATTCGGTACAGCTCCCCGCATCTGCCGCTCAGCAGTCGGAGATATCGCTGCAGCAATCGGACGCTTGATGTAAATATCTGCGAGTCTGTCGAGGGCACCTTTGGGGGCGGGGCCGATTTTAGGTTGTGGAACTGTTGGAGGAATCGGTGGCTGTGCCATCCCAGAGACGTGCTTGTTCACATCCTCCCAAGCAGCATTCACCAGATCCATATCGAAGTCAGCAGGATTTCCTGCTTTGCCGATGCGGATCTGGTAGAGAGCTGTGTGGAGGTCTTGTAGCTCTTTGGGGTTAAAGTTGTCTAGTGGATTCTTCGGTCCATCAGGCATGGTTAGCGTTTCCTGCGGAGGCTGTCGATGTACTGACTGACGCGATCGGGTGGTACAACACTTTTACGTTGGGGTTTGTAACCAGGCGTCCAGCGACCCTCTGCAAGTGCTTTTGTTTCTTCGTCGATGTCTTGCAGTTCGGCTGCCGCTTCGGGTCCGATGACACTGCGAAGCATGTTTTCTGGGAGGCCCGCAGCGAAGTCAGGGACGAGTTGATTGCGGCGATCCTTTAGGTAAGCTGCGCGTTTGTCTTCGGGGCGGGTTTGAGCTTCTGGTAGATCACCACGGCCACCCGCAGCACCTGCTGCCCCAAGCGCAGGCTTTAGGTTCCAAAAGAACTGTAGTCGTCCGGCGCGCTCTTGTGCGGTATATGGTTTGCCACGAGATTGCTCTTCGATTGCAATTTGGCGCTCGACGTCGGTACCACCAGCGGCGCGTTGGGAGTGCTTCGCAAACGATGGCTTGTAGCCAGCCGGAAGCTGCTGCCCCGGAGCAAGTATCGGTTCCAGCTGGCCGCTGACAAGATTCTGACGCCACGGAACACCACTGTCATCATACATCTCTGATGGATCATATTGCTTTGTGACTGGCTGGCGGTCAAACAGCCGCGCATGCGCAGCAGCTTGGGTACCCAGCAGCGCTTTGTATTGCATGTCTGCTTGGTTGCTTTGAATGTCCGATTGTGTCTTTGCAAGCTGCGCAAGCGGCCCATAGACTCCCAGTGGCGCTAGCATCTTTTGCATTTGGAATTGCTGGCGGGCCTGCGGGAGCCCCAACACATTCTGTGCGACAGCTGAGATGTTCTCGCCTGTTGTGTCGCCACCTCTGAAGGTAGCGGCACTCAGCAATGCATTCTCGAGGCCACGGGTCAAGTTGGGGTGCCGCCCGAAGAACCCGGTTTCCGGCAACACAAGGTTCTGGCCGGGATCCTGCAGGACTCCACCGTATTGAGCCATTAGTTGTTCTAAGAAGTTAGTGTTTGGCATATGTGACCTCTAGTGTCCCCATGGGTTCCAATAGTTACCAGGGCTGGTGCCACTTCCAGGTGCCATATTATTGAATGGCGTGTTGAGGGCGTTCTGGTAGGAAGCCGCACTTCCAGGTAGAGTGCTGGCAGCCATTCCACCGTTTCCTTTGCCGCCGAGGAAGCCGCCCATTCCAGCCAGACTGGCCCCCCCAGTAAATGGGGCCAGACCAATAGATGCAGCAATCCCTGCAACCTGTGGTAACCAAGTCCCAAGACCGGAGGTTTTCTGCACAGAAGTTGTGTTCTGTCCAGTCAGCAACGGGTTGAAGGACTGCCCCAGCTGCATGGCGTTGAAGCGATTCTGGTTAGCCATCTGGAAGGCATTGAACAACGCATTCTGTTGCATCGCGCTGGTGCCACGAGAGTTACGGGCTAGTTGACTCGCCTGAAATGCACCAGGGTTGTTGAGGCTAAACTGCCCAGCATTCTGCATGATGTTGCGGGCATTGCGACCCTGGGATTGCGAGGTCTGCTTCTGCATGTTCTGCAGCCACAGGTTGAACAGCGGCCCACCAAAAGGATCGTTGATCAGCGGTAGCAGTGCCTGCTGGATGTTGGATGTGTAAGCATCATAGGCGGACTTTGATGCAGGATCGAAGACGTTCTTTTGTTCAGTTTTAGTTGTAGTTTTCTTTCCCATGGTTATAGTACCTTCTTCCAGCGGATCTCAGGTCCTGGTGAAACTTGTTCGGCGCCGAAACTTTTGATGACTTTATGCCAGGATTCGTTGCCGTCGGCGGCGGTATTAAAGTAGAAACTTGTCTCCCCCTGCCACTTTAGACCATTTGCAATGTCGCGTACAAAGATATATTTCATGCGGTCGTTGAGCCCTTCGGGGAACAGCACCGGGTCAACCTCTACGGGTCTCCGGACCACCGCAAGAATTGTCCCCTGGGGGCTATCCAACGCAACCACAAAACTAGTCGGCTGGATGTCAGCTTTATCTTTGATACTCTCCACCTCTGCAGGTGTAGCTGCCCTAATCAGATCCATCTTGTTTCTCCTTTTCGTGGGAATGCCATTCCATGTGTCGGTCTAGTTTTGTGTCGAGATTTTCGATTGCGTTTTGCATGTGCGGAAGGTCATTGGTCAAAACTCTGTCTACCAACACATTGATTCCTGTAAGGCTGCTGCGCATGTCCCAGAGAATCTTTGCTACACCACTCACCGCCAAAATCATCAAGCTACCAAAGATACCTTCGATTATTTTATGGGCATCCATCTGAGGGTCCAGTCTTAGAATTGTTTGTATTTACCGCTGTTGCGATCGCTGCCACCGCAAGTTGTGCACCCACCACCACCACCTGCTGCGCCAGCTTGCGCACCAGTACCAGTAAAGACCTGGGCAACCACGAGGATGTTGGGAATATCTACAATTTGCTGTAATGCAGTTGTTACTGACATTGTTTCATGTACAGGGTTCCAGCCTAACCAGTAATATGTGCTGGCAAGAAGCCCAGTGCGTTCACCTGCGGGGATCTGGTAAATGCGATTCTTGCGGTCCTTGATGTAACCAGCTGTCCAGGTCAACTTAAGATTGGGGCCGTCCCAGCTGATCGTAAGGTTGTTGGTTGCACTGTCGTCGCGTTGCTGGCTGAGTTTTTGAAGCTCGTCGCTTAGAGCATTGATTTTACGATCGAGCCTGCGGGCGCGGCTTTCGATTTCCCGAACGTTCGCGAGCTGCCGGTTCAGTTTCGCGATTTCTTTTTGGACATCTGTTAGGCGTTCAGAGCTCATCTAGATCCTATGTAGAGGTACGAACTCAATGTTGAGCCCACCGACAACTGTTCCGATTGCTGCGCTGCTGACAAACTTGAATCGATAGAAGCGATCTTTGGCAGTAGACCCCGCAAGATACAGCTTGTACTCCCCCAGTGGTCCAGTTGTGGGAGCAGTCGATGTAATCACTGCGCTAGGAGTTGCGAACTCAGCTAGGGTAGAAGCACCCTGGACTGTGATTGCAACTGCGGAATCCTCGGTCATGATTTCGAGTTCTTGCAGCAGCTTACGAGTAACTGGGTCATCGAACGATAGCCAGCTGGTTTGGATAGTTGCTGTGAAGCTGACTGGTGTGTCGCTGACGCGATCCTGAGTTTGGGCAGCGTCATATTTGTACAGTTTGCCGGTGCCCGCGCCGAAGATAAGTTGTGGTTGCCCGGTAGCATTAATATTGTATAGACCTGCCGTGCTGCTGTCGGTTGGCTTCCAGATTGTCCACCGGCGCGTCCGCATGTCGTAGACACACAGTGTATCGGGCTCTGTGTTAGCGCCGGTTGGGATCGCAAGAATATACAAGTCGAACTGCGCGTCGCCATAAAAGACTGCCCAGGACTTGCTTGCGTGGGTGTCGTTGATGCTGCTAAGAGTTGTCTGAATTGGGTCACCGATATCCTGGTATGTGTTGAAGTCGCTGCCGATCAGCCGGTAGTCAGGTGTGAGCCACATCGCACCGACTGGGTTGCCTTCC